>Ga0153956_1001931_pt1 | contig 16632 bp, 16 predicted proteins | sample TSFL040MetaG_FD_104704 | JGI IMG/M metagenome (GOLD analysis project Ga0153956, IMG submission 104704) | Attine ant fungus gardens microbial communities from Florida, USA - TSFL040 MetaG | ecosystem: Host-associated > Fungi > Mycelium > Unclassified | place: USA: Florida, Wekiwa Springs...
AAGATCCCGTAGTCCCTGACCAGAGTTGCCAGGCCTTTTTGACGCAACGCGCTGAAGGCGTTCATTCACTCTCCTCTTCCGACTGAGCTCCAAAAGCTGCCCTGGTGATCGAGTCCTCGTCCAGCTCTTCATGCTTGAGCTCTCGCACGACTGCGCCGTCTCGCATCACAAGCGTCCGGTGTGACATCCCGATGATCTCTTCCTGCTCCGAGGAGATCATCAGGATGGACATGCCTGCTTCGGCGAGATCCGCCAGGAGTTCATAGATCGCTGATTTGGCCCCGATGTCGACGCCACGTGTTGGTTCGTCGGCGATCAGGATCTTCGGGGCCTTCATCAACGACTTCGCGAAGAGAACCTTCTGTTGGTTCCCTCCGGAAAGGTTCACGACATCGGCATCCGGCGTGGAGTTGATGGTCAACGCCGATATGAGTCGCTCGGCCTCCGCCCGCTGACGCCGCTTGTTGATCAGCCCGGCGCGCTGGAGATGACCGAGGTTCGACGCGGTCATGTTCTCCATGACCGAAAGGTTCATGAAGAGGCCGTCGTCCTTGCGACTCTCCGGAACCATCGAGATTCCGTGCTTCAGAGCGTCCTTGGGCGAGCCGATGCTGACCGGCAGGCCCTCGACCCTGATCTCACCCGAAGCCGCTTTGTTCACTCCGAAGATCGCCTCGGCGAGTTCGGTACGGCCGCTGCCCACGAGTCCGGCGACGCCGAGGATCTCACCCTTGTTTATGTGGAAGCTGATCGGCTCCGAGTCCGGGCTCACGACCAGATCCGTCACCTCGAGGACCCGGTCTTCCCCTGATGCCCTCTTCTCCGGGAACGCGCTGTCGAGGTCGCGCCCGATCATCCCCTTGACCAGCGTGCCGACATCCTCCTGATCGGCCGGGCTGGTGCGGATGTGGGCTCCGTCGCGAAGGATGGTGATCACGTCACTGACTTCGAGGACCTCGTCCAGGAAATGCGAGATGTAGACGATCGCGGCGCCGCGGTCGGCGAGCATCCGGACCACGTTCTGCAGCTTCTGCGCTTCGTTTCGGTCGAGCGCGGCGGTCGGTTCGTCGAACACGATGACCTTCGCGTCGCGGACCAGGGCGCGCATGATCTCCACCTTCTGCTGATCGGCCAGGCTGAGCGTCGAGACGATCCGTCCCGGTTCGATCGCGAAGCCGGTCGCTTCCCGGACCTTCTCGTACTCCTCTTCCATCGCCCCGACCTTCACCACGGCGCCACGGCTGACCTCGACCCCGAGGAAGACGTTGTTCAAAACGGTCATTTCGGGTACGAGAGAGATCTCTTGCTGAATCGAAGCTATCCCTCGTTCCAGTGCCTCCCAGGTGGAAAGGCCCTGCCCCGACCAGCCGGGGACTCGAATCTCGCCCTGGTCGGGCTGGTGGATCCCCGACGCGATCTTGCCGAGGGTCGACTTGCCGGCCCCGTTCTCCCCGACGAGAGAGTGGACCTGGCCGGGGAGCACTTCGAAAGTGACATCGCTGAGCGCTCGAATGGAGCCGAAGCTCTTCGAGATGTGCCGAAGCTCCAATGCCGGCACCCCAGCGCTGAGTTGTTCAAGTACCTCTTCCCTGGTCATCAGACCTCTGATGAGTAGTAAATCACAAAATGAGAAGACGTGGTTGACCTGCACGCAGACAGCCCCCGAACCGGTTCCGGTTCGGGGGCTGCCGCAAAGTCGGGTACGCGCCCCTACCCGCTAGATCAGATGGATACGGTCACCGGGAACGTCGCGACCCAGACCGCCGTCCCGATGAAGACCAGATACCCGAGCCCGAGCACGAAGGTCCTCTGCCGTGGGGCCGACAGCTTGGTGCTGATCCCCGCGAAGAACAGAGAAGCGGCGAAGAGCACGACCGCGAGCACGTAGTTGTCGGAGCGCTGGTTCGCCTCCTGCGCCGCCGCGGTCGCCTGCTCGGCGGTCCGGACCTTGCTTGCGGACTCCGCGTTCTCGGCCACCACATATTGAGGCATCGCGAACGGGGTCGGCGGCGCATTCGGGTTCTTCAGCGGCTTGGTCGCCACCCAGGCTTTGACGGCCGGCTTGAACTCCGGTCTGAACCGCTGGAAGTAGAAGTCGGCCAGGTTCCTGTCACCGGTCGAGTAGGCGTCTACCCACTGCGTGAAGGTGAGCACGTCGACCTCGGTCTTCTGACCGGCCTGGGTCGCAAGCCCCGTCGACTCCACCCGAGCCGCATTGCCCGCGCTGTAGTCGTTCGCCTGGACCCCGCTCCAGCGGGCTGACTGGTAGGAGCTCCAGGCCGTCGCCACCGCGGCGACCGCAAGCAGGATCGTCGCCAGCAGCTCGGCGTGAACATGGAGTCGACGGATGGTCTGCCTCAACTACCCAGGATCTTCGCCTTCTGGGCGGCGAACTCCTCTTCGGTGAGGATGCCCTGCTGCTTGAGCTCACCGAGCTCCTTCAGCTGATCGATGGGCGAGCTGGCGACCGGCGCGGGTGCGGGCGCCGGCTGGGCGGGTGCGTACTGCGGCTCCGCGTACTGCTGCTGGTCCTGTTCGGCCCAGCGATTGGCCTGGCGGCGGGAGACGCGGTTGCTGACCGTGGTCGCGGTGCCGGCGATGACAGCGGTCCTGGCGACGCCTCTCAAAAGTCCTGGCATGGTAGTTCTCCTTCTCTAAGCGTTGGCCTCGACCGCATCGAGCGTGTCGAGGAGATCCTGAACCGGAATGCGGCCGCTCGCGACGAGCTGGCCGCCGGAACGCCTGACCGCGCCCGCGAAGGGCGCCGCCCAGGCATTCTCGAAGATGAGCAGCGCCGCCGACGTCCCCGGGTCGAGCGCGGCCGCGGCCTCGACCAGGTCGTCCTCGCCCAGCAGACCCGAAGCGGCTCCATGGAAATACGAGAATTCCGCGACCTGTTCCGCGACCTCGGCGAACTCGATGCGAGTCACCGACCCGTCTCCCTCCTTGGCCACGAAGGCGAGGTCGAGGATCCGGATCAGGCCACGCTCCACGAGATCGATCAGATGCGGGACCGCCTCCCCGGTGGGCTGGCGCCCTGGCCACTCGACCAGGATGAAGTCGATAGGGCCCATTTCCGTCTCGGTTGTGTCGCTCAAGTTTCTTCGGCTCCTCTTTGATCTCGTCAGCGGCTTGAGAGAGTACCTGCGAGGCCATCCGGCAGCGAGGAGGTCGGCACCACCACGATCGGGATGCCCACCCCCGTGTCAGGCGGCCACTCCGCCCATAACATCCTGGCATGTCTTCCATCGCGCCGACCCCCTCCTCCCTGGAGTCCGGCTCGCGTTGCGCATCGCCGGAGCCGCAGCGGTCGTCCGCCGACCTGGTCCCGCGAGAACGTCTGTTGCGTCATCTCGCCGAAGACGACCAGCGCGTGATCGTGCTCTGCGCTCCGTCCGGGTTCGGCAAGTCCGTCCTGCTCCGCCAGTGGGCCGAGCAGGATCGGCGACCCGCTTTCGAAGTCCTGCTGGGGCCTCAGCACAACGACCCGACCGTCCTCGTCGAAGCGATCACGAAACAGCTGTCCCGGTTGGAGCCGTTTCCCATCGATCTCGACGAGGTGCTCCTCGCCCCGATTCCCGACCTCGAGAAGGTGGTGATCCCTCGCCTGGTCTCCGTGATGGCCGACCGCGAGCACGAGTTCATCTTGACGCTGGACGAGCTCGAGCAGATCGAGTCTCCCGACGCGCTCAGGGTCATCGCGGCGCTGTGCGACGGAATGCCCTCCGGCGCACAGTTGGCCCTGGCCAGCCGCACCGAGATCCCGATCGGCATCGGACGCCTGCGAGCGAGCCGAAGACTGACCGAGCTCGGCCGGAAGGACCTGACGATGACCAAGCGTGAATGCGCCGAGCTTCTGGCGACGATCGACATCACGCTCACCCCTCCACAGCTCGATTCGATGGTGCGCCGGACCGAGGGGTGGCCCGCCGTGCTCTATCTGGCCGGCCTGGCCCTGACCGAGTCGTCCGACCTGGGGAGGTCGCTGGAGCAGTTCACCGGCGACGACCGCGTGGTCGTCGACTATCTGCGCGAGGAGTTCCTGGCTCCCGTCTCGAGCAACCAGGCCGTCTTTCTGCGCCGGTCCTCCATCCTGGAGCGCTTCAACGGTGCACTTTGTGACTTCACGCTCGGTCGCGAGGGATCCAGCCTGGCCCTCGAGGAGCTCAGCCGGGCGAACATGCTCCTGATCCCACTCGACTCCCGCGGCGAGTGGTATCGACTGCATCCGCTGCTACGGGACATGCTGCTGGCCGAGCTCCAGCGCACCGAACCGGCGCTGGTGCCGGAAATGCACAGACGGGCGTCCGAGTGGTGGTCGGCAAGGGGCGAGAACGACCAGGCCATTCACCACGCGATCGAGTCCGATACAGGCGAGCTGGCCGGCAACCTGCTCTTTGCCGCGGTTCCGGAATACACGACCCGAGGCAGGACCGCGACCATCAGCGGCTGGCTCAAACGTCTCGGCCCCGACAACGTCGCCAAGAGCCCCGGCGCCTGTCTGACCGCTGCCTGGGCGGACATAACCCTCGGAAGGGGACCGGAAGCAGAGCGCTGGCTGGCGATCGCCAGGCATCTGCTCTCCACCTCCAGCCCACGGGTCGACAACACCGCCTATGAGGTGGGCATCGCCCTGGCTGAGGCATTGATGGGCCGAGATGGACTCGCATCGATGCGACAGACCGTCAAGGAAGTAGAGCCTCTGCTGTCTGAGGACGACCCCTGGCGAGCGGTCTGCGCGCTGCTCGACGGAGCCGGCCTCCACCTGCTGGGAGGCGACCGCGACCTCGCCCGGGCGAGGTTGAGAGAAAGCGCCCGACGCGGCTCGGTCGGAGCACCGGACGTACAGGTGATGGCGCTCGCGCAACTCGCGATCCTCGCCGAGGAAGGGGGTCACCACCAGACAGCCGTCGAAGCCATAGCCCATGCGCGCGCGCAAATCGATCGCACCGGAATCGGCGAATGCCCGTCGGTGGCGCTCAGCTTTGCTGTCTCGGCCCTCACCTTCGCCGCACGAGGCGCCGTCGAACTGGCCAGGAACGATCTGCAGACCGGGCTGCGACTGCTTGCCGAATTGGACAGCTTCTGTCCCTGGTACGAAGTCGAGACCAAATTGACGCTGGCGCGGGCCTCAGCCCGGCTCGGCAAGGTGGCCCAGGCCGAACAGCTCCTCGCCTCGGCCTTTGAGCAACTCGCTGACGTACCCGATGCTTTGCTCCTGAGGCAATGGATCGAGGAGACCTGGGACCAACTCGGCGAAAGGCCACCCGAGGAAGCGGGTCTCACGCTCTCCGAGCTGAAGTTGCTGCAGTTCCTCCCGGACCACCTCTCGTTCCCCCAGATCGCCGGTGAGATGTACCTCTCCACCAATACGGTCAAGACCCATGCCCGGAGCATCTACCGGAAGCTCGGCGCGGCATCCCGGCGCGAGGCGGTGCAACGGGCCCGCCAGCTCGGTCTGCTGAGCGTTCCCTGAATCACCCGATCCGGGCGAGGCCGATCGGTCGGCCGCGATCGTACTGTCACGAGGTAGCCCAACCTCCGCGATGAGGTGCCGCGATGCTCCAGCTGACCGCGATAACTTACGACGACATGAACTTCGGCGGCAAGGCCGTCAGCTGCGCCCTGGCTGACGACGGCGGGCTCTGATGCTCCGATTCAGGGTCTTCGGCGAAGAGGATCGCGTGCGGTCGCTCGGCGAGGAGCTGGAACGAGAGGGCGTTCTGCGTGCCGCCACGGTGTCCGGTGGCTTGACCGGCAGCAGTGCTCGTCTCGAAGCGCAGGTCTCCGCGGAGGACGTGGATCTGACCCTGGAACGGGTCCGGGCTCTCGGCATCCCTGAGGCAGACGTCTCGGTGACCCGTGAAGAGACTCTCGGCGGGGCCGTCCGGCCGCCCAGCACGAGCCTCATCTGGAGCGACATGCTCGGCCAGGCCGTTCTCAACGCGCATATCCTCGGCCGCTACATCGCCTTCATGACCGTGGCCGGCGTCGTGGCCGGCTTCGGTGTCATCTACGACAACGGCATCCTGATCGTGGGTGCGATGGCGATCAGCCCGGACATGCTTCCGATCGTCGCCATCTGCGTCGGTCTCGTGGCTCACGACCGAGCGCTGGCCGGACGCGCGCTGGCCACTCTGCTGGCTGGATTTCTCGCAACCTGCCTGAGCGGAGCGGCGATCGCCGCGATCATGTCACCGCTCGGCCTCTTGCCCGGCGGCTTCGAGGTCGGCGCCTCGTCCCTCTCCGGACTCACCTCGGTGAACGTGGCCACCATCGGCGTCGCCCTCGCCGCGGGCGTGGCGGCGATCCTCGCCCTGGAGACCCGGGCCAGCTCCGGCGTGGGCGTGGCGATCTCGGTGACGACCATTCCCGCCGCCGCCTACCTGGGCGTGGCCGCGAGCGTGGGCGACGCCGACACGGTGCTCGGCGCGATCGCCGTCTTGGGGGTGAACGTCTGCATGATCTCCATCGCCGGCGTGAGCACCCTGCTGACCCAGCGCCGCCTCTCCCGGGCGGGGGCACGCGGCGACGGCGACGGGCGGACCGGCCCCGGTGAGGGCCGGAACGGATCCTGACGCCAGAGCTGAATCACCCGGACGGGGTGATGCCAAAGCCAGGCTTCGTTTGGATCATCGACCGATGGCAATGGGTGCGCCGGCGCGCACAATCGAATCGGGAGCTGGCAATGGATGCGGAATATGACGTGATCGTGATCGGGTCGGGCTTCGGCGGCAGCGTCGCCGCGATGCGCGCGACCGAAAAGGGCTACAGCGTCGGCGTGCTGGAAGCCGGCAAACGGTGGCGAGACGACGATCTGCCCAAGACCAGCTGGGATCTGCCCAAGTTCATGTGGCAGCCGGAGATCGAGATGTTCGGGATCCAGCGCATGCGCTACCTGAACGACGTGATCGTGCTCTCAGGATCCGGCGTCGGCGGCGGCTCGCTGGTCTACGCGAACACGCTCTACGTGCCGGCGCAGAAGTTCTTCGACTACCCGGACTGGGCTCACATCACCGACTGGGCGGACGAGATGGCGCCCTACTACGACCTCTGCAACCGGATCTTCGGGGTCATGCCCTCTCCGTACGGCGAGACCGACTCCGACCGGATCATGCGCGAGGTCGCCGACGACATGGGGCGGCCCTACCTGAGGGCGCCGCTCGGCATCTACTTCGGCACCCCCGGGGAGGAGGCGGAGGATCCCTACTTCGGTGGCGCCGGCCCGAGCCGGACCGGCTGCGTCAGCTGCAACGACTGCATGATCGGCTGCCCCCACAACGCCAAGAACAAGCTGACGACCAACTACCTCTACCTGGCCGAGAAGGCCGGTGCCAAGATCCACGACCTCAACGAGGTCCACAAGGTGCGTCCGCTCGAGGGCGGCGGCTTCGAGGTGGTGGCCCGCCACCCGGGCTTGATCGGTCGCATGGAGCACCACAGCCACTACCGCGCCCAGCAGGTGATCGTCGCGGCACACGCCTACGGCACCGCTCAGATCCTGCTCTCGATGAAGCAGGATGGCTCGCTCGAGAACCTCTCCGACCAGGCCGGCATGCGGGCCCGGACCAATTCCGAGGCGCTCGTCTCCGCCCAGCGTAGAGAGGGCGACTACAAGGACGATCCGGATCGCTTCAGCATCACTCCCGGCGCCTCTTCGGTCACCGCCTGCCTGCAGATAGATCCGGAGGCGACGATCGGCCCGGTCCGCTACGGCGTCGGCTCCAACGCGATGGACTTCCTCTACACCGCTCAACCGGAGGGCGAGGACGAGCATCACTTCCGCTCCTGGCTGAAGCACCTGGTCGAACACCCGAAGGAGACGGTCGGGATCGACGACGCCCATCACTGGTCGGAGCGCGGTTTCAACCTGCTCTGCATGCGCGACCACGACGACTGGCTCAATCTGCATTGGAAGGATGGGATGCTGCACAGCAAGCCCGGCTCCGACACGGCACCGCCGGCGATCGTCGAGGCGGCGGTCGACGTCGGTCGCAGGGTCGCCGAGAAGCTCGACGGCGATCCGGCCCAGACCTGGTTCTCGGTCGCCGGCCGCTCGACTTCGGCTCACTTCATCGGCGGCATGACGATCGGTGAGGACGCCGAGCACGGCGTCGTCGATCCCTACCAGCGTGCCTTCGGCTATCCGGGCCTGCACATCATGGACGGCAGCGTCATCACCGCCAACCCCGGGGTCAACCCATCGCACACCATCGCCGCCCTGGCTGAACGGGCGATGTCGTTCTGGCCCCACAAGGGCGAGGCCGACCCACGACCGCCGCTCGGGTCCGGATACGAACGGATCGCGCCGGTCATGCCGAAGCAGCCGCTGGTCCCGGCCGGCGCTCCCGCCGAGTACCGGTTGAATGACCAAGTCTCGATCACCGATGTCGTGATCGGCGACCAGCCTCAGGACAAGTGAACCACTCAAGGACCAACGAGGAGAACCGATGAGCACCACCGACACCTCCGACTTCCGCACTCTGGGCAAGAGCGCGGATCTTCCCGACGGATACATGCTGCCGGTCTACGTGGAGGAGCTCAAGCGCCGCGTGACCGTCCTGCGGCTGGACGGCCGGCTCCACGCCTTCGACGACCTGTGCACCTGCGCCGGCACTCCCTGCCCCCTGTCCTCGGGCCTGCTCGAGGGAAGCACCCTGATGTGCCAATGCCACGGCTCGAAGTTCGACGTCTCCTCCGGGGCGGTCGAGCGCGGACCGGCCACCGAGCCCCTGCGGAAGTACGATGCGGCCGAGACCGACGGCGAGATCCGCGCCGCCGTGCCCGCAAGCTAGGTCCAGCCAGCAGGAGAGAACATGACCACGCGCCCCGCCCCGCCAGACTACGCCGAATACCGACTCGACTTCGGCACGGTCGACAGCGAAGAGTGGAAGATCGCCGACTACGAACTGGCTTACGCGACCCGCTTGGTTGTTGAAGGAGGAGCGTCGAATGGGTGAAGCGATCGGGCAGATCCTGCCGCTGGCAGTGGGTGTCGCCCTCAGCCCCGTGCCGATCATCGGCGTCACCTTGATGTTGGCGACACCACGGGGCAGGTCGAATGGGCTCGCCTTCATCTGCGGTTGGATCGCCGGCCTGGCTATCGCCGGCACCGTGTTTCTCCTTCTCTCCGGCAGCGCTGGCGCCGGCGAGGGAGGTGAGCCGCCTGACTGGGTCGGCGTCGTCAAGCTCGTGCTCGGTGCCCTCCTGCTGTTCGTCGCGGGCCGCCAATGGCGCGGCCGTCCGGTTGCCGGCGCCGAGGCGCCGATGCCGAAGTGGATGCAGAGCATCGATGGCTTCGGCGCACCGAAGGCCGCGGGGCTCGCGGTGCTCCTTGCGGCAGTCAACCCGAAGAACCTGCTCCTGGTGATCGCGGCGGCGGCGGCGATCGCGCAGACCGGCATCGACGCGGCTCAGCAAGGAGTCGCCCTCGCGGTCTTCGTCCTGCTGGCCACTCTCGGCCCTGGAGCGCCGCTTGCCATCTACCTCCTGCTCGGCGACCGCTCCCACCGGATCCTCGGCGAGCTGCGCTCGTGGATGACCCAGAACAACGCGGCGATCATGGCGGTGATTTGCCTGGTGATCGGCGCCAAGCTGATCGGCGACGGCATCGGCGGTCTCAGCTGAGGCTTGCACCCTGCCCGGAGGCGCCTCGGGATGGGTTACGGCAGATCGATCTACGCCAAAAGACGTCGATCAGGCAACCGGGTGCGCCGCGGTCATGCCGACCGTGGCGCCAGCACCTGTTGTCTCGTGATCCCGTGACGCTCTAGGTAGGCGAAAACCTCCGCGCCACCGTCCGATTCCCCGTTCAGGGCGGACCGTAGCCAGTCCCGCAAAGCGTTCTCGTGCTTGTACAGGTCTTCCCCCAGGGTCTTCAACTCAGGGGTGCGAGCGCCCTTGGCGAGGTGCTCGTACAGCTTGTCCGCTGCGGGGGTCTCGCGAATCGCGTCCTTCGCCACCCCTTCGAAGTCATGCTTGCGAGCGTACTTTTCACCCATCTTCCTCAGTTTCTCGGCCTTCTTCTCACTGACGTGGACACCCGCATCACGGGCGAACGACTCGCAGTAATCGATGTTGAACTGCTCCATCGCCGCGCACGCTTTCAACGGCTCGTAATGCTCGGGGTACATCTCGGCCATCGTCTCGAACAGGCCGACCCCGAAGATCTCTCCCTCCATGGACACCTTCAACAGGAACTTCTCGGTCCTGCTGCCCTCGAAATGATGCGCTTCCAGGTAAGTCATGATGTGTCCTCTCCTCTATCGGGCCAGATCGCACACTCGATGTGCGCGAAACTCTGACGGCCATCTCGTTTCTCTGGCTCAGAGAACCAGCTAAGCGCCAGCCTAATGCAGCGAGACCGGAACGAGTATCACCCGGTTCGGGTGATTCGACCGCGTCCGCGTCCTGGTCCGTGATCGCTAAACGGCCCGGCGAGTAGTGGCCACCGACGGCGAGATCCGCACCCTCCTGCCCTCACGCTAGAAGGTGTGGCCAAAACGTCCCGAAGGTCTGGGGCTGCTACCCGACCATCAGCCGGGGATCGCTTCGATCTCGCTCGGCCGCCAAGACTTGTCGAAGAACGCCGCCTTGGGACTGTAGAAGCGGAGGATCGGAAACCAGCCCCTTCCGGGAATCGTCTGCAGCCAGTTCCCTTCAGTTCCGGGCTGGGGCTCGGGCGAGAAGTAGATGTCGATCGAGCCGTCCTCGTTCTCCGCGACGGTGCCGGACTGGCTGCCGAGTCGGGGCATCGGCTGGTCGGTCTGCAGCATAGAGCGTGTCTGGCGGTCATAGACCGTCACCGACCAGAAGCGTTCGTAGGGGATGCCGGCGGGCAGGCTCAGCTTGTAGGACTTCGACCCGTCGAGGTACTCACCGTCGGAGCTGCGGACGCCGAGCAAGTACTGTGAGCCAACGCCCGTCAGTCTCATGCACATCGCCGGCGTGATTCCCGTCGCCAAGTAGAGGAAGGAGATCCGCGAATCGAGCTTCCGAGCACCGTCCGATACGGCCGCGACCACGCCCTGTGGTGTGATCTGCGGCGGCGAATCGAGGAACTCGTAGCCTCCGACGAAGAGCGGATTGAACCAAGACGAGCCCTCGTAGTAGGAGAATCCTGACTCCTCGCGCGGCGAGTAAGCAATCGTCCGCGCTGTGGCGTCGCCGAGCACGACCGCTTCCTCGAGGATGGATCGCATCCGCTCGTCCGGGGCGAAAGGCTTGCCCTTGACGATGCCCACCGCCGCGAGCTGACCGAGGATCTCGGGATCCCCGGCGCCGGCAGGCTCCCGCTGGATCAGCTCGTCGATCGCCTCCCAGTAGGAGAAGTCGTTGGATGGGATGGTGTTTAAGGCTTTGCGAGATCCCTCGACGAACCTGGTGGGCTGAACTTCTGGAGCCTCGGAGAGCGGCGAGCGGCCGGCCAGGAAGGCGCTGATCGCAGTGCCCTCGGTTCCTTCCTTGTAGGGATAGATCCGCAGCGAATCCTTGATCTCCGCGGCCGGTCCCGATGGGTCGTTGTCGATCATGAAGGCGCGGCCGAGGACGCAGACCCTCGTGGTCCGGGCGTGGAAGAGGTGGAAGCCGCCGTCGGGGAGGGTGCCCTCGTAGTCGGGACCGACGATCAGGTACTTGCCGCCATTGCCGCGGTCGGGACCGGGAGCGCCGAAGTCGGTCACCCAGTTGAACCACATGTCGTCGATCGTGCCGAGAATCGTGCTCGGCGCGCTCAGCCGCGGCACGTCGATCACCATCGGGGCGTCGCTCACGTCAACGAAGCTGATGAAGTAGACGGTGTCTGAGTTACCGGTGAGGAACAGGGACTGTGAATCCATCAACTCCGAGAACATCAGCACGTCGTTGTCCTCGACGCCGATCTCGAGGAAGCCCTTGCGGATCGCGTTGACCGAGGCGCCTCGGAAGCTGTTGAGAAATGCATCGACTCCGCGCGAGAAATCGAGATGGTCGTGGACCTTTGCGGCCGTCTCGGGGCTGGGGGCACCGTCGCGGAAGCTGAGGGTACCGATTCGGGTCTCGACTGTGTCGGCGATTTGAATCGACTGCGGCGTAGAGTTGCTCATGCTTGGATCCTAGCTTTCATTCGGTTTAATTCGGCGGGAATCGCGCCACCGTCGAGCAGTTCGGTCCCCTGTCGTGCCCGTCGCTTGTACGACGTAGTTGCAGGGCGAGAGTTTCAGCGACCAGGCTCGCCGTCTTCATGCCAACAGGGTGAAATCGTCCGAGCGAAACCGTCTCGCCGCCCCGGAGAGGCTCAGCGGCGAGCACCTACCGATCGCCGTCCATGTCCAGCGCCTCGTTTCCGATCTTTCCCGGCGGCCAGGACGGACGCGGCGGCAGGCCGGACGAGCCGGCGGATGTCGTCTTCACACCGAGTGTCTGGTGGATCTGGATCCGGTTGGTCTCGAACCCGATTCGTGAAAGCACCATGTAGAGCCGCCAAACCCGAGCCCGTCTTTCTCCGACCTCTTCGACCGCCTGATCCCAGTTCCGTTCGAGGTTTGCTCCCCACTCGCGCAGCGTCGCGGCGTAGTGCTCACGCAGGTTTTCCTCGTGACGCACTTCCAGGCCGTTGTCGTGCATCGCCGCGATCACGGTGCCCGGTGCCTGCAATTCCCCATCGGGGAACACGTAGCGATCGATGAACGGCCCCGGTCGGTTCTTGTGTTTCGAGTGGGTCCTGGTGATCGCGTGGTTGAGCATCCTGCCCTCGGGACGCAGACGCCCGGCCATCGCCCGGAAGTGAGAGCCCAACTGTGCGGTGCCGATGTGCTCCATCGCGCCGATCGACGAGATCGCGTCAAAGCTGGTTTCGCTCAGATCCCGGTAGTCGAGTTGACGTACCTCAGCCCGATCGGCGAGGCCCGCGTCGGCCAAGCTTTCACTAGCCCATTCGGCCTGAGGACGAGAGAGGGTTACGCCGAGAGCCTCGACGCCGTAGTTGGCAGCGGCGTGGCGGACGAAGCCACCCCAGCCGGCGCCGATGTCCAGCAGCCGCTGGCCGGCCGAGAGCCCCAGCTTGCGACAGATGAGGTCAAATTTTTCATCCTGAGCCTCGTCAAGGGTGGTCTGCGGGGTGTCGAAGACGGCACAGGAGTAAGCCATCGACCGACCGAGGATGAGCTCGTAGAAGCGATTGGAGAGGTCGTAATGGTGGGCTATCGCCCGAGCGTCACGGCTCTTGGTGTGTGCCGTGATCCCGCGCCGCCAAGCGGGCGGCGCTTCCTCGGGCGGCAACTCCGGGCGCCTCAGCATCCATGGCTTCAGATTAGATCCCAGTTCCTTCCACGGCACCTGCTCGTGGCGGTGCTCCAACAGCGCCATGAGAGTGCCGTGCAAGTCGCCGTGGATCTCGATATCGCCCGCCACGTAGGCCCGGGCGAGCCCGAGCTGCCCGGGCGCGGTCGCCAAGTAGCGCACGGCACGCGGCCTCAGTATCTCGATCGTGCCGACCGCTCCGTCAGGTTCGATCCGGCCGCCATCGTAGCCACGCAATCCGACCGGTGCGTCGCTGTCAACCATCAGGGAGAAGATCTGAGCAGTCGTCATGTTCGGTGCCATCGACCTCACGTTGATTACCGGCGCGGAGATCCAGCCGGAGCGGTCGGCTCGGCTTCCTCTTCGACGATGTCTCGCTGGGCCAGGGTGAAGAGCAGCATCAGGGAGGGCAAGACCAACACGACCGCCACCCCGAAGACACCCAGCACCACCTTGAGCGTCTCGTCGAGGCCGGCGCCATCCGCGATGGTCAGCGACTGCGGCAGCAGGTAGGGGTGCTGGGCGATCGCCCAGGCCCAGACCATCGCGGCCACCGCGCCGACCGCCGCGACCCGGGTCCCGCGTCCTCCGCCCCGCCAGAGCAGGGCGATGGCCGCCAGGCCGCACAGCAGCGAGACCAGGACCAAGGGGAGCGCGTCGCCGGTCAGGCCGTCGTAGATGTAGCCGGCATCGGCCTTGTAGACGAACATCGCGATCACGGCGACGACTGCCGCCGCCAGCGCCGCACCGATCGCGCGCGCCCGGAAGTAGCCGAGCACGGACGGGTCCGTCCGCCTCGAGTCATGGGTGAGGAACACGGCCGCGAGATAGGCGCAGGTCACGACGAAGAGCAGGCCGGTGACCAACGAGACCGGATTCAGCCAGCTGCTCACCGGATCCCCCTGGGCGTTTCCGGGCGGGACCCGGCCGGAGGCGATCGCACCGACCACCGTGCCCATGAAGAACGGCGTGATCAGCGAGGACAGGCCGAACAGCAGCTCGGAGAAGTGCCGGTTGCGGGACCGCGCGGCCTCGCCCTTGAAGGCGAACGACGCGCCCCGCAGGACGATCCCGGCCGCGACCAGGCAGAGCGGGATGAAGAGAGTCGACCAGATCGCCGCGAAGGCCGGCGGGAACGCCGTCCAGAGCACCACCAGGACGAAGATCAGCCAGACGTGGTTGGCCTCCCAGACCGGTGCGATCGAATGGCGGATGACCTCCCGGGCGCGTCCGCCCTCCTCGCCGCTTCCGGCCAGGAGGCCCCAGGCGCCGGCGCCGAAGTCGGCTCCCGCGAAGACGGCGTAGAAGGTGGCTCCGAGCCACAGCACCGCGGCGACGGCGTCGGGGGTGCTCAAGGCCCGTTCCCTTCGGCCAGGGCGCCGCCCGGCCCATAGGGCTCCCCGCCTTCACCGGCCGCCGTGCCGGCCGCGCGCCACCGCTTCGACATCGTGCGCAGCACGAGCACGGTCGCGATGCCGAGCACCGTGTATCCGATCAGCGCGATCGCCAAGGTCAGCTGGATCCCGCTGGCACCGGTCACCGCCTCCTCCGTGCGCATGATCTCGTAGACGATCCAGGGCTGGCGGCCGACCTCGGTCACGATCCAGCCGCACTCGATCGCGACCGCGACGGCGACGCCCGAGGCCGCGACCGCCCGGAGGAACCACTTCGTCCGGGGTATGTCGCGCCGCCGCCACCAGACGAAGGCGAACCAGGCGCCCAGCGCCAGCAGGGCGCAGCAGATCCCGACCATCGCGTCGAAGGCGAGGTGGAGCAGCGTGTTGGCCGGGGGCCGATCGTCGGGCGGCACCGAGTCGAGCCCGACGACCTTGGTGTCGGCGCTGAACCCGACCAGCCACGAATCCAGGTTGGGGATCGCGATCCCGCCCTTGACCCCGTCGGAGGTGCAGCGGCCGCCGATGTACTCGGTCACGTGGGTGTGCGTCTCCTGCACGCACTCCATGGCCGCGAACTTGACCGGCTGGTTGTCGGCGACGGACCTTGCCGCCACGTCGCCGACCATGAACTGGACCGGGACCAGGATCAGGGCCAGGGTCAGAGGCATCAGCAGACCGAGCCGGTGCATCCGATCCCGCCGCCCGCGGAGCATTCCGACCGCATAGACCGAGGCGATCAGGAAGCCGGTCATCATGTAGGCGGCCAGGATCATGTGCGGCACCTCGTAGGAGACGGCCGCATTGAAGACCACCTTGAGCGGCTCGATGCTGGTCACCTCGCCCCCGGACATGGTGAACCCCTGGGGCTGGTTCATCCAGGAGTTGACCGCGACCACCGAGAAGGCGCCCCCGATCCCGCAGATGACGATCGGCACGCCGCTCCAGAAGTGGGCCCAGGGCGAGAGTCGCCTCCAGCCGAACAGGTAGATCGCGATGAAGATCGCCTCGAGGAAGAAGAAGATCCCCTCGACCGCGAAGAGGATCCCGTAGACATCGCCGAAGCGAGCGCTGAATTCAGGCCAGAGCAGGCCGAACTCGAAGCTGATCACCGTGCCGGTGATGGCGCCTACCGCGAAGGTGACCGCGGCCACCTTGGACCAGCGCCGCGCCAGCTCCATCGAGTCGGGGTCGTTGCGCCGCAGCCCGCGATAGTTGGCGATCAGCATGTAAGCGGGAAAGGCGACGCCGAGGCTCGCCAAGATGATGTGGAAGCCCAGCGTGAACCCCATCTGCTGGCGCGCGGCCAGCAGATCCGACGAGGCGGCCGCCAACGGCAGGGAGTCGATCAACTTCTACTCCCTGGCCAATGGCGGCAACTGGTCTCGACGGCGAGTTGAATCATTGCGACTAGGCCGCTCCACCGACCGGGTGTGGCTGGAAACTGGCCGAAGTTGACTGGTCCCAAAAACGCTGGAAGCGCTCCGGCGCGTTTCCTTCCAGCAGCGCTCCGGGCGCCAAGGGCGGGTGGATCTCATCCATCTGCAGAACCTCGGCGTGACTCACCCGTCGGAACACGCGGTCAGGACCGAGCTCGCTCGGATGGTCGACCCCGGCCGCGGCGATCATCTCGGCGACCGCGTGGACCGTGTTGCGATGGAAGTTGTGGGCCCGCTTCGCCTTGTCGTCCACGTCCAGCGCTCGCTGCAGCTTCGGATCCTGGGTTGCCACGCCCACCGGGCAGCGGTTGGTGTGGCATCGCTGCGACTGGATGCACCCGACCGAGAACATGAAGGCCCGGGCCGTGTTGCACCAGTCCGCACCGAGGCTGAATGCCGCGCAGATCGCGGCGGCGGTCACCATCTTACCGCTCGCACCCACTCTCATCTCTTCCCGGAGACCGCTGCCCAGAAGGGCGTTCTGGACGATCATCAAGCCTTCCAGCAGAGGCGCTCCCAGC
>Ga0153956_1001932_pt1 | contig 16608 bp, 16 predicted proteins | sample TSFL040MetaG_FD_104704 | JGI IMG/M metagenome (GOLD analysis project Ga0153956, IMG submission 104704) | Attine ant fungus gardens microbial communities from Florida, USA - TSFL040 MetaG | ecosystem: Host-associated > Fungi > Mycelium > Unclassified | place: USA: Florida, Wekiwa Springs...
AATGCGCTAAACATCTGGGCGCTTAATTTAAACCGTGAATGGAAACCCTTCACCTATTTCATGCCTTTTGGCACCGACCTGGCTATGAGTGCGATTATTGATTATTAAAAAGGACACGCCGATAAGATATAGAATTTTTATTTTTACCAGCTGTACGCTTCAGCACTCATCCATTTATCCTGAACCTTCAGTACTTTTTCAATAATGTCGCGGGCAGCGCCTTTGCCCCCGCCAAGCGGTGATACGTATTGGCTAAGGGCTTTGATCTCTTCGCAGGCATCGGCAGGGCAAACTGCCAGGCCTGCCAGTTTCATCACAGCCAGATCAGGAATATCATCGCCCATATAAAGCACATTGGCCGGTAATATATGTTTTGATTCCAGGTAGTTTTTAAAGCGGGTCACCTTGTCATGCGCACCTATAAACACATCAGTAATACCCAGGCTGTTTAAGCGGTGTATAGAGGTTTTTGAGCGACTGCCCGAAATAGCGCAAACATTATAACCGCATTTTACAGCCAATTGCAAAGCATAACCATCTTTGATGTTAAAAGCACGGCTTTGCTCGCCGGTTTCAGTTACAAATACCGCACCATCGGTCAACACACCGTCGATGTCAAAAATAAAGGTGGTAATATCTTTTAGCTTGCTTAAAAATGAATCCATAAATGAGATGATTACACCGATTTTGGTGCGATTTCACTGATAATTATTGATTATCGCGCCACTCATACACCCAGGCCGATTGGATTTGCTCCAGGTGGCCTTCGTTTGCTTCTTCGCGCGTGCCGGCAAAATTTGGCAGTGACAGTACCCACTCCAGCAAGTCGGTAAAACGGATACGGTATATTTTTGACTCACTGAAATCATCGCCAAATTTTTCATAAAGCGACGTGGCAATGTCTTCGTAATCATTCCAATGAATTGGCAGTGCAAATTTATTGTCTGTCATTATATTTTACTTGGTACGTTGTATTATAAGGTTAGTGCCCCAAAAACTGCGACTGATCGGGCAGCGTTACTTCAATATCGCCGTCAATCATTACGCATTGGCAGCCCAGTCTTGAATTGATGCGCGGGTTAACGGCGCGGTCAATAAAATCTTCTTCTTTATCAGATATTTCCTGCACGTTGTCCATGCCTTTGTTTACATAAATATGGCAGGTACTGCATCCGCACACGCCACCGCAGTTATGCTGCAACTCAATGCCATTGTCCATGCAAACATCTAAAACAGACTCGCCCTCGGCAATCGGCAGCTCGACCGACTCATGGCCCGCCTCTTCAAAGTTTATCTTTACTTTAAAAATATTCATTTCGGCAAAAGTAGCAAAATTACTTATCCCCATGCAGGTCAATATCCATTTTGATAATACCCTGACTTAATAAAGAGTATAACTGTTGTAAATCAGGATGGTTTTCCAACAACGTAAGGTGATCGTTCATCGTTGTTTCGTCCCTGCGTACTGCCGGGCCGGTTTGTACCGATGCCGGTAATGAGGTTTGCGCCTTCGCCGCAGTTTCTGAAATAAGCGGACGAATAAGATTAAAATCCAGTTGATGCTGTGCCAGCAATTGCTGCGCGACGTTATAAAGGTAATTAGGAAAATTGCAGGCAAATACCGCTGCCAGGTGCAATATTTTGCGCTGGGTGCTATCCACACAATAAACATTATTGCTGATGGTTTGCGCCAGTTCGGCTAGTTTTCGGGCGATGTCTTCGGTAGCGGCTTCAATGCACAAAGGCACGTTTCGAAAATCGATCTCTCGCGTTTTGCTAAAGGTTTGCAACGGATAAAACACGCCTGATCGCTCTGAATAAGCTTGCAGCGCAAATAAATGCGTAGCGCCTGAGGTGTGTACCATCAATTTATCATAAACGGCCAGTTGCTCGGCTACGGGGCCAATAGCATCGTCTTTGATGGCGATTACAAACAGATCAGTTTCCGTATCAATTTGGGTTAGATCACTAATGGGATCGGCTTTAACATGGTAGGCCAGCAAGGCGGCGTTTTGCGCATCGCGGCTATACACCTGTACAATGCGGTGTCCCGCGTTTTTAAACGCGGCAGCCAGGTGTGTGGCAACATTGCCCGATCCGATGATGGTTATGCGCATAAATCAGCCCCCTCTAAATCTCCCCCGGAAGGGGAGACTTGCATGTTACAATTAAAATTAATCAGGCCTTAACAACCCTCCCTGCCCGGGAGGGGGCTAGCTCCTTATTCCTTCTAAATATCGACAGCAAAATACCGATAACCATAATAATGGTACCCGCCCATAAGAAATTGATATATGGGAACTGGATGGCACGCATTACTATCCATTTTTTGGCGCTTTCAGGCTGCTGGTACACACTGATCTCCACTTTTCCTTTTTTAGGTAATACCTGGCTAAAGCGGAATTTTATGCCAGCGTCTTCAACTTTACGGGCAAAGTCGAACGCATTATTGCCGCGAATCATATAAATTGGCTCGGCAGTATAAGTTTTTCCGTTAGCAAAAACCTGAAGCGTGGCGCCAATGGCAACGTCTTTGTCTTCCAGTTTAATGTCCTGCATATGGTCAACCTTACCCAATTTAGTTAGTATGGCATAGCCTTCTCTGAAATGTAAGGTATCACCTACCGCAACTTCGTAAGGAACAGGCTCCTCGTATTTTTTATCTTCGTCGGCTTCCCCATGACCGTCAGCCGCCTGACCTGCACTTTCATCGACAGAAATATTGTTCGACCAGTTAATGTGCGTATACAAGTCGCTAAACAAATAGTGTTTTGTATCCGGCGACGCGATCAGGCCCATTTTTGGATTGGCTTGCGCATTAGGTTTCAAGGTAAATTCTTCAATAACCTTATTGTTAGCATCCACTTGTTTGTAGTTTACCAAAAAGTAGTGGTTTGGTACCGATATGGAATCGCCTACATAAGTAACCGTATACTTACCCATTTTAATAGGCGTATTTTTATACAGGAGCAGGTTTTCGCGCGGGTTATTTTTTGCCTTTACAAATTCTTCAGAGAATTGCTCGCCGCTATCGTTTACAGAGATCACTTTGCTGGTACCTGCCGATATTAATGCCCCTACCAACATCAGGCCAAAACCAATATGTGCTACTGCCGACCCTGCCAGCTTGAACTTACCTTTAAGCGCATCAATTAACACCTTACCGTTGGCCAGAATAGCGTAAATTGCACCTACCATAATCAGAATAAACACAAACTGCAATTTGTTGGACCCGGTAAGAAATATTACAGGCAAGGTAATTAGTATGGCAACTACCAGATAAACCAGTGTAGATATAAAGAATTTTGCGCTATTGGTCTTTTTATATTTCAAGAATTGAGTAAAACCGGTTAGCAGCGTAATAACTACGGCAAACGATGCTTGTACGATATTATAGTGCTTTACCGGGTCAGTAGGTGGGGCTATTTTGGTACCGAACATAGCATTCCATACCGGGATGGATGACACCGCCACTAAGTGGAAACATGACAGGCATAAAAATACCGACCCTACAAACATCCAGAACTCGCGCGAGTAGGTTTCTTCGTCTTTGGTGGTTTTAGGTAGTTCTTTCCAGCGGATAACCAATAATACTATGGCAATAACCAGGAATAAAATCACGTCAAACACCAGGTGCCAGAATAAACCGGCATCAGTAAATGAGTGTACCGACGTATCGCCCAAAATACCGCTGCGGGTAAGAAACGACGCATATAAAACCAGCACAAAACTGGTAAGCGCTAAAATAGTGGCTGTAATATAGGAGTGGCCGGTGTTTTTATAAACAATCATTACGTGTACCGCTCCCACTAAAATTAACCAGGGTATAATCGAAGCATTCTCTACCGGGTCCCAAGCCCAGAAGCCACCGAAAGAAAGCGACTCATAAGCCCAGAAAGCGCCCATGATAATGCCGGTACCCAGTATCATCATGGCAAATAATCCGTAAGGGATAGCTGCATTTACCCATTCTTTATAACGTTTTTGCCATAAACCGGCAATAGCGTAAGCAAATGGTACTACCATTGATGCAAAACCCAGAAACAAAGTTGGCGGGTGTATAACCATCCAATAGTTTTGCAACAGTGGGTTCATGCCATTGCCGTCTTTAATATAAGTTAAGTAGCTATGATATAACTCAGGATTTGCAGCAAATGCGGGGGCCTGTGCTTTCAGATCAATAGCTTCGCGTAGCAAAATAAATGGCGACGAACCAATGCGCGCACCAAATACCTCCACGCCGACTAGCATGGTAGCCAACACCGCTTGAGATAATGCCACAACCGTCAATACCGGCGATTCCCATGATTTAGCCCTCCATACCAGGATGCAGCTTAACACACCTTGCCAAAAGTTCCAAAGCCAGAAGCTGCCCTCCTGTCCATCCCAAAAGCTTGAAATGATAAAGTGCATGGGCAACGCACGTGACGAGTGCTCCCAGGCGTAATTATACTCAAAAAGATGATTCAGGATAATATAAAACAAGCAAGCCCCTATGCCAATCACAGAAAATGCGTTGGTAAAAGTGCCTATGCGGCCTAAGCGTTTCCATGAAGTATCGGTTGGGTTTGTAGTAGCAAAATAATAGCTTATTGCCGCAAACAAGGCCGAACCAAACGACAAAATTGTAAAGAACTGGCCAAGGTGGCCCGGTAAAAGGTGTTCGCCTTTAAAAGCTGTATCCATTAAGTAAGTTTATATTAAATGCTGGCCTGCTTAGCACTAGCCTCGGTAAGTTCTACTTTGTCATTAGTATATTTTGACGGACATTTCATTAATATATGAACGGCATGAAACTCGTTGCCCTGCATTTTGCCGGTTAATACAATTTGCTCCGAGCGCTCAAAATCCTGCGGTTTAGTGCCTGTAAAAATTACTTTACGTTCCTCGCCTTTATTGTCGGTCATGTAAAAAGAGAAGTAATTAGCATCTTTAGTAGCGTCATATACCAATTGTTTGCTTTTATTTAAATGGCCAACAATATGCAGCTCGCTGGTAGTACTTTCTGCATCTTTAAATGAACCGTAAGTACTTGAATTTGAGTAAACACTAATAATTACAGCTATAGCGATAGCAATAACAACAAGGCCAAATATGGATGATTTTTTCATTTATGGTTTATCTCCTCTGAACTTAATTCTGCAAAAATACAAAACGTACAGGTAATAATGTTTATTACTAAGGATATATGCTATTTAGAATCTATCTAAACAATTGGAAGCCTATTATATTCAGACACCTTAAAACAAACCCGTTTTTTGCTTTAATAGCAAAGGCAAACCACATGGCTTGCCCCCGCTTTATTTTATTTTGTGTGACTGATCAAGGCCAGATACCCAGATTTTGGTAAGAAACAGCTATTTTATTGATCACCCCTACCAGGGCTGCCGTACGCAAGCTGTCTATTTTTTCATTGTTTTTGTATATCTCGCGTATCTCGTGATATGAACGGATCATAGTGTCCTCCAAACCTGAATTTACCAGTTCCAACTCTGACGAACCCTTAACAATGGCGGCACGCTGCAAGGGTGTTAAATTTACCCCGGTAATACCTTCAACCATGTTTACCAGGTTAAGATTGTTATTCTCCTCAAATCGGCGGTTAATACGGCCAAAAGCCACATGCGACAGGTTTTTTAACCACTCAAAGTACGAAACCGTTACACCGCCGGCATTGGCATACATATCAGGCACTATAATGCCGCCCATTTCATAAAATATGGCTTCGGCTTCAGGGCTTGTAGGGCCGTTGGCGCCTTCAACTATAATTTTTGCTTTAATATTGCGGATATTTTTAACCGTCAGCTGATTTTCTAAAGCTGCCGGAACCAGCATATCACAAAGCTGCTCTAAACCCTCGGCCGAGTTTTTAAATTCTTTTTTAGCACCCGAGAATCCCAAAATTGATCCGGCAGCTTTACGGTGCTGGAATACGGCTTCAACATCCAAACCGTCCTCATTGTAAATAGCGCCTTCAAATTCGCAGATACCAACTATGGTTGCGCCAAACTCTGCCAGATACTTGGCCGAGTAAAACCCAACATTACCCAGGCCCTGCACAATAACACGTTTACCGGTTATGCCCGGGGTTAAGCCTATTTTATGCATATCTTCGGCTACGCTCACACACTCGCGGGCGGCTATGGCTACACCCCTGCCGGTTGCTTCGCGGCGGCCCTGTATACCATGCAGCGCAATGGGTTTACCGGTTACCGCGCCCATGGCATCAAGCTGGCCCGGGTTCATGGTTGCGTAGGTATCGGCTATCCAGCTCATTTCGCGCTCACCGCTGCCGTAATCGGGCGCGGGTACGTCAATACTGGGGCCTATAAAATTTTTCTTAGCCAACTCGACAGTATATCGGCGGGTTATATTTTCAAGTTCCTGTATAGTGTAATTTTTGGGGTTGATTTTAATACCGCCTTTGGCGCCGCCAAAGGGTACGTTAACAATGGCACATTTGTAGGTCATGAGGGCGGCCAGGGCCATTACCTCATCCTCATTTACCATTTCGCTGTAGCGGATGCCACCCTTGGTTGGCGATTGGTGGTGCGAGTGCTCAACGCGCCAGGCGTCAATTACTTCAAAACCATTACCGCGGCGAATGGGGAAACGAAAACGGTAAACGCTGTTACATGATTTGATCTGGTCCAGCAGGCCAGCATCGTGCTTGGTAAATTGTGCGGCATAATCAAAGTTGCTGCATACATCTGCAAAGAAGTGTGTTTCCTGATTAGCGGCTGAATTATTTGTAGCCATAAGTAAAAGTTGTAAAATGTATTTTTGATAACAAACGGCTCAAATTTGATATAAATTTTATCAAAATCGCAATTTATTATATCCTGTACCGGATACCTGTATTAACAACGGTACAAAAACTATTGTTTAAACAACTATAACCTATTTTGGCCGGCTATTTTTCTTTTTCGATTTTTTTTAAGCGACGATCTATGGAGAATAGATAAAGCGCTAAACCAATAAAAATAATGGTTACAATTACCACAACCACATATATTTTGCCGGAGTTGCGCAATGCGGTATCCATTTCCGGCGATTGTGCAAATGCCGTGGTATAGCCAAGTAATAATAAAAATAATATTGAAAACTGTTTCATTTAGTTAAGTTCGTTGTTTTTATACTCGATCATTCTTATACGATAGCGCAGCGTTGCTATCCACAAAGCAATAAAACTCCAGCCCAACATAGCCGGATAAAATGATATCCGCATTTTGTTATCCAGATCGCTGCCGCCAAAGCCAGGGTTACCACCGTTACCCGGATGCAATGAATCTGTTAAGCGGGGAAGCACCAGTAGCAATACTACCATGATAGGGAATGCGAAAATATTATATACTGCCGATATTTTAGCCCGCTTCTGTTCTTCATCAATAGCATTACGCATTACCAGGTAGGCTGCATACAGTAAAAAACCTATGGCTGCGCTGTTTAGTTTTGGGTCGTTAGGCCAATATTCGCCCCAGGTAAACTTGGCCCAGAACATACCGGTACACAAACCCAATACATAAAAAAACAAACCTGTATTTACGCATTCAACAGCGGCTAAATCATCCTCTTCCCTGTTAAATCTTAAATATCTAATACTGAAATAAACCGAGATGGTTAACACGGTTAGCATACCCATCCACATGGGGACATGAAAATACAGGTTGCGGATAGTTTCGTTAACAATATATTTTTTGGGTACTTCAACCAGGAAACCGGTGATAAGCGATGAAAGCACCAACAAAACGGCTATCACCTTCCACCATGTTTGATAAATAAATTTCATTGTTTGATTTATACGGCAAATGTAGCAATTATTTAAATGCAGTTAACAGGATATTGATCTACCGTTTTTCTGTCGGCACATAATCAACCGGCAAAAGTTGCGACAGGCGCGACTTACTCCAGGTACCTTCATAAAGCGGGCTGCCATCCACCACAATGCCGTTTTTATCAAAAAAAGCTACGGGAGGATTGTTGGTAAATGTAATTACACTTATCTCATAATTCGGCATATCCAGCGGACGAAAAATATCTTTATAATTGTTCTCATCGCGCTTTTTCATATACTCAACATATAAAAAATTGGATGAACTTATAGCAAAAATACCCGGTGTTGGTGTTGGCTTAAATATCTCAAAGGATGAATAAGGAATCTGGGTAACTTTGTCCATATAGTATTTGGACATGTTGGCCACCTCCACCCAGTGATTGGCTGAATCAATCATGTTCAGGCTTTTATATTTGTTGATTTTTTTACGCAGCACATCATCCGTCGGGCGCGCCGGATTGAGATACCGGGTTAAGTGGCGCACCTCGAAACCCTCTTCAGTAAGTCTATCGGTGTACAAAGCCCTGAAAAAATGCATTGATGAGCCATAGTACGCATCATCTCTTGCCTTTATCCAGGCCTTTTTCTGGATCTTTGATCCGGGAAGTTCTTCAAATAAACGCTCGCCGCCATAAGAAATAATTTCGGCTATGCCATCACTTTTAAAATCCTTCAGCAAAAACTTTACACGGTATCCCAGCGCCATGTTGTCTATCACTAAAAACTTTTCAGTTTCAGCCTCTAAAGTCAGCACCTTTTTATGATAAGTAAAATAAAGCACATCCGGATTTAGTATCTGGCATAGTTTAGCATTATCGTCTGATCCGAGAAAATCCTTTTTAAATTGTTCAAAATTCCGTTTCCAATCGGCTTTGGCATTAGTTGATATGGTTACCTCGCGCAGTTGCACCACCTTTGGTTCCAGTTCAACTTCAATATTCACGGGGCCGTCACCCACCTGGATTTTTTGCGTATAATCTTCAAATCCTATGGAGGTTACTACCAGCGTATACTGCCCCGGCCGTAAACGGTTTAACTGAAAAGAGCCATCGCCGGCGGTAGTGGTGCCAAATGATGAATTGCTTAAAAAAACACTAGCTTGCGGTATGCCCGTTTTTGCGGCTTTGGTTACCACCTTACCTGTAATAGAAGCTGTCTGGGCCCAAACAGCGGCCGGTATCAGGAAACAAAACAGTAATAACCGTAAAAATCGCATAGAGAAATTTGTGCGCTTTAAATTACGAAATAAAGCAATTGCCAATAAATTATGCTTAATCAGCGCATTAAAAATTGTTAAATAGCTATGATTCTAATCTCGTTTTAATGCCCTGGCCGCCATTAACTGCTGTAAGGTGTTGTATGGGGCGTAGTCAACCGGTAACAGCATTGATAAACGCGACTGCGACCAGGAGCCTTCATACATGGGGCTGGGCCCCACAATGGTACCGTTTTTATCAATCACTACCGATGGATTGTTATTGATCAGGCTAACAATAGTAGTTTGATAATTCAGATCATTAGGGCTGCGGTAAACATCTTTATAATAATTTGATTCCCACTTTTTGGTATAAACCACATACAAATGGTCAGGAAAAGCTACTTCTTTTAAATTGGGGTTTACGGTTGGCTTAACAATGTCTTTAACCTCAAAGTGCCCGTGAAATTTTTGATGCGTGTAGCGCGACAACTGCCCCTCGTGTACCCAATACATTAATGAGTCGCGTTTTAACTTTTTGGCATTCGCCAGATGCGATTGAATTTCGGCATCGCCCGGCCTGAATTGATTAACATCCCGCGATAAGCGGTAAATGCGATAACCTGCATCGTCCAGGCTATCCTTAAACAAAGCTCTGAAGAAATGCATTGCAGAACCATAAAAGGCTTCATCACGCTTTAAATGCCACGCTTCCTGCCGGCCTTTGCCGCCTTTCAGTTCTTCAAAAACCTGACTGCCAGAATAGGATACATTGCCGGTTTGCAACTCGCTTCTGAAGCTTTTTAAAAAATATTTGATACGATAGCCGAGCGCTTTATTTTCAATCACCAGGAAATCGTTGCTGTAAGCCTCCAATATAGCTTTGTTTTCGTGATAGCTAAAATTAAGTACATCGGGATTGGTGATCTTACAATCTGACGCATTTTCGTCAATACCAATAAAATCCTGCTTAAACTGTGCGAGCGCCTCCTTTCTGTCCGCCTTTGACATGGGCGCTATGGTTACCTCTCTTAGTTGGTTGGTTTTGGGTTGTAGCTCGACATTTAAGGCAACCGATTGGTTGCTGACGGATATGACCTTCAACTCATCCTGATAGCCCACCGAGCTCACTATAAAATTATACTGACCAGGCTTTAAACCGTTTAACGTAAATGTACCGTCTTTAGCTGTCGAGGTACCGAACGATGAATTATTTAAAAACACGCTGGCCCCGGCAATGGGTTCATGATTATCGGCCGAAGTTATTTTACCTGTAACAATCACACTTTGCGCCCAGCCAATGGCGGGCAACATCGATAACAAAAATATCTTCAATAACTTCATCAAATGCTTTTAAAATGATATTAAACGAACTTTGACCGGCGGTATTATCAATCGCGCCATAAAAAAGGGAACAACAACAAAGCCGTTGCAACTACTATGGCATTGATAGCAAACAATACCCCTATATCGCTATAACTCAAGCTGCGCTCAATGCCGTCCATTGCATGTTTACTGAGGCGGATGAGTATCAGGATAACCGGGACAATAACCGGAAAACTCAATATAGCCATTAAGGTACCGTTGTTGCCCGCTTTTGAAGCAATGGCCGATATCATGGTAAATACTGTAGAGAAACTGATGCTACCCATGATCACCACCAGGAAGTACAGCAAAGGGTCGCCCAGGGTATTATTAAAAAACACCAGGTAAACCACAAGCGCCAGTATGCCCAGCAAAGACATCAGCAATACGTTATATATAGTTTTTGATAAAATAATAGCCTGCGGACAGGCAATAGAATAATAATACAGCAAACGGCTTTTACTCTCCTGCAAAAAGCTTTTAGCTATGGCGTTAACCGAGGCAAACAGCATTATGATCCAAAACAGCACATTCCAAACTACCTTATAACCTTCTGTTTTATCAAAACCCGGAGTAAGATTAAATGAAATATAACATATAAAAACCGTTGACACTACGTAAAGCAGCACACCATTAAAAGCATACCTTGAGCGCCACTCCAGCAATATTTCTTTTTTCAGCAGCTCAACCGTTTGGTCCAAAAGTTTCATCGGCGTAAAAATAGCAATTAGTGCGCTTTAAATTGGGCTTTGGCAAAAAAGAGCCTTAATTTTACCTTATGCCCGTAATGTATTTCAAAACCCCGGTAGGAATTGCCAAAATTATTGATGAGGAGGGCTTTATTAGCCGCGTACACATTTTGGATGAGGATAGCGAAACTACCGAAGCGCCAAGCCCTGTTTTGAAGGAAGCCGCCAAACAACTTGACGAGTACTTTGCCGGTACGCGACGTGAATTTGACTTGCCATTGAAACAGCCGGGCTCTGATTTTCAGCAGCAGGTTTGGCAGGAGTTGTTAAAGATTGAATACGGTAAAACCATTACTTACAACGAGCAGTCGGTACGCATGAAAAATCCGCAGGCTATACGGGCTATAGCGGCAGCTAATGGTAAAAATAACTTATGGATTATAGTACCTTGCCACCGGGTTATTGGCTCAAACGGCAGCCTTACCGGTTATGCCGGGGGAGTATGGCGTAAAAAATGGCTGCTTGACCATGAAGCCGGCGTAGCCGGCATTGGCCAGACTAAGCTTGAATTTTAAATTGCGCGGCCAGTAACTTCCCTATCTTTTCATGCAGTTGGGCAGGAATAAATGGCTTAGACAACACTTCATTCATCCCGGAAGACAAGGCCTCCTGCCGCTCATGATCAAACGTGGCTGCCGAGAGCGAAATGATGGGGATGCTGCGCTTAGGCTCGGCAAAATCAATTCTTATTTTACGGGCAGCCTGGTAACCGTTCATCTCAGGCATGTGGGTATCCATCAGGATCAGATCGTAGCTGCTTTCTTTCAATTTGTCAAGCACCTTAACGCCATTGTTCACCATATCGAATTTTATTTTCCATTCGTTAAGTATTTTTGACAACATAAATTGGTTAACCAGGTTATCTTCGGCAACTAAAATATTAACGCCTTGAAACGGGGTCAGGCTGCTTGTTATTTTTTTAACCTCGTCCATAGGTTTACCGGCTATAGTATACCAATTGGTGAATGCAAAGGTGCTGCCCTTATTTAGGCAACTATTAACAGTAAGCTCACCGCCTTTTAGTTCAATGAGTTTTTTAACAATAGCCAATCCCAAACCGGTGCCACCGTATTTGTTGGCCGTATCATCATTGGCCTGCTCAAACAACTCAAAAATATCATTTAAACGATGTTCAGGAATACCGATGCCGGTATCTTCTACCGTAAATTTGAGTTTTACTTTATCTGCTTCGCGATCGGTCTGCTCAACAGTCAATTTTACATGGCCGCGCTTGGTAAATTTTATAGCGTTGCTTAACAAATTCATCAATATCTGGTTAAGCCGCAGCGAATCCACCATCAAATATTCAGGGATGTCTTTATCTATGCTCAGAAAAAACTCAATATGCTCTTCATCAGCCTTAAATTTAAGCAAACGATACACCGCTTGTATAATATCATGTATTTTATTGGGCGACCTGATTATACTGAACTTGCCCGATTCGATCTTTGACATATCCAGCACGTCATTGATCACCCCTAAAAGTGAGCGCGAGGAAACATCCAGCATATCAATCATACCGTTTTGCTGATCAGTAAGTGATGTTTTGCGCAATAAAGAGGTAATACCAATAATACCGTTAATAGGTGTACGCAGCTCGTGGCTAATGTTGGCCAGGAAGGTTTCCCTGGCCTTCTTGCCAATTTCGGCAGCTTCTTTCGCCTTGATCAGCTGGCTTTCATAACTTTTTTGCGGGCTAACATCGTTAATATTAAAAAACAGTGTTTTATTACGATAAGCCACACGGCACTCAACCGAGATTGGATTTTTAGAGAAGGTTACAAATTGGTAATCTAAAACCGCCAGTGCCAGGTTTTCTTTAATAATATCGCCCAGGCGTTTGCGAAAAGGCGTTCTGTCTTCCTCCACTACCCTATCCAAAATACTTTTGCCGATCATCTCAACAGGGCGAAAGCCCAAAATGGTTTCAACTGCCGGATTTATGGTTTTAATACGCAGAGTTTCCGCATCGACCGTACAGATAATATCAGCCGAATTTTTCACTACCATAGCATAATTTTCCAGCTCTTCATTTTTTTGTTTGATTTCTGCCTGGGCACGAGCTAACTGAATAAATGAATCAACTTTGGCTGATGTTATGTAAGGATCAAGCGGCTTGTATAAATAGTCTACAGCCCCTACACCCAAACCCTTTACAGCATAACGGGTTTCTTTGGATATAGCAGTAACAAACAGTACCAGAATATCCCTGGTACGCGGGTTTGATTTAAGCATCTCAACAAACTCAAAACCATCCATTTCAGGCATTTGCACATCAACAAGGGCAATGGCTATATTATACTGCCATGCAATTCTAAGCCCATCGTTAGGCGAAGTGGTAGAAAAAATTTCGATGTCGTTACGGGCAAGCAGGGCCTCAAGAGCTATGATATTCTCCTGCAGGTCATCAACTATAAGAATATTAACAGGGGTCGGCATTATAACAAGTTTAAGTCAGCATAAATTACAGTTGAAAAAGCTCAAGTATCTCTTTGGTATTCAATACATATTGGGCAGCTTCTAAATTTATAGCAGCCTGCGGCATTTCGGGCATTTCGGCTTCGTTTGGGTCTTGCGCTATAGTAAGTGCTCCATTTTGTCTTAACTTAAATAATCCCTCAGCCCCATCAGGGTTAGCGCCTGAAAAAAGCACTGCGGTGCACTTTTCGCAAAATATATCAGAAGCACTATCAAAAGCCACATCAATTGATGGTTTTGAATACCAGACAGCGTCAGACACATCCAGGCTGAAAGACCTGTCTTTTTCAATAAGAGTGTGATAATTAGGAGGTGCAATATAAACGGTGTTGTTCATAATCACGTCCTTATCGCTCACCTCACGCAAAGACATACGACTACTTTCGGCAAATAGTTTTTCAATTTCGCTAAAAAAATTCTTTTTACGGTGGATGACAACCAGAACTGCTTTATCAAGTGTGGATGGAAATACTTTTACAGCACTGTATATTGGTTTAAATGATCCTGCAGAGCCACCGAGCAACAATAATTCAGAACTGCGCCAGCGATCAATGATATATGGGTCAAGAGTCAATTTTTTGATATATATTTTCTTTTTGGTTGATGATCTTGAACTTTTTCCTGAAAAAATCCGACCGGATAGTTTCTTTTGAACCCAGGCATAAAAAACCCAGCGGTGCCAGGCTTTTATAAAAAAGGTCAAGTATCCTCTCCTGTAATGCTATTTCAAAATAAATAAAAACGTTTCGACAGGTTATCAACTGAAACTCATTAAAAACATTGTCTGAAACCAGATTATGAACAGAAAACAGTGTATTTTGTTTCAATTGGGTATGAATACTGGCCGCATCATACATGATGGTGAAATGGTCTGTAATGGAGCCTTCAAGCCCGGCCATCTGATAATTTTCTGCATAGCTTTTTATTTTTCGCAGGCTGTAAATACCCTTGCGCGCTTCTTTCAAACACTCGGTATTAATATCAGTACCGTAAATGAATGATTTTTTGCGGATACCAGCTTGCTGCAACAATATAGCCATCGAATAAACCTCCTCGCCCGACGAACAGCCCGCACACCATATCTTGTTATGCGGATAGGAAGACAGGTAAGGTATAACCTGATCATTAAACGCCCGGTAAAAAGTGGGGTCGCGAAACATCTCGGTTACGTTAACAGTAACCTCTTCTAAAAAATGCTGAAAAAAGCCTTTGTCATTAACCAGCACATGTTTCAGATCATAAAACTGCAACCTTTTTAGTTGCATTATACGTGTAACCCTTCGCTTTAGCGAGGCTTTGGTATAACTGCTAAAATCAAAGCCATATAATCTTTTCACCAGGTCAATGATTTCGGTGATCTGCGGGGTTGTTATAGTTTCGGCAGACGCATGCATATTATTTATCCAGCCACAACTGCATTAACGCTATCAGTCGGTCCATATCAACCGGTTTGGTAATATAGTCATTGGCTCCGGCCTCAATACATTTCTCTCTATCGTCTTTCATGGCTTTGGCAGTAAGCGCAATAACCGGCAAGCGGGCCCATTTACCTTGCTTGCGTATATTACGGGTAGCTTCGTAACCGTCCATTTTAGGCATCATTATATCCATGAGCACAATATCAACATCGGGTATATCATTCAGTTTTTCCAGTGCTTCTTCGCCGTCGTTAGCAATCTCTACTATCATATCATAGCTTTGCAGGGCACTGCTTAGCGCGAAGATATTACGCATATCGTCATCAACAATCAATACTTTTTTACCTTTAATGCCTTCGCTTCCTTTATTCATAATCTTTGCTGTAGTTGATGCCGCCTGTTGCGGGGTTGTGGTACTAATTTTATTTAAAAACAGGTTCACTTCGTCAATTAACCTGTCAGACGATTTATTTGTTTTAACCACCATGGCATTTGCGTATTTCATTAACCGGCTAACTGATGTTTTGTCTAATTCCATAGCGGTATTGACAATAACCGGCAGCGATTGGAAACGCTCAACCTCTTTGATCTTATCTAACAGGTCTAAACCTGAAATGTCAGGCAAATTCAAGTCAAGAATTACGCATTGGTAATCGTTTTCATGCAGCATACGAAAAGCCGAATCGCCATCAAATGCCTGATCTACCGTAATGCCGTTGGCCTGCATCATATCTTTAAGTGCCTGGCTTTGGGCCTTGTGGTCTTCAACCAATAAAATTTGCTTGAACTGGGTACCACTGTTGGCCATGATATCGCCAAACAACTTATCAAGTACGCCGGTGTCTATCGGTTTCTTCATAAAGCTGATAGCACCCTCTTTGCGCACGCGGTTATCTGTAGCATCGCCGGCCGACATGAGATGTACCGGAATTATAGCTGTTTCCGGGTCCTGTTTCAATTCTTTCAGTATCTGCCAACCGTCTTTACCCGGCAGCATAATATCCAGAATTACTGCATCAGGCTGGTTGTCTTTAATAATCTGCACTGCATCAGTACCCTCATTTACGATCACCGATTTGTACCCATGGTCGCGCGAGTAATCCTGCAAAATGGTGGCGAAGTTTTTATCATCCTCAACAATAACCACCAGCGGGTCGCGGTCGTTTTTACGTACCGGCCTTGGCAGCGGTTTAAAGGACTCCTGCGCTGGTAAGAAATTCTCAACCGTCGGCAGCATAATATCATCGGCAACCACAACTTCTTTGGCCTGTAATGGTATAGTTAAAATAAATTCGCTACCCTCGCCCTGTTTACTACGCAGGGTAATGGCCCCGCCTAACAATGAAGTCAGTTCGCGGCTTATTGATAAACCTAAACCTGTGCCGCCATATTTACGGCTGGTTGATCCATCGGCCTGCTGGAAGGCTTCAAAAATAATTTTCTGCTTATCGGCCGGGATACCGATGCCGGTGTCCTTGATGGAGAAGCTTATAGTTTCCGGCGATTTACCGCGATCAACATCAATAGAAATAGCGCCATGCTCAGGCGTAAATTTAAACGCGTTAGAGA
>Ga0153956_1001933_pt1 | contig 16607 bp, 19 predicted proteins | sample TSFL040MetaG_FD_104704 | JGI IMG/M metagenome (GOLD analysis project Ga0153956, IMG submission 104704) | Attine ant fungus gardens microbial communities from Florida, USA - TSFL040 MetaG | ecosystem: Host-associated > Fungi > Mycelium > Unclassified | place: USA: Florida, Wekiwa Springs...
AGCAATATCGGCAATCATTTTAGGGATAAAGAACGGGTTGAAACGTGGTGTACCATCGCCTTTGGCAAAATTGGTAACCTCATCTAAAAACGTTTTTAAGCCCCCAATGCCTGAACCCCAGATCACGCCAATGCGGCTTACATCTAACTTAGAAAAATCTAAACCGGCGTCTTGTACCGCCTCTTCTGTGCTAAACAGGGCGTATTGCACAAACGGATCAAGTTTTCGCGCGTCTTTTTTGCCCAAAAAAGCATCAGCATCAAAGCCTTTAACTTCGCATGCAAACTTAGTTTTGAACAATGTAGTGTCGAAACTCTTGATCAAAGCAGCGCCACTTACTCCATTAATCAACCCGTTCCAGTAATCTGAAACCGTGTTGCCAATCGGAGTAAGTGCCCCTAGCCCGGTTACTACAACTCGTTTAAACTCCATTTAATTGAATTAAGGAGAGCTTATTTAACGTTTTTTTCAAGGTAAGCTACGGCTTGACCTACTGTGCCGATAGTTTCTGCTTGATCGTCAGGTATAGCCACATTAAATTCTTTTTCAAACTCCATGATAAGTTCCACGGTGTCTAAAGAGTCAGCACCAAGGTCATTGGTGAAGCTAGCCTCAGGTGTTACTTCACTTTCGTCAACACCTAATTTTTCCACGATAATAGCTTTTACTCTTGAAGCGATATCAGACATAGTTTTATTGTTTAATGATTAATAATTTCAGTGCAAAGAAAAATAAAATCTGTTAAATATCAAATCTAAAACTTTTTCCTCTTGATGGCTAACAAATTTTGAAAGCAAAAGGTTTCAATTTGTATTTTTGCCGGGCGCAAATGTAATGATAATTGAATAAGAAATTTTTAAAGTTTGAGATCGACCTTGATTTTGTACTCATTGCAGTAACAACGTCACTAAAAGATTACCGTATTTGTTACCTTGTTAACAAGTGTTTAAACTTTAATTTTGTTAAGGGTAATGACCTCGAGGTCGATCTTCATCCCGATGCCGGGCCTTCATTTTTTTCACTTTATAATTACAATTGGGAGGCCAGCGAAACCGATTTCTTTTTTATTGGTAATAAGGGCACTGAGGGCTATTTGATACCTGAAATGAAAAAGGCTGACTACTTTATGATGATCAAAAATTATATTGACGATAAAGACCTGGAAAGCATTATTGCCGGCCTTAACCGCATACCTGAAGTGGTAGCAGCGGTAAAGATTGATCCTAAAAAAATAAAATCACGCGAAAATCTATTATTTTAGCGCAAAATTTGAATAGTACCATAGCGCAGGCCTGGTTTTAGGCGCGCCGAATCATACAGAGAGAGAATCCCAAAGAACTATGAACATACCATATAACCGTACCAAAATTGTTGCCACCATGGGGCCCGCAAGCTCCAAAAAAGAAACTTTGTTGGCGATGATAAAGGCCGGCGTAAACGTTTGCCGTCTTAATTTTTCGCATGGAAAACCTGAAGATCACAAGAAATTTGTTGACCTGATCAGGGAGATCAACGAGCAACACAAAACCAATGTGGCCATATTGGCTGATTTACAAGGACCAAAAATCCGCATTGGCTTAGTGAAAGATGGCGGTATACATCTGGTAAACGGCTCGCATATTAATATCACCACCAATGAGTGCATTGGCGACGACAACCAGATCTACATCACTTACGAAGCTTTTCCGCAGGATGTACAGGCTAATGAGATCATCTTATTAGACGATGGAAAGATCCAGATGCGCGTTTTGGAAACCAATAAAAAAGATACCGTTGTTTGTGAGGTAGTACATGGCGGCATCTTAACATCGCGCAAAGGGGTTAACCTGCCAAACACTAAGGTTTCTATCCCAAGCTTAACCGAAGATGACCTGGCTAACCTGCAATATGCATTAGAATGGGACCTGGACTGGATAGGTCTTTCATTTGTACGTAACGCCGGTGATATCGTTGACTTGAAACAAGTGATTGCGCGCAGTGGCAAAGCAGCTAAAGTTATTGCTAAGATAGAGAAGCCTGAGGCTATTGAAAACATTGACGAGATCATTGCAGCTACCGACGGGGTAATGGTTGCCCGTGGCGACCTGGGTGTTGAATTGCCTTTAGAGGAAGTTCCGCTGTTGCAAAAAATGATTGCCCGCAAATGCCGTGCATCATCAAAACCGGTTATTGTGGCTACCCAGATGCTGGAATCAATGATCACCACCCCGCGCCCAACCCGCGCCGAGGTGAACGACGTTGCTAACTCTGTACTGGACGGTGCCGACGCAGTGATGCTAAGCGGCGAGACATCAGTTGGCGAGTTTCCGCTGATTGTTATTGAGACAATGGCTAAAATTGTGCGTAATGTTGAAGAACTGGGTTACCCGTACCATTCAGAAAGAGCCGCTAACCCAAATCCAAACCCGGCCAGCCACCTGAGCGACGCAGTTTGCGAATCGGCAGCTTACCTGGCTGATCATACCAACGCTAAGGGTATTGTGTCAATGACCACATCAGGTTATACTGCTTACGAGATATCAAGCTATCGCCCTAAAGCGCATACCTTTATATTCACTGCTAACAAACACCTGTTAAACGCTTTAAGCCTTGTTTGGGGCGTACGCACCTTTTACTACGATAAAGTAGAGAGTACTGATCAAACTATTGCCGACGTAAATAACTTGCTTAAAGCCGAAGGATTGGTTGCTGGTGGCGATGTGGTAATTAACACCGCAGCTATTCCAATTGTTAACCATGGCAAAACCAATATGCTGAAAGTAACCGTGATTGAATAATCACGTATCAGAATAAGCAAAAAGGGGCTAAGATCAATTGATCCTAGCCCCTTTTGTTTTTTAGTATATGCCTGCCTGGCACACTAAATTTGATACTTTGGTTTGGCCGCCAAAGTAATAATCCAGGTATACGCGCACTATTCTCATAACCTTATAATTTTTGTTGTTGTTTTGTGACTGTTAAATGCATTTAAGGTTTAAACACACCTCATTACAATTTATTGTCAATATCATAACTTAATATTAATACGGATATGCTTCATCGCGAAAGCAAAACCTATAAATCAAAGATTGGGCCAACAAAAAGCGGGTTAGGCATTGAGCCTAACCCGCGCTTTCAATATTTAAGTGAATATTTCTTAGTAGTTGTTCAATCTGCCTTCGCTGGCATCAATTGAAGTGATACCCGCCTCTGGCAAGCTGCGATGAGGGCGGGTTAAGAAAGGCGACTCCTGCGCGAAGATGCCTTTAATAAGCATAGCCAAACCTAACAAAAAGTGCGGCCAGAAAACTACATGGCTAAAAGCGTACGTCCAGGGTAAGGCCAACAGGAATGAACCGAACAATACGTCAACGCAGTTATGTATTTGCATAGGCAATACATTAAGCTGTCTGAAACCAAGCGGGTTTTGGCTAAATACGGCCATGATCAGCGATAACCAACCCATATATATAGGTAACAACAGGCCTGCTGCTGCAATTTTAATATGTACAAAGCCAAATAACCAGGGTGAAGTGATCAATAATAAACCAATAATATAGTTTAAAACTCCGTAAGCTGTTTTTGAAATGAAAGGTTTCATTATATGTTGATGTTAATGTATATCTCGTTAGTGGCAAAATTAATAATTTATGCATAACATCATTTGTTTAATTAAAAAAAATGACGCTTTAAACTTCTGCCTCCCTGTTATCAGTCAATTTTGAGGCCACAAACGCAAAAAGGCCCAGCACCAAGCCACTCCCGATGCCAAAAACGGGTGCAAATAAAACCATACTACGGCGTGGATGGATACCTGTATACCAAACTACTACATCATGATGATGCAGGGCATAAGTATCATAAAAAAAGTAATGGACAAGCGTTATCCAGATGCAATTAACCAACCCCAGACAAAGGCCATGTAAAAAGAACCTGCCTGGTGCCGCTCTGGCTATCACTATGGCGCAAAAAACAAATATCACTATCCAAAAGCCGGGCTCGGCCCGCAGGGATATCAGCGATACGGTTGCAAAAGCCATGATCAGCCCAAATACTGATAGTTGAAAAATCAGTTTCCAGTTCATATTGGTTTCTTTTTGGTTTTTTAAATATAATTATTTTCTGACATCAAAAATTTACGAACAAAAAAGCCCGCAATAATTTGCGGGCCTTCAATTATGAATGGTTCAGATAGGTTACTTTTTGCTTTTAGTGTGGATAATGATAACACCATAAGCACCGGCACTACCATACCGGTCTGTCGCCGTTTTATCTTTTAATACCTCCATAGATTGAATATCATCCTGCTTGATATTAGACAAAGGCGACTGATGGCCCAATATTTTACCATCAATAACATACAGCGGGCGCGAATCTTGTTTACTTTTTAAAGAATCAAGTACTTCTTTAAAATAGGCCTCATCCTGAATCTCCAATGTAAAATTTATCGGTACGGTGTAAGCTACCCTTACTGCTTTTCCATCTTTATCAACCCCAGGCTCCCATTTAGGCGATTTAAGCAACACCCGCACCGCTTCAGCCATCATGCTTGCTGACGGGCCTCTCAACGCTTTGATATCTGATAGTGTACCGTCTCTTTCCACTATAAAAGTGCAAAACACCTTACCTGAAACGCCATTTTCGCGATCATCCTTTGGATATTTAACATTGTCGCCCAGATATTTCAGAAATGCCTCCATCCCGCCCTGAAATTGAGGCATTTTACTTACCAGGTTAAACACTTTACCGGTATCGGCGGGGGCTTCAGCTTTATCCAGCGTAAAATTTAACGGTACGGTGTACGATACCCTTACCGGTTTACCATTTTGTATACCCGGTTTCCATCTTGGCGATTTCAAAAGCACATCTACCGCTGCCTGCTGTAATGTTGGGCTAGGCCCGCGGGTGGATATGATATTGGATACGGTACCATCGCGCTCTACGATAAAATTTATCATAACCCGGCCTTCTATCTTTTTATCACGATCCTCTTTGGGATAGCGAACGTTATCGCCTAAAAATTTCAAAAAGCCTTGCATTCCGCCCGGAAAGACCGGTTGCTCATCAACCTGGGTATATACCCGGCTTTTGCCTTTGCCCATCGTAGAATCTACCGGGTTTTGCGGTACGATACTTTGATCAGGTGTATTGGTAGGTTGATTTTGATATGCCTTGTTTTCGGCAGATACGCCGGCTTTATTGGCTATGGCATCTATTACATTGGCGGCCGGCATGCGCAAAGCTTTCTCAGTGCTTTTATTGATGACGTTGATAGCCTTGCTATTTTTTACCGTAGCCGACGACAGGATCATCATCAAAATAAATAAGGGTGCCGACAAGCCATACTTAGCCAGCATTATGCGGTGCGATTTGTTTTTCTGTAGCATTTTAATACGTTCTTTAAGTAAGCTGTGATTATAAAATGGAGTAACCAGTTTGTTTGTATCGGTATCAAAGGTTTGGCTTAACAATAACAAGGCATAGTCTGCCTTGTCTGTACCGCGCTCTACAACGCGTCTGTCGGCAATAAATTCGTGGATATATTTTATAGTAAAGCGATACAGGTAAACCACCGGGTTAAACCAGTTAATGATCATAACCATTTCAATGATCATTACATCAACCGAGTGCCATTGGGTAGCGTGAACAGCCTCATGCTCGGCAATAACTGAATGTTGCGATACTTTTTCGCCCAGGCTTATCTTCTTAAAAAACGAATAAGCTGCCGATGGTGATGGTTTGTTAATTGTATGCTTAAGTACTATCAACTGCCGGGCCAGGCGTATAGTTAATAAAATAGTTACAGTAATATAAATGGCATTAACTATCTGCCCCATGGTAATGGACGAATTTTTTGCCGACACTATAATTACCGGCGTTAGCTGGCTCATCATATCGAGCGTGCCGCCGTAAACCGTTCGTTGCACCTGCTGGGTAATAAACAGGTTAGTTACCCAATCGGCCTGAATAAGCGGGATAATGAACGACAACAACGAAGCTGCCACCAGGTAAACCCTGTTCAGCTGAAAAAAGGTTTCTTTACGTAACAGCAAGGCATAAAAGCCAAAAAACAATACCAGGTAAAAATTTACCAGTAATAAATAATGCCACCAGTTCATAAAATTACTTTTTAAGTTTCTCAATCAGTTTCATGATCTCGTCGGCTTCTTTCAAATTGATCTTTTCTTTTTTTACGAAGTACGAGAACATGTGTTTTACAGAATTATCAAAATACCCATTCATCAATTTATCGGTAGCAAAACTTTGATACTGATCTTTAGTGATGATGGGGTAATACTCATGGCTTTTGCCGTGTGCTGTGTATGTCACAAAGCCCTTTGCCTCTAGTATGCGTATAATGGTTGACACCGTATTGTACGCAGGCTTAGGTTCGGGCAAGTGCTCCATCACATCTTTTACAAAGCCTTTTTCAATTTGCCAAAGTATTTGCATCAATTGCTCTTCGGCACGGGTTAACTCTTTAATTTCCATAGATTCTATATATTAAAACAACAGCTGTTAGATTTATTAAAACTAAGTTATTAGTTATATATGATATTTGCAACTAATTTTTTAGTTAATTTTTAATTGAACATTTTTTGTTCATCTTCGTTGCTATCACATTCAACCTTTTTATACTTAAATGGACATTACTTTTCATGGCGCTGCCCGAAACGTTACCGGCAGCAAACACTTAATACACACTCAAGACGGTACCAGTATTTTATTAGACTGCGGTATGTTTCAGGGCCTGGGCGAAAACACCGAAAGCCTGAACGGGCACTTTGGCTTTAATCCTAAAAAACTGGATTACATGATCTTATCGCACGCGCACATTGACCATTGCGGGCTGATACCCCGCCTGGTAGCCGAAGGGTTTAATGGAACAATATTTTGCACATCGGCCACAATGGACCTGACCCGTATCCTGCTGCTTGATTCGGCCAAAATACAAATGAGCGATGTGGAATACAGCAACAAGCATCGTCAACGAAAAGGCTTGCCGCTGCTGGAGCCGCTGTATACCGATGAGCAGGCTATGGAAGCGCTGCGCTTGTTTAAAATTGTAGAATATCATCAGGAATACGCCATTACGCCGCAGGTAAAATTTCATTTTACCGACGCAGGCCATATACTGGGCAGCTGCGCCGTACATCTGGAAGTTAATGAAAACGGCACACAAACGCATTTAACTTTTAGCGGCGATGTTGGCCGTTACGGTGATATGTTATTAAAAAATCCGCAGCGCTTTCCGCAAGCAGACTATATTATTCTGGAATCAACCTATGGCGACTCTTTGCATAAAGAACTTGAACCTATTGAAAACGCCTTGCTTGAGGTAATTAAAGAAACCTGCCTGGTTAAAAAAGGGAAAGTGGTGATTCCGGCATTTAGTGTCGGGCGCACACAAGAACTACTTTATGCACTAAACGGATTGGAACTGAAAGGTATTTTGCCTGATGTACCCTACTATGTAGACAGCCCGCTGTCTGACAAAGCTACCCAGGTACTGAAAGATCATCCCGAAGTATACAACAACGAGGTGCGCAAAATATTAAAGATAGATGAAGACCCGTTTGCATTTAAGGGATTACGGTTTATTCAATCGACCGAGGAATCAATCGCGTTGAATTATGATCCCCGCCCTTGTGTAATCATCTCTTCGTCGGGCATGTCCGAGGCCGGCCGCGTTAAACATCATATCAAAAATAATATTGAAAACCCTAAAACCACTATTTTAATCGTGGGCTATTGCGAGCCAAGCTCGCTGGGCGGCCACCTGGTACATGGCGACCGTGAAGTTTATATTTTTGGCGACAGATATGAGGTTAAGGCAGATGTGCGCTCCATTAAATCAATGAGTGCCCATGGCGATTATGAAGACTTGTTACATTTTCTGCACTGCCAGGACCCCGCCAGGGTTAAAAAGATATTCCTGGTACATGGAGAATATGAGGTACAAAAGCATTTTGCCGAAACACTTAAGCAACGTGGCTATAAAAATGCGGAGATACCTTATCAGCATCAAAAAATCGGGTTGGAGTAACCTGCTTCTACCTCATGTATAACTTGTTTCAGCATCCACAAGCAAAGCAAATGCCCCCTACGGGGTGCCGAAACAAGTTTTTAATGACAGTAAAGCTTAACAGGAATTATTTAGCTGCCTGTACCTCAATACTTACCGACACTTCATTACTCATTACCAAACTTTTGGTGCCTATACCAAAATCAAGGCGATTGAGTTTAAGGCCGCCTTTAAAGGTACTTGAGGTTGCATTGGCAGAGTAAGCGAAAGGTATTTCAAACTGTTTGGTTTGATTTTTTATGGTGAGGTTAAACTGACCGACATAATTGTCGCCGCTTTTATGTTTCAGCGAGATCGACTTCATAGTGATGACCGGAAATTTTTCTGCATCAAAAAACTCATCGCTACGCAAATGGCTATCGCGCAGATCGTTGCCGGTGTTGATAGATTTCACATCCAGCGTAGCTTCAATACTGCTGTTATCCAATTTATCAGGGTCGAAATTGATATTAGCCTGCAGGGCGCTAAAAGAACCGCCGGTTTTAATACCCAGGTTTTTTAATTGAAACTTAATGTCGGTTTTAAGGATATTGCTTTTTTGCGCCAGGGCAATGTTTACTAAAACTAATAGAGGCAAAAGCAGTAAGAAAGTACGTTTCATATTGCGAAATAACGATGTTTATAGCGGTTATGGTATTTTATATGTTTTTTGTTACTTAAAACTCAATATGCGCACTTATTAATGAAAATACAATTACCAGTATACTGTCCTTACCAATAAATCAATTAGATAAAGCTAATAATGTTTTTAGACCGCCCTAAAATATTAACTTAAACCGCATTCCACATAAAACTGTTCCAGATATGCTTCCATAAATTGATGTCGCTGCTCGGCCAAACGTTTACCGGTTTCGGTATTCATTTTGTCCTTCAGCAGCAACAATTTTTCATAAAAATGATTAATGGTTGGAGCCGTCGAGCTTTTGTAAGCATCCTTGCTCATATTCAGATCAGGCTTTATCCCGGGGTTGTATAACTCGCGGCCTTTAAACCCGCCATAGCTGAATGCGCGGGCAATACCAATGGCGCCTATAGCATCCAGGCGGTCGGCATCCTGAACTACGGCAAGTTCGGCTGAATGAAAAGCCGGGTTGTCAAAACCGGCTTTAAAAGACATGTACCTGATTATGTTTTGTACGTGCAGGACAGTTGCAGGGGCAATACCAATACTGCTTAAATAGCGGCCTGCGGTTGCCGGGCCTATATCTTCGTCACCATTGTTAAATTTACTGTCGGCAATATCATGCAATAAGGCGGCCAGTTCCACTGTAAGCAAATCGGCCTTTTCGGCCGGGGCTATCAGCTTAGCATTAGTGTGCACCCGGTGTATATGCCACCAGTCGTGTCCGCCTTCAGCATTTTTTAGCGTGTCTTTAACAAATTGTATAGTGTTGTTGATTATGGTTGAATGGTCCATATTGGCAAATGTGAGCATGCAAATATAGAAATCTTATTACGCGGTATGTGTATGCAAAATACTGGTTTATTCTCCCTCGTCAGCATCTAACAGTTCTGCTGCGCTAATCTCCAAAACGTCTGCAATCTGAAACAATCTTTCAACTGTTATTTTGGTATATCCCAATTCAATTTTACTGTACGCGTTCTGAGAAATATTTAATTTATAAGCCAGATATTCCTGCGTATAATTCTTTTCTTCACGCTTCTTTCTGATAACTGCCGCTATGGTTTTAATTTTTGCGTTAAACTTATTACTCATGTTGTGTTTAGGGGTTGCTACCCCCAGCTACGAAAGTTTTAAGCGCCTGGATTTATTTTTTTTAACAAAAAATAAATATTATTGACCTAAGTCATAATTTATACTCACGGCAGGTAATAAAGTTGCCATATCCAGTGGTATCTGATCATATGATAATACCGGCTTGCGGCGAATGTGGTAATTATAATTTGCCTTGATAAGCGCGGTGTTTGGAGTAGCCGGCGCATTAAAGTTAATGCTAAACGGAATAATAAAATCATGCATTTTTTCGTGATCAGGAATAACCCATTTTTTGTTGGAGCGTTTTAAAGCTTCAATCAATGGCTGGGTCAATGAGATATCATCGGCATAATAAATAATAATTTTTTTAATAATACCGCTTTCATCTGCAGTAAATTTAAAAACAGCAGTACCGCTGGCCCGGCTTTTCGCCAGTTGCTGCGATATGATCACGCTGTCTTTAAAAAAATGATTCATGGCATCTTTACCTCCCTGAAAAGGAAAAGCAAGCGTTTCCTGGGCTTTAGCAAAAAATGTGGTTAGTAATATTGCGGCAATTAATATTATTTTTTTCATTTTAAATATTGTCTTGTGGCGTACGCTTGGTGCCTTGATACAATTCATATTCTAATAAGCGGCAATCTAGCTTGCCGTTGTAAAATTCAACGCGTCTTGAGGCGCGTAAACCTATTTTTTTTGCCAGATCAGGGTTACCGGTAAAAATGTATCCGCGGTAGCCCAGGCATTTTTGTTTCATAAAATCGCCCAAGCGTTTGTAAGTAGCCTCCAGCTTGGCGTGCACACCCAGGCGTTCGCCATATTCGGGGTTAAACATAACCACTCCTGGCTCTTCGGGTACCGGCGTTTCTTCAAAGTCACAAACGCTAAACTCAATTAAATGTTCTACCCCCGCTGTACGGGCATTTTTCTGTGACACCTCTACGGCGTCTTTAGAGATATCTGTAGCGATGATCTTGAAGCCGATATCTTTTTTGGATTTATCCTTTAACGCGCGGCGCTCAACAAAGAAAACCTGCTCGTCATAACCCAGGATATGCATGAAGCCATAATTCATACGAAACAGTCCGGGATGTTTGTCAGTAGCCAGCAAAGCGGCCTCAATAGCCAGCGTGCCCGATCCGCACATGGGGTTAATAAAAGTGCTTTTTCTATCCCAATTGGTAGCCATGATAGTTGATGCGGCCAACGCCTCTAACATTGGCGCCTTGCCCGGAATTTTGCGGTAGCTGTGTTTAGCCAGTGTTTCGCCCGAGGTATCCAAGAATATCTCAGCACGATCATCCTGCCAGTATAAGTGAACCACGGTTTTGTTAGCGTCAGGCCCAGAGTTTGGGCGGATGCCTTTAACAGATTTAATACGATCAACAATAGCATCCTTTACCTTAACATTAGCAAACAGCGGCGTTAAAATATGCTCGTTATTTACGTTTGATGTTACCGAGAAATAGCCGCTAAAATCAATCAGGGTTTCCCACTCAATTTTTACCAGTTCTTCATACAACTCCTGCGGAGTGCTGGCGGTAAAGCTTTTCAGCGAATACAATATCTGGCTTGCGCAGCGCAGATTCAGGTTCAGATTAATAGTTTTGGTAACGGTGCCCCGCAGCTCAACGCCGGTTTGAAAAATGCGCGCTGGGGTAAAACCCAGCTCTTCAACTTCTTGTTGCAGATACGGCGCTAACCTTTTATTACAGGTGATGATGATTTTACTTTCGGTTTGGAAAACTGACATTATATAGCTTTAAACAAGTTAACTTAACCCGTTTGTTTTTAAATTTTTAGATAAGCTGCAAAGGTAACTTAAAAAACGCAGCCGCAATATTTGCGGCAACAGCAAACCGCCAAGTGTGGAAAACTTGATTGACATTGTGCGCTTTTAGATACTTTTATCTGTTAACTTTACGTTTTTAATTTTTTGAAATTATGGAAATTAAGGGTAAAGTACACGAGATATTCCCAACAATGCAGGTTACAGAGGCATTGAAAAAACGAGAATTGATAATTGAATACGTAGAGAATCCGCAATATCCGGAGTATTTAAAATTCGAGGCCATCCAAGACCGCTGCAATCTTATCGACCCGCTAAAAGTTGGCGACGATGTAGAGGTTTTCTTTAACTTAAGAGGCCGCCCATGGACTGACAAAACCGGCAAAAAAAGCTACTTTAACTCCATGCAGTTATGGCGCGTAAATGTGCTTAATGGCGCGGGCAGCGCTCCTGCCCCGGAGTACGCAGCTCCGGCCGACATCAGCTCAACTCCTGATGACGACGATCTGCCATTCTAAAATGATATAGCCTATCATCTTTAAACAACCAAAACCTCGCTTAGTCGGGGTTTTGTTATTTATAATACTTATGGTTGAAAAATACAGAACATTAGTGTTGAATATCGGATGATGAAGTACGATATTAGAAATTCGTTATCATTCAACATTAAAAATCTTAAACACTCTTTACCGTTTGCGGAAGAAATGGTAGACGAGCGAAGCAAGTTGGGGCAAGGCCACGCCAGTTGCTTTTCTCAGATGTTAAAAATTGTTAAATGCCCTTTTTGTAGCTTTATTTCAAATATTTTTGTTTTTACTTAAAAATAACCTGGTTGAAAAAGAGTAGCATACGCGTAATTATTGGCTTGATGGGCTTCGCGCTGTTGGGTGTTATTGCTACTCAATTGTACTTTTTAGTACAGTCTTATAACCTGCAATCAACACTCTTTGATCGTTCGGTTAATGAGGCCATGAGTAATGTGGTTGAAAAGCTGAAAAGGAAAGATGCCAATAACTTTTTAATGAACAAGGCGCGCCGCATGGCCGATGCTTACAAACCGGTTAACGAGGCACAAACTATTGAGATATCTGACAGGGGCAATACTACTGTTCATTTTTCATCGACCAATAAAGACTCCATAAAAAAACAACTGCGCCGTCAGCGTAAGCTTGCCATACTTCGTGATAGCCTGAAACGCCTGCTGATGAGCCAACGCCTTGATGAACTTGAAAGCCGCATACAGGTAAACTTTGAAGCTTACACCGATGAGAACGGTGTTATTAACGGCAGGTTTACACCGGTTATACAGCCGTCTGAACCGGCCGGGCACAAAAATCAGAAGATAGAAAAATACATCGTTCGGCGTATGGTGTACATTGACCCTCAATTCGGGGCGCAACTTATCACCAAAAGAAAGATAAACCCGCAGTGGCTGGCCGAGCAGGAACGCAAGCAAAAAGCCGAGCAGGTTAACCGCTTTAAAAAACTATTGGCGGCAGACTCGCTTCAGAATTTACAGGCCAGCAATCATCATAACGTCATTCAAAACGTGGTTGACGAATACCAGCGTTCAAACGAACCATTGGGCAAACGTATTGATAACCCGCTTTTTGTAGATACGTTGCTACGTGCCGAGCTGCAAAACCAGGGTATATCGCAGCCCTTTAGCTATGAAATATCTACGGCTAAAAATGACTCGGTGATCTATTCGACCGCTTTAGACAAAACAGGCGCCCGCCCTGTTTTTAATGCGTCTGACAGTTACAGTACCCAGATATTTAAAGAGGAGGTGATTAATGATCCGGGGATGATCAGGCTATCTTTCCCGCAAAAAAACTCGTTGATACTAAGCAAAATGACCGCTACCATGGGTGCTACAGGCGGCTTACTTTTAGTATTGATATTCTGCTTTGGCTTTACACTGTTCGCCATCATCCGCCAGAAAAAAATATCTGAGATGAAGACCGACTTCATCAACAACATGACCCACGAGTTCAAAACTCCGGTATCAACCATCATGATTGCTGCCGAGGCTTTGAAAGACAGTGAAGTAGCTATTGACAGAAACCGCATAGGCCGCCTGGCTAACATTATTTATGAGGAGAACGAGCGCCTGGGCAGCCATATTGAACGGGTACTTAACATCGCTAAGATTGACAAAAACGACTTTAAGCTGGATAAAAAGCCCGTTGACGTTAATGAACTGATCAGCATTGTACTTGACAGCATGTCGCTTAAGCTGCAAAAACATGAGGCCAAGGTAGATGTTGAATTGGATGCCGACCATGCCGTTATCAATGCCGACGAGCTGCACTTTTCAAACGTGTTATATAACCTGATTGACAATGCCATAAAATACAGTACCGGCAAGCCGCACATTACCATAAGCAGTTCGAACAAAAACGGGCAGGTGGTTATAAAAGTGGCAGACAAAGGCATAGGCATGAGCCGCGATCAGCAGGCAAAAATATTTGAACAATTTTATCGGATACCTACCGGTAACGTACATAATGTGAAGGGATTTGGCCTGGGCTTGAGCTACGTTAACACCATAGTTAAACGATTGAATGGCACTATAAATGTTCGTTCTGAAAAAGATAAAGGCTCTGAGTTTGAGCTTAAATTTCAGGGCGCCTGACATATAAGCTAGCATTAACCGTTATAAAACATAAACCACCACAAAACCTGCTTCTAGATGAAAAAAATACTACTGGTTGAAGATGACCCTAACCTGGGTTTGTTGCTCCAGGACTACCTGCAATTAAAAGGAAAATTTGAAGTTGTGTTATGTACTGATGGCGAGGAAGGCTTGCAGGCCTTTACCAAGCAAAGCTATGACTTGCTGATTCTTGACGTGATGATGCCTAAAAAAGATGGCTTCACGCTGGGTAAGGATGTGCGCAAGATAAATCCGGATGTACCTATTATTTTTGCCACTGCCAAAGGCATGATCGAAGATAAAACCGAAGCTTTTACCTTAGGTGGCGATGATTATATAACCAAGCCCTTCCGTATCGAAGAATTATTATTGCGTATTAACGCCCTGTTAAAACGCACCGAAAATAACGGCAAAAAAGAAGAAGCCCAGCCCACTCGTTTTGAGATTGGCAATTACGATTTCGACTATACCACCCAAATTATCAGTATTGACGGTACTACCCAAAAGCTGTCGACCAAGGAAGCTGAATTGCTGCGCCTGCTATGCCTGAAACGCAACGAAGTGCTTACCCGCGAAGAAGCCCTGCTGCATATATGGCATGACGACAACTATTTTAACGGCCGCAGCATGGATGTGTTTTTGAGTAAGATCCGCAAGTACTTAAAGGATGACCCAAGTGTAGAGATCATTAATGTGCATGGTAAAGGGTATAAGTTGCTGGTGAATTAGTTCTGCAGATTGTCATCCTGAACTTGTTTCAGGATCTTAAAGCGGCGACAATCCATCAGGCTTAGCAAGTGGGTTGCCGAAACAAGTTCGGCATGACGTCGCAGGATTTCATAACCCCAACTTAACAATCCCTCAACACATCACTATCTCTAATCTATTACAAATCTGTACCTTTACACTATGAAATTACGTGTATTGGTTTTTATTAATGCGTTGGCGGTGGCTATTACCATCTCGGCGGTTAATTACTATTTTCAGCATAAGTTTTATGATATGGCCATCACTTTTGTGGCCACTATTATATCCAGCTTTATTGTTTTTTACTGGCTTATCGAGAAATATGTTTACTCGAAGATCAAGCTTATCTATAAACTCATCCACAACCTTAAACTAGGCCGCGACTTGCGCGAGGCACTAGGCGAACACATGAGCTCAGACCCTATAAACGACGTGCAACAAGAGGTACAGGAATGGGCGCGCGAAAAGAAAACGGAGATAGATATGCTGCGTACGCAGGAAAAATTCAGACGTGATTTCTTGTCAAACATTTCGCACGAGTTTAAAACCCCGCTTTTTGCTATCCAGGGCTATATAGAGGCTTTACAGGATGATGATTTTGAGGATAAAGAAATGGCCCGCCAATTTCTGGATAAGGCATCTAAAAACGTCGACCGTCTAAGCTATCTGATCACAGACCTGGACGAAATTTCCAAATTGGAGTCGGGTGAACTGCCCATAAATTACACCAAGTTCAAAATCAACGACCTGATCAAAGAGGTTATGGAATCATTGGAACTAAAAGCCCGGCAGCACCATATTAAATTAATATTTAAACAAAAATACGACGAAGCGATACAGGTAACTGCCGACAGGCAAAAGATAATCCAGGTACTAACCAACCTTATTGACAACTCCTTTAAGTACGGCAAAGAAGGCGGCAGCACCTGGATCACCTTATTTGACCTGCACGACCAAGCCCTGATCGAGGTAACTGATGATGGTATGGGTATCGAAGAAAAATACCTGCCAAGGTTGTTTGAACGCTTTTTCCGTACAGATACCAGCCGCTCGCGACAAATTGGCGGCTCGGGCTTGGGCTTAGCTATTGTTAAGCACATTGTTGAGGCGCACCAGCAAACCATCAATGTGCGCAGTACCGAAGGCGTGGGTTCAACTTTTGGCTTTACCCTGCAAAAGGTAAAGCCAAATATACCATTCCCTCATATCCCGATCCTAAAAAGTTAACATTAACTTAACATTGCAACCGTACCTTTGACACACATTGTATAATTATGTCGTTAAATAGCATTTTCCAATATTTCGTACCGAAAGATAAAAAGATATTTTTCCCATTGTTCGAGCAGGCATCGGCCAACGTTGTAGCTATGGCTACTATTTTGGTTGAAACTGTAAATAGCAACAACCCGGCAACCCGCGAAGAGTTATTTAAGCAAATTGACAAATTAGAAAATCGCGGCGACGAGATCACTCACCAGGTTTATCTGGAGCTGAGCAAAAACTTCATTACACCGTTTGATCGTGAAGATATTCATGCCTTAACCAGTGCTATTGACGATGTAGCCGATTATATTCAAGGTGCTGCAAACCGCATGAACCTGTACCGTATTGAGGATTACAACGAGCACAT
>Ga0153956_1001934_pt1 | contig 16599 bp, 14 predicted proteins | sample TSFL040MetaG_FD_104704 | JGI IMG/M metagenome (GOLD analysis project Ga0153956, IMG submission 104704) | Attine ant fungus gardens microbial communities from Florida, USA - TSFL040 MetaG | ecosystem: Host-associated > Fungi > Mycelium > Unclassified | place: USA: Florida, Wekiwa Springs...
CGCGCGATGCGCTCGATGCGCTCCGCCTGCGTTCCCAATTTCTCGTGGAACGTGATCTCCGCGAATTTCGGCAGCCGCGCTTCCAGCTTTGTCTTGCGATCCTGATCCCAGAAGAACTTGGCGTCCGCGAGCCGCGCGCGGATGACGCGCGCGTTGCCCGCCTTGATCGCCGCGCCGCCGTCCTTCGCCTCGAGATTGGAAACGAGCAGAAACTTGTTCGCGAGCTTCTTACCTCCCCCTTGAGGGGGGAGGTCGACCGGCGTAGCCGGTCGGGTGGGGGTGGCTTTTTCACCCCACCCCGGCGCTTCGCGCCGACCCTCCCCCTCGAGGGGAGGGTAAGAAAGCACGAAGCATTTCTGGTTGGCACGGATCGTGGCGCGGATCACCTCCGGCGGAATGTCGAGATAGCTCTTGTCGAATTCGCCCATGAGCACGACCGGCCATTCGACGAGCCCCGCGACCTCTTCCAGGAGGCCCTCGTCCTCGACCAGTTCCAGTCCCTGCGCGAGCGCGAGGTCTTTGGCGTCTGCAAGGATCATCGCCTTCCTGCGGTCGCGGTCGGCGACGACGTGTCCCTTGTCGAGCGAGAGCAGGTAATCCTCGAGCCGCTTCACCTTGATGCGGCCGGGCGCCATCGCTGGATGGCCGTGGGTGTGATCGCCGGAGTCGACGCCGCCGATGGTGAACCGGACGACTTCCGGCTCCTCGGTTTCCGGCCCGAAGGTGCACACAATCGAGTGCAGCGGCCGCACCCAGTTGAGCGAGCCGGTGCCCCAGCGCATCGATTTCGGCCACGGAAACGCGCGCACGACTTCCGGCACGATTTCCTTGATGACTTCCTCGGCCGCGCGGCCTTTCTTCTCGATCACGGCGACGTAGAAATTGCCCTTCTTGTCTTCCTGAACCTTCGCCTCGGAAATCGACTTCAAACCGGCGGCCTTCACGAAACCTTCGATGGCGCGCTCGGGCGCGTCGACCCGCGGGCCCTTCTTTTCCTCGCGCACGTCCTTCGCCTTTGCGAGCAGGCCGTGCACCGCGAGCGCGAGCCGCCGCGGTGTCGAGAAGGCTTTCGCGCCTTCGTAAGTGAGGCCGGCGTCCACCAGCTTGCCGGTGACGAGCTTGCGCAGGTTCTCCTGCGCGTCGCGCTGCATGCGCGCGGGGATTTCTTCGGAATAAAGCTCTAGCAGAAGGTCGGGCATGGGTTTCGCTTTATTCCCCTCCCCCTTGTGGGGAGGGGTTAGGGGTGGGGGTCAGGGCTCGTGCAATCTCTTCCAGTACGCCGTCGATATTCGTCATTACATCCGTATTCCAGAAGCGCAGGACTCGATAGCCTTCGCTTTCGAGAAATGCGGTTCGCTCTTTATCGGCATGCAAATGTTCTGAATGCTGACCGCCGTCAACTTCAATAATCATACGCGCTTTATGGCTGGCAAAATCGACGATGTACCTGCCGAAAGAAACCTGCCGGCGGAAATGCGTACCGGATAAATTCGGAAGATGACGCAAATGCCGCCAAAGTTTGCGTTCCGCGTCGGTTGGCTCCTTGCGCATGCCGCGCGCGAAATTTCGTGAGCGCGAAGAAACGGAGCGGTGGTTCGAAACGCGGCGGCGAATATTCATGTGCCCCCCACCCCCGACCGCTCCCCCCACAAGGGGAGGGAAGCTGCCGGTGCTTCGCGCCGACCCTCCCCTAAAGGGGAGGGTAAAGAAATCATGCGCCGCCGCCCGCGGTCTTCAGCCATGCCGCGCCGCAGGCTTTGGCGAGCTCGCGCACCCGCAGGATGTAGCTCTGCCGCTCGGTGACGGAAATCACGCCGCGCGCGTCGAGCAGATTGAAACAGTGGCTCGCCTTGATGCACTGGTCGTAGGCCGGCAGCGCCATCTCGTGCTTTTCGTCCTTGTCGCCGATCTTCAAAAGCCGCTGGCATTCCGCCTCGGCGTCCTTGAAGTGGCGGAACAGCATCTCGGTGTCGGCGGCCTCGAAATTGTAGCGCGAATATTCCTGCTCGGCCTGCAGGTATACGTCGCCGTAAGTGATCTTCTCTGCGCCGTCGCGACCGTTGAAGTTGAGGTCGAATACGTTCTCGACGCCCTGCACATACATCGCGAGGCGCTCGAGGCCGTAGGTCAACTCGCCCGACACGGGCTCGCAGTTGATCCCCGCGACCTGCTGGAAGTAAGTGAACTGCGAAACTTCCATGCCGTCGCACCAGCACTCCCAGCCGAGGCCCCACGCGCCGAGCGTCGGGCTCTCCCAGTCGTCCTCGACGAAACGGATGTCGTGCGTCCTGCGGTCGATGCCGATGCGCTCGAGCGATTTCAGATAGAGGTCCTGAATGTCGGCGGGCGAGGGCTTCAGGATCGCCTGGAATTGATAATAGTGCTGCAGCCGGTTCGGGTTCTCGCCGTAGCGGCCGTCCTTCGGCCGGCGCGACGGCTGCACGTAAGCCGCCTTCCAGGGCTTCGGCCCGAGCGAGCGCAAGGTCGTCGCGGGATGAAACGTGCCCGCGCCCACTTCCATGTCGTAGGGCTGCAGGAGCACGCAGCCCTGCTCCGCCCAGAAGGTCTGGAGCGCGAGGATCAGGCCCTGAAACGAGCGTTCGGGGCGCATGAAGGCGGGATTCGGATCGGTCATGAATCGGGTCGCGGACTGTGGTTGAAAGCGCGGCGACCCTACGGAGGGCACAAGCTTAAATCAACACACTCAGTCATGGCCGGGCTTGTCCCGGCCATCCACGTCTTATGGGCATGAATAGAAAAGAAAGGCGTGGATGCCCGGCAACGTAAGGGCGTTCACGCCCGTCTTCGACGGGCTATGGCCGGGCATGACGAATTATGAGGAAGGCGGCCGGTATTGCCCGGTTTCGGGATCGCGCCTGAGCGTCGGGATATTCGCGCGCTCGTCCGGCTTCGGCTCGCGCCGGACGGCCTCGAGATCCTCGTTCGCTTTCCGGTGGGCCTCCGAAAGGAGCTTCGCGGCGAGCGCTGCGCCCAACGCACCGAGAGCCCAGAGCACCAAGGGGGGCATGTCTCTCCTCACAATCCGTAGCGTGACCACAATGCGCGTTCTTCGACCGCGGAAATCAGCGTCCCGGCCCAGTCGCTCTCAAGCATAACGCCGGGCGTCTTGCGGGCAAACCAGCTCGAGGAGGGCGCGATGAGCGGCGTTTCGACCTTCTTGCCGTAACGCTGCCGCAGCACGGTCTTGATCTCCCCGAGACGGTCGGCAAGGCCCAGTTCCACGGCCCTGCCGCCCACCCAGAATTCGCCGGAGAACAAGGTTTTTTCTGGGCCCTTCAGTTTCCCGCCGCGGCTCTTTTTCACGAGGCCGATGAACATGTCGTGGATGTCTTTCTGCAGCGCTTTCAGCCGCTTCACATCCTCCGGCTTCTCCGGCTGGAACGGGTCGAGGCTCATCTTGTGCTCGCCAGCCGTGTGCACGCGGCGCTCGATGCCGAGCTTCCGGATCGTCTTGTCGAAGCCGAAACTCGCGGAGATGACGCCGATCGAACCGACGATGGAGGACGGATCGATGACGATCTCGTCGGCGGCGCAGGCGAGCATGTAGCCGCCGCTCGCCGCCACGTCCTCGACGAAGGCGATGACTTTTTTCTTCTTCTCCTCCGCCAGCATCCGGATGCGCTGGTAGATCATATGCGACTGCACCGGCGAGCCGCCGGGCGAATTGATGACGAGCGCGACCGCTTTCGCGCGCTTATAGGCGAAGGCGCGGTCGAGAAGTTTCGCGCTGGTCGCGAGCGTCAGGCCGGGCCTGAGCGGCGTCGAAAGGCCGATCGGGCCGGCGAGGCGAACGACCGGGACGACCGGCGTGCCGCTGAGAAGCTGCATGAGCCTGGATTTTGCCATGCAGGTTTCTAGGACGCGCCGGGAAAACGCTCAAGCGGGCGCAAGCGCCGCGCCATCCTCTGTCATTCCGGGGCGCCGCAAAGCGGCGAGCCCGGAATCCAGAGGAGAGCGCTGGATTCCGGATCGGTGCTCCGCACCGTCCGGAATGACGGAAAGAATTATCGAAGCGCTGCGCCGCCGCGCAAAATCTTTTCAGCCGCCCCGGTCGGCCGGTTGTCCGCGTCGTTCAGCACCAGGCCGGAAAGCAGCACGGGCGGCGTGCGCCGTCCCTTGATCGCGCGCACGATGAGGCGGATCGCGGGCGCGTCGGCGCGCGGGAAGATGGGGATCAGTTCCGCTGCGCCGAAGCGGCCCTTGAGCGTCGCGAGGATCGCCTCGATCGCTTCCGGCCGGTGGATGAGAATGAGCTTGCCGTTCGACGCGAGCAGCCGCTCGGCGGCGCCGGCCCACTGCGCGAGGTCGAAGTCGGAGGCGTTATGAGCGCGGCGGCGCAGCGGGTCGGGCGAGCTGTTCCTGCGCGCAGGATCGTTGAACGGCGGGTTCATGATGACGAGATCGGCGCTTCCCGCGGCGGGATGCGCGGCGCCGCCTTTTCTCCCGAGCTTCAAGGCGTCGGCGGCGGCAATTTCCGCGCGCTCGCCAAACCCATTGCGCTTCGCGTTCTCCTGTGCGAGCGCGGCGAGGCCGGCGTCGATCTCCACCAGCGTCACGCGCCCGGCCGCCTTGCGCGCGAGCAGCGCGAGGCCCGCCGTGCCGATACCGGCGCCGAGATCGATCGCATGCGCGGAAGAGGGCGCCGCCGCCGCGAGCAGGATCGCGTCATGACCCGCGCGATGGCCCTTCAGGGGTTGCAGAAGTTTCAGCCGCCCGCCGAGGAATGCATCGTCGGTGGTGTCGATCGCGGCCACGGTCATGCTCCGGCGAGCATGTGGCCGTAGCCGGCGTCGCGCATCAGTTGCTGCGCGCGCGCAAGTGAATCCGTCGCGACCAGTACGCGGCGCGGGATCGCGCCGGCGGAGCCCTCGATCACGCTCGTGTGCGTATCGGCGACGAAATAATCGATCTGCGCGCCTTTCAGGATCGCTTCGATTGCGGAGATCAGCACGAGGTCATTGGTGCGGAAAAGGAGGCTCACGGCTCAATCCGCGCGCCGGTCGGGGCCGTGCGGCGCGCGATGCGAGAGATAGGCGAGGCGCTTCAACTCGCGCCGCCCGCGCGTCACGGTGTCGAGGATGAGCCCGGATGCGAGCGAAAGGAACGCCAGCATCATCAGGCCCATCGAGAGGATCGCGGTCGGAAGCCGGGGCACGACGCCTTCCTCGATGAAGGTCACGAATACGGGCGCCGCGAGCACGAGCGAGACGACGGCGAAAACCGCCGCGAGCGATCCGAAGAAGCGCAGCGGGCGTTCGCCGCGGTAGAGATTGAAGATCGTCCAGAGGATGCGGAAGCCGTCGCGCCAGGTGTTGAGTTTCGACTGCGATCCCTCGGGCCGCGCGAAGTAGGGTGTTTCGATCTCGCCGACCGGCATGCCGAGTTCGAGCGCATGCACGGTTAGCTCCGTTTCGATCTCGAAGCCGGTCGAGAGCGCCGGAAAGGATTTCACGAAGCGGCGCGAGAAAACGCGATAGCCGGAGAGAATGTCGGTGAAGGCGCGGCCGAACACCTGCGTCACGAATCCGGTGAGGATGCGGTTGCCGAAGCGATGCCCCGGCCGATACGACTCCTGCACCTCGGCGATGCGGCAGCCCACCACCATGTCGAGATTTTCGCGCACGAGTTTTTCGATCATGCGCGGCGCGCTCGGGGCGTCGTAGGTCGCGTCCCCGTCGACGAGGAGATAAATGTCCGCTTCCACGTCGGCGAACATGCGCCGCACCACATGGCCCTTGCCCTGGCGCGTTTCGTTGCCGACGATCGCGCCCGCCGAGCGCGCGGCTTCCGAAGTGCCGTCGGTGGAATTGTTGTCGTAGACGTGGATCAGCGCTTCCGGCAGCACCTTGCGAAACTGCTCGACGACCTGCCGGATCGCGGCCGCCTCGTTGTAGCAGGGGACGAGGATGGCGACGCGGCGCGCCATGAGCGGCACCACCGTGGGCGTGTCCTGCTGGTTGACTATGCGCATCCTTGCCTCGCCGAATTCGGAGCTGTGCGATCTTGGCCGGAAAAGCAAGAATACGAAAGATGGCCCGCTTCGCTTGCCTTGCCGTCATATGCCCGCGTTCTTTATGCTGGCCGGGTTTACAGGAGATTATTTCGTGGCCGTTGTTTTGCCTTTTGAGCCCCAGGGCGAGCCCTCGATCGAGCGGCTTTCCAGGCTCGTCCGCCCCGATCTGCAGCGCGTGAACGACCTGATCGTGAGCCGCACCGGCTCCGAGGTCACGATGATCCCCGAGGTCGCCAACCACCTGATCTCCTCGGGCGGCAAGCGGCTGCGGCCGATGCTGACGCTCGCCACCGCCGCGCTCACGGGCTACCGGGGCGAGGGGCACATCCGCCTCGCGGCCGCCGTCGAATTCATGCATACGGCGACGCTGCTGCACGACGACGTGGTGGACGACAGCGAGATGCGCCGGGGCAAGTTAGCTGCGCGCATGCTGTGGGGGAACGAGGCGAGCGTGCTGGTCGGCGATTTCCTGCTCGGCCAGGCGTTCCGCATGATGGTGGAGGTCGGCTCGCTGCGCGCGCTCGAGATTCTTTCGACCGCCGCGGCCGTGATCGCCGAGGGCGAGGTGATGCAGCTCGCCGCCGCGAAGAATCTCGACACCACCGAGGACGAATATCTCGCCGTGATCCGTGCGAAGACGGCGGAGCTGTTCGGCGCCGCCTGCGAAGTGGGCCCGGTGCTCGCCGAGCGGCCGAAGCCGGAAGAGGCGGCCTGCCGCTCCTTCGGCATGAATTTGGGAATCGCGTTTCAATTGATCGACGACGCGCTCGATTACGGCGGCAGCCGCGCGCGGCTCGGCAAGAATGTCGGCGACGATTTCCGCGAGGGCAAGATCACGCTGCCTGTCATCCTCGCCTTCCGGCGCGGCAACGAGGAAGAACGCGAGTTCTGGCGCCGCGCGCTCGAAAAGGGCGAGAGCGGCGACAAGGACCTCGATCACGCGATGGGCCTGCTCGCGCGTCACCGCGCGCTCGAGGATACGGTCGAGCGCGCGCGCCACTACGGCGCCATCGCCAAGGACGCCCTCGCGCTGTTTCCGGAGGGCGAGAGCAAGCAGGCGCTGGTCGAGGTCGTCGACTTCTGCGTCGCGCGGGCGCACTAACGGAGCGTCGTCGCCGCCACCCAGCGGTCGCGATTCTCGGCGCGGATGGTCGCCGCCGCCTGTTCGGCCTGCTGCATCGTATCGTAAAGCGCGAACACGCTCGGGCCCGAGCCCGACATGCGCACGAGGCGCACGCCGCCCGTCCGCGAAAGCTGCTCCTCGACCGCCTCGACCGCCGGCGTGATCTGGTGCGTCGCGCGCGCGAGATCGTTGTTCTGCGAATTCAGGAAGGCGAAGAATTTCTGCCGCTCGAGCGGGATGGCGCTCGCCTCGGGGTGATCGTCGTATTTGCCGCTGAGCGAGATCATGCCGAGTTCGTCGAAGGTCTCGAACACGGTCTGCGTCGAGACGAAGAGTTCGGGGAACAGGATCACGCAGGGAAGCTCGGGAAGCTGGAGGGGCGGCGACAGTTTTTCGCCGATGCCGCTCATCACCCGCGCCTTCTGCTCCAGGCAGACGGTGACGTCCGCGCCGCTCTTGCGCGCCGCCGTCAGGATGCGCGGATCGTCGAGCGGAAGTTCGTTGAGCTGCGCGAGCAGGCGGAGCGCGGCCGCCGCGTCCGCCGAACCGCCGCCGAGGCCGGCGCCCACCGGCAGCCGCTTGGCTAGCCTGAAGACGCCGGTTTTCAGACCCGTGACATGTTCGGCAAGATGGCTGGCCGCGATCAGCACGAGGTTGCCGGAACTTTCGGCCAGCGCCTCCGCGTTGGGGCCGCCGATTTCGAGCTCGAGTTTCGGTCCCGGCGCAAGCGTCAATTCGTCGCCGACATCGGCGAAAGCCGCCAGGCTGACGATTTCGTGATAGCCGTCGGCGCGCCTGCGGACGATCCGCAGCGTCAGGTTGATCTTGGCGAACGCCGTGGTTTGCAGGAAAGCTGACATGCCGGGTGCGGTTGTGTGCCAGAGAATGGCGGGGGAGCGTGCTGCAGGCAAGGCCGAATTGCGGAATGCGGCGACCCGGTGTCCTTGCGGTTGCCATGAATCGGGGGCATCCTTATTCGATCTTTCGCGTTGATTGAAGTCCGCGAACCATCCAGAGGCCACCGGAGTTCCAAACTTGAGGCACAGTTCGTACCTTTCCGCCGCCCTTGCGCTTGCGCTGTCGGGCGCCTTCTTCGCTTCCGCGCAGGCTGCCGTCGATCTTCCCGAACAGGCGGCGGTTTCGCGCACCTCTCCGCTCGGCAATTATCTGGCGGGCCGATACGCGAATACGCATCGCGATATGGCCGCCGCGGCGATCTATTATCGCGCGGCCCTGCGCGCCGATCCCAAGAACGAGGATCTGCTCGAGCGCACGTTCATCTCGCTGCTGGCCAAAGGCTCCATCGACGAGTCGGTGCCGCTCGCGGAACGCCTCCTGAGCGTCGATCGCAACCAGCGCGTGGCCCGTCTCGTGCTTGCTTCGCGCGCTTTGAAGCGCGGGCAGTACAAGCACGCGCGGTCCGAGCTTTCGTATGCCGTGAAGGGGCCGATCGCCGATCTCACGGCGACGCTGATGTCGGCCTGGGCGCTGGCCGGAGCGGGCAACGCGCAGGCCGCGGTCGCGGGCATCGATCACCTGCAGGGGCCGGATTGGTATGTCGTGTTCAAGGACCTGCATGCCGGATTGATCTACGAATATGCCGGAAACCAGGCGCAGGCGGGCAAGCGGCTCGCGCGCGCCTACCAGCTCGATTCTTCCTCGATCCGCACCGTCGACGCCTATGCGCGCTGGCTTGCCCGGAACGGCAAGACGGACGAAGCGAAGAAGGTCTATGACGACTTCAGCAAGGTTCTGCCGCATCACCCGCTCGTCGAGGATGCGCTCGCGGATTTGAAGGCCGGCAAAAAGCTCGCGCCGATGATCAGGACGCCGGCCGCGGGCGCGGCGGAGGCGCTGTTCGGGCTCGGCACCGCGCTAGGCCGTCAGGGCGGCGAGGATGTCGGCCTCGTCTATCTGCAACTCTCGCTCTATCTCGAGCCCAACCATCCGCTGACGCTGCTTTCGCTCGCCGATCTCTACGAGACGATGAAGAAGCCCGCGATGGCGATCGAAACCTACGAGCGGATCCCCGCGAATTCGCCGCTCCGGCGGAACGCGGACGTCCAGCGCGCGCTGAACCTCGAAATGGAGGAACGTCACGACGAGGCGACGAAACTGCTCGAACAGACCATCCAGGCGGACCCCGCCGATCAGGAAGCGATCGTCGCGCTCGGCAACATCTATCGCTCGCGTAAGGACTACGCCAAGGCGGCCGAGACCTACACGAAGGCGATCGACCTTGTGAAGCAGCCGACCAAGCAGAACTGGGCGCTCTTTTATTTCCGCGGCATCTCCTACGAGCGCGCGAAGGAATGGCCCAAGGCCGAGAAGGATCTCGAGAAGGCGCTCGAGCTTTATCCGGACCAGCCGCAGGTCCTGAACTATCTCGGCTATAGCTGGGTCGATCAGGGCGTGAATCTCGACAAGGGATTGAAGATGGTCCGCCGCGCGGTCGAGTTGCGTCCCAACGACGGCTACATCGTCGACAGCCTCGGCTGGGCGCAGTATCGCCTCGGTCATTACCAGGAAGCTTCCGATGCGCTCGAGCGCGCGATCGAGCTCAAGCCCGAGGATCCGACGATCAACGACCACCTCGGTGACGTTTACTGGAAGGTCGGCCGCCAGCTTGAGGCGACCTTCCAGTGGCGGCACGCGCGCGACAACAAGCCCGAGCCGGAAGATCTCGCGCGCATCGAGGAGAAATTGAAGAACGGCTTGCAGGACGAGCCGGGCAAGAAGGCCGGGGAGATCGAGACGCCGGGCAAGGGCAAGGGCGGCTGACCGGGCGCCAGCATACATAACCGGACGAAAAAACGAAAGGGCGGCAATCTTGCCGCCCTTTTCGTTTCTGCCCGGAAGGATTCGGTTCAGCGCCGCGGCTTCATGGCCGCAGCTTCATGTCGGCGGCGCTCTCGTCCGCCGGCTTGGCTTCGGTCTTGACCTCGACCTTTTTCTCTTCCGCCTGTTTCTCTTCCGTCTTTTTGGCTTCCGCGCGCTCTTCGGTTTTCTTTTCGCGTTTTTTCTCGGTTTTCTTCTTTTCGTCGTGCTCGCTGGTGCCGCGGCGGCGCGCGAGCTGGCTCACGCCGCCTTTGCGCTCGAAGTTGCAGTACATGAAGTTCATGTTGCTGAGCGAGCCGCGGAAGCTCTCGGGCCCGGTCTTGGTGAGATTGAAGCAGGGCTCGAAAGGAAGCCCCTTGAGCCGCGCGCAAACCTGATTGCCGAGCACATAGAGCGTGTTGGTCGGCAGCCGCAGATAATGCGAGATGCCCTTGCCGGTGACGCGGATCGTGCCGGCCGCGGAACCGTCGCCGTCGATGCGGCCGGCGCCGTAGGTTCCGTCGAAGCACTGATAGGTGAAGAAGCGGCCGATGACGAATTCGCGCGCCATGTCGGCGGTCATGAATTCCTGCGCGCCGGCCGGCATTCCCGCGAGCAGGAATGCCGCAGTCAGGAATCGCTTGCGCAACATCGAAAAGGCCACCACCCGCATAACGTTAACTTGCGCCAAAAAGACGCGTATTTGTCAAGCGTCGATGAAGCCTGATTAATCCGCGACCCGCACCACAATCCGGCCACGAACCTTGCCCGCGAGGATCGAAGGCGCGGTCTCGATCACCTTGTCGAGGGGGATTTCGGTGGTGATGGCCTTGAGCTTTTCCCGGTCGAGATCGCTCGCAAGCCGCTGCCACGCCTGTTCCCGCCACTCCATCCGGCACATCACCGAATCGACGCCGAGCAGGGAAACGCCGCGCAGGATGAAGGGGGCGACAGAGGTGGGAAGGTCCATGCCCTGCGCGAGGCCGCAGGCGGCGATGGCGCCGCCATATTTGGTCATGGAGAGCACGTTCGCGAGCGTCGTCGAGCCGACGCTGTCGACGCCGGCCGCCCAGCGCTCCCTGGCGAGCGGCTTCGCCGCGCCGGAAAGTTCCGCGCGGTCGATAATTTCGGCGGCGCCGAGCGATTTCAGGTAATCCGCTTCCGAAGTGCGGCCGGTCGAAGCGACGACGTGGTAGCCGAGCTTCGAGAGCAGGGCGACGGCGACCGAGCCGACGCCGCCTGCGGCGCCCGTGACGATCGCGGGGCCTTGCGCAGGAGCGATGCCGTGCCGTTCCAGCGCGAGGACGGAAAGCATCGCGGTATAGCCCGCGGTCCCGATCGCCATCGCGTCGCGCGGCGAAACGCCGTCCGGCAACCGCACCAGCCAGTCGCCTTTGACGCGGACCTTTTCGGCATAGGCGCCAAGATGCGTCTCCCCGAGGCCGAAGCCGTTGAGGATCACCTTGTCGCCCGCCTTCCATTTCGGATGGCTGGAATTCTCGACCGTGCCGGAAAGGTCGATGCCGCCGATCATCGGCCAGCGCCGCACCACCGGCGCCTTGCCGGAGATCGCGAGCCCGTCCTTGTAATTGATGGTGGAATATTCGACGCGGACGGTGACGTCGCCGTCCATCAGGTTCGCTTCGTCGAACTGCGTGAGAGCGGCTTTCGAGCCGCCTTCGGTCTTTTCGATAACGATCGCTTTCATGCGAGGACTTCTAGCACATTTTTACGCCGATGCAGCCGCGAAACGCCCCGCCGGTTTTTCGACGATAGGCAAATTAATCAGCGCCGACATCACACCGAAGAACACCGAAAGCCACCACACCGGATTGTAGGAGCCGAAATATTCGAAGGCGTAGCCGCCGAGCAGCACGCCGAGGAAGCCGCCGACCTGATGGCTGAAGAAGGCGAAGCCGTAGAGCATCGCGAGCCAGCGCGTGCCGAACATCACCGCGACGAGGCCGGACGTCGGCGGCACGGTCGAGAGCCAGGTGAAGCCGGTGATGACGGCGAAGGCGAGCGTGAGCGGCACCGAAGTCGGCAGCAGCACGAAGGCCACGATCGAAAGCGCCCGCGTGAAATAGATGAAGGAGAGGATGTAGCGTTTCGGCATGACGTTGCCGAGATAGCCGGAGGTGAGCGAGCCGACGATGTTGAACAGGCCGATGATCGCGATCGTCCAGCCGCCGACTTCCGCGCTCAGGCCGCGGTCGATGAGATAGGAAGGAAGATGCGCGGTGACGAAGGCGAGCTGGAATCCGCAGGTGAAGAAGCCGAGCACGAGGAGGACGTAGGAGCGGTGGGCGAACGCCTCGCCGAGCGCGCTCGCCATCGATTGCTGCTTGCCGGTTTCCGCATGGCTCGTCGAAGGCGGTGTCGTCAGCGCGAGCGCCAGCGGAACGGCGAGCAGCAATAGCCCGCCGAAAACGAGAAGCGCGGACTGCCACCCGTAGCTGTCGATCATCGCGACGCCGAACGGCGCGAACAGGAATTGTCCGAACGAGCCCGCGCCGGTGCCGAGCCCGAGCGCGAGGCCGCGCCACTCGGGCTTCAGGAGCTTGCCGAAGGCCGACAGCACGAGATTGAACGAGCAGCCCGAAAGCCCGAAGCCAATCAGCACGCCGGAGGTGATGTCGAGCAGGATGGGCGTCGTCGAAACGCTCATGAGCGCGAGGCCGGCCGCATAAAGCAGCACGCCCGCGCAGATCACGCGCGCGGTGCCGAAGCGGTCGGCGATGGCGCCCGCGATCGGCTGGGCGACGCCCCAGAGAAGGTTCTGGATCGCGAAGGCGAGCGCGAACACTTCGCGTCCCCAGCCATGCGCGTTCGACATCGGGGTGAGGAAGAAGCCGAAAGCCGAGCGCGGGCCGAAGGTGAGGAGCGCGATCAGGCAGCCGCAGACCAGAATGACCGCAGGGCTGCGCCAGGTAGTGGCGGTGAGGGACTTCGCCGTCATGTGTTCTCTGTCTCGAAGCGGAAAGCCTCCGGCGAACGAACCGGACGCGGTTTTTCCAGAACTTACCGGCGAGTCGCACCTGTCCCTACTGGAGCTTCGCCTTGACAGCCATCGAGCTTTTGCATGGCTCGATCAGGGAGGGGGCCTAGCGAAGCGCCGGAAGTTGCGCTATATTTGCTTATGCTCGGATTGAGAATAAGTCCGGGCCGGAGGTGATAAAAATACCCCTCTGCAATTCAGTTATGCTCCAAAAGAGCATATTTAGGCGAAAGCCGGGAGATGCGCCAATGACGACGCTCATCAGCCACCCGCATGTCGAGACCTTCGGGCCCGCGGTTGCGCGCGGCCCCATGCCCGCGCCGCGCCCGAGCACGGGCAAGGCGGCAAAGCGCCTCGGCGTGCTGCCCATGCCTTCGCTTGAGTGGAACGAGCAGGTCGCGAACGAGACCGCGCATCTGTACGAGAAGGTCAAAACCGTCGTGCCGCCGGTCGAGTGGCCGTTCTTCGCGCCTTACGTGAAGGCGATCAACGACCTGAAGAAGGTGCGGAACGCCGTCATCCTCGCGCACAACTACCAGACGCCCGAGATTTACAACTGCGTCGCCGATTTCGTCGGCGACTCGCTCCAGCTCGCGCGCGAAGCCACGAAGACGAAAGCCGACATCATCGTGCAGGGCGGCGTGCACTTCATGGCGGAGACGTCGAAGCTCCTGAACCCGAACAAGACGGTGCTGATCCCGGACCTGAACGCCGGCTGCTCGCTCGCCTCGTCCATCACCGGCGAGGACGTGCGGCTCTTGCGCCAGCGTTTCCCGGGCGTGCCGATCGTCACCTATGTGAACACCTCCGCCGACGTGAAGGCGGAAAGCGATATCTGCTGCACTTCGTCGAACGCGGTCGAGGTCGTCGAGAGCTTCGGCGTCGACAGGGTGATCTGCATTCCGGACGAATACCTCGCCCGCTGGGTCGCGACCCAGACGAAGGTGAAGATCATCGCGTGGAAGGGCCACTGCGAGGTGCACGAGCGCTTCACGGCGGAGGAGCTGCGCAAGTTCCGCGAGAGCGATCCGGGCGTGCAGATCCTCGCGCATCCCGAATGCCCGCCGGACGTGATCCAGGAAGCCGACTTCACCGGCTCGACCGCGGCGATGATCTCGTTCGTCAAGGACAGGCGGCCGAAGAAGGTCGTCATGGTCACCGAATGCTCGATGGCCGACAACGTGCAGGTCGAGACGCCGGGCGTCGAATTCGTGCGGCCGTGCAATCTCTGCCCGCACATGAAGCGCATCACGCTGCCGAAGATTCTCGACAGCCTCGTGTACCTGCGCGAGGAAGTCGAAGTCGATCCGGTGGTGGCCGATCGCGCTCGTCTCGCCGTCGAGCGGATGATTCACCTCAAAAGCTAACCACTGTCATCCCGGAAGCCGCGAAGCGGCTATCCGGGATCCAGAGGCAACAATGAACCTTTCCGTTAACAATCTGGATTCCGGGTTCGCGAGCTTCGCTCGCGCTCCGGAATGACGGTGCAGCCATGTCCGACGCGCCGCGCGAAGCCGAGGAACTCGCGCCGCAATCCTGGAACGCCGACGACGTCGTGATCGTCGGCGGCGGATTGGCGGGCCTGTTCTGCGCGCTGAAACTGGCGCCGCGGCCGGTGACGGTCGTGACCGCGTCGCCCATCGGTTCAGGCGCTTCTTCCGTCTGGGCGCAGGGCGGCGTCGCCGCCGCGATGGCGGAAGAGGATTCCGCCGAGTCGCATGTCGAGGACACGGTCCGCGCCGGCGCCGGCATCGTCGACCGCAGGATCGCCGGGATGATGGCGCGTGAAGCGCCCGCGCGCATCCGCGATTTGCTCGCCTACGGCGTGCCGTTCGACCGCGACAGCGCGGGAAAACTCATGCTCTCGCGCGAGGCCGCGCATTCGGCGCGCCGCATCGTGCGCGTGAAGGGCGACACGGCGGGCGCGGAGATCATGGCCGCGCTGATCGAGAAAGTGCGCGCGACCCCGTCGATCCGGCTGCTGGAAGGATTGCAGCTCGACGACCTGCTTACCGAGGGCCGCTATGTCACCGGCATTCGCGTCCGCACGGGCGAAGGAAAGCTCGCCGCGATTTCCGCGCGCGCGGTGGTGCTCGCTTCCGGCGGCGCGGGCGGCTTGTACGCCGTCACGACCAATCCGCTGGGCGCGCGCGCCATCGGCATGAGCGTCGCGGCGCGCGCCGGCGCGGTGATCGCCGACGCCGAATTCGTGCAGTTCCATCCGACCGCGCTCGATGTCGGCCGCGACCCGGCGCCGCTCGCCACCGAAGCGCTGCGCGGCGACGGCGCGACCCTCATCAACGGCGAGGGCGAGCGCTTCATGCCGGCGATCGACCCCGCCGCCGAGCTTGCGCCGCGCGACATCGTCGCGCGCGGGGTCTTCGCGGAAATCCAGGCCGGACGCGGCGCGTTCCTGGATGCGCGCAGGATCGAGAAATTCTCCGAGCGCTTCCCGACCGTGTTCGCCGCCTGCGCGCAGGCGGGCATCGATCCCGCGAAGCAGCCGATTCCGGTCGCGCCCGCCGCGCATTATCACATGGGCGGCATCCTTACCGACGCGAACGGCCGCACCTCGCTCGACGGCCTGTGGGCGGCGGGCGAGGCGGCCTCCACCGGCGCGCACGGCGCCAACCGGCTTGCGTCGAACTCGCTGCTGGAGGCCGTGGTGTTCGCCGCGCGCATCGCCGCCGACATCGACGGCACGGTGCCGAAGACGCGAAGCCTGCGGAACGGCGCGCTGTCGCCGTCGAAGCCTTCGCATTTCCCCGAGCTGCGGGCGGACGAACAGCGTCTTCGCCAATTGATGGCGGCGGAAGTCGGCGTCATCCGCAGCGGCGCGGGGCTCGCGCGCGCGCTCGCGGAAATTTTCGAAATGGAGGCGCGCGCGCAGTCGAAGGACATGCGCGACATGGCGACATCGGCGCTCCTGATCGCGGCGGCGGCTTGGCTTCGCGCCGAAAGCCGTGGCGCGCATTTCCGCAGCGATTTTCCGCAAGCCGATCCGCGGCAGGCGAAGCGCAGTTATCTCACGCTCAATGAAGCCCGCGCGATCGCGAAGCGCGCGGCGGCGAAGGTGGCCTGATGCGCGACGATCTCCTGTTTCCCGGGGCCTTCCTCTCACCGCTCGTCGTGCGGCGGGCCGTTCGCGGCGCGCTCGACGAGGATCTCGGCCGCGCGGGCGACATCACTTCGGCCGCGACCATACCCGCCGGCCGCGAGGCGAGGGCGAAATTCGTCGCGCGCAAGCCCGGCACGATCGCCGGCCTGATCTGCGCGGCGGAGGCATTCTATGCGCTCGACCGCAAGATCGACTTCAGGCCGAAAGTCCGCGACGGCGCGCATGCCGCCGCGAAGGAAGTGCTCGCGGAGATTTCCGGCGATGCCGGAAACATTCTGTCGGCCGAGCGCGTCGCGCTCAATTTCCTCGGGCATCTTTCAGGGGTAGCGACGCTCACTGCCGCTTACGCGGAGAAAATCGCCCATACCAGGGCGAGGATCATCGACACGCGGAAAACGACGCCCGGCCTGCGCGCGCTCGAGAAATACGCCGTGCGCTGCGGCGGCGGCGTCAATCACCGCATGGGCCTCGACGACGCCGTGCTCATCAAGGACAACCACATCGCGGTC
>Ga0153956_1001935_pt1 | contig 16596 bp, 18 predicted proteins | sample TSFL040MetaG_FD_104704 | JGI IMG/M metagenome (GOLD analysis project Ga0153956, IMG submission 104704) | Attine ant fungus gardens microbial communities from Florida, USA - TSFL040 MetaG | ecosystem: Host-associated > Fungi > Mycelium > Unclassified | place: USA: Florida, Wekiwa Springs...
CTGAGCGGTCAGGGATCTGCGCTGTTCCTTATGCGCCTCATGGGCGCATAAGGAACAGCGCAACTTCCTGACCGCCCGGATCCCTCCCACCGGGCGGAGAGTCGTGACGGGACCTCCCGGGGTCCGTGACGAACCTTCGACCCTTCCCCCGCGAAGCCTCACGTCCTGGGCTCCTCATGGGGGTCACAGCCTGCCCGGACCCCCATGAGGAGCCCAGGACCCACCTCGGACGGCCGCAAGCACCCCGGGCCCCCGCCCCCTCGGACGGCCACCCACCCCCCGAACCCCCGCCCGGCCTCTCCGCGCAATCAACCCGTCTCCGCAGGGCCTGAGTCACCTGGTCGCGACGAAAGCCACGTCGCTACCGGGGCGGGCGCAGCTGACGGCGACGCCGCGGTCGGCCTGCACCGCCTGGCAGTGGAAGTCGCCGAGGGCGCAGGATCCTCGCGAGGCGCCCGTGGCGAGGGCGCAGGACTCGCTATGGCCCCACCGGCGCATGGTCGCGCGGGCCGCGTCGCAGTCGACGGCGGTGGCGCGCAGTCCCGCCATGCCGGCCGAGCCCGCCTCGCAGGCAACGACCTTGGGGCCCGCCGGGGCGTTCGGGGAGTTCGCCTGCTTCGGCGTCCCGCCGCCCTCCTCGTGCGGCATGGTGGAGCTCGATCCGGCGGAGCCACCGCCGCCGCACCCGGCGACAAGCAGCGCCGCGCAGACGACGACGGCGGCAGGGGTGACGGTCCTGGTGGCGATCCTCATACCGCCGAAGCTACCCGTCAGCCGTCTCCTTCACCGCCGGCCGGCCGACGTGAGGAAGATTCCCGCAGACCGGGCAATCGGGCTCCGGGGTGACTTCTTTGCGGTCGACCTCCATCGTCCGCAGGTCGTAGATGTGCTCGACGCCCTGCGTGGACGGCGTCGCCAGGCCGGTCAGCAGGTGCATGATCTCCATCCCGATCTGGCCGCCGATCAGTCCGCAGGCGGGCCCGATCGTCGCCGCCGGGCTCGGCTTCGCCCGCTGCGCGTCGATCGCCGCGTCGAGCAGTGGATAGTCGCGCCGCCAAGCGATCGTCTGGCACGCGTAGCAGCCGGTGACGCCGGGGACGTAGAGCGGCCCGACCCGCGCGATCGGCGGGAAGTGGCTCATCGTGATGTAGGGGATGCCGGCCTCGAAGCAGGCTTCGTTGCACCAGACCTCGACTTCGAAGGCGGGCCAGTCGATCGCGTCGATGACCACGTCGGCGCCCGCGATGAAGTCGGCGATCTCGGCCGCGCTGCCGAGGCGCCGCGCCGTCGCCGTGATCCGCGCCTCCGGGTTGAAGGCCCGCAGCCGCGCCGCCGCCACCTCGACCTTCAGCAGGCCGAGGTCGGCGACCGAGTACAGGATCTGGCGGTTGAGGTTGGAGATCTCGACCCGGTCGCCGTCGACCAGCCACATCTCGCCGATCCCGCAGGTGGCCAGCGCCATCGCCGTCCAGCCGCCGAGCCCGCCGACCCCGAGCACCGCGACCTTCGCCTCGCGCAGCCGCCGCTGGCACTCCGAGGGCACCAGGTCGCCGCGGGTGATGTCGGAGAAATAGCGCAGCTGGCGATCGAAGCGGGCGTACTCGGTCGGGTCGATGAGGTCGTCGTCGGCGGCGTCCTCGACCACCTCCAGCTCCCGCATCTGGGCGATCGTGTCGTCGACCAGCTCGGTGCCGAACTCGGCGTGCAGCTGCTTCAGCGTGTGCTCGCCGTCGAGCGCCGCCAGCAGCCGCTCGTCCAGGTCCCGCGGCTGCTCGATCCGCACGTCGCGTTCGGCGCTCGGCCGGCGCAGGTACACATCGCCTTCCGGGGACTTGAACGACTCCGTGGTCCGCTTGATCCGCGGTCGCCGCATCGCCATGCCCCACCTCCGTCGTCACGCCCCGGCGCCCACCGCCGGGGTCATTGGAGAAGAGTCCCACATAGGTAGAGACCGTTCCCGCGCTCCGGCGATTTTTCGAAAAGTGGGGAGGGGAGCCTTTGGAGGGACACCCAAAGGCCCTTAGGGCGGAGGCGCGGCGAGCTCCTTCGCGCGGGCCAGCACGGCGTCGGTCATCGGCACCGTCAGCTTGCCGGTGAAGGTGTTCTGCTGGCTCGGGTGGAAGCAGCCGAGCAGGGTGAGGCGGTCGTTCAGCCGGGCCTCGGCGCCGTGGCCGAAGCGCGGCTTCGGGCGGGGGGTGGGGACGCCGATCGCGGTCGCCGCCTTGAGGAATCCGTCCCAGCCGAACTTGCCGAGCGCGACGACGACGCGGACGCGGTCGAGCAGCTCCAGCTCGCGCTCCAGATAAGGGAGGCAGTTGTCGCGCTCCGCCGGGGTCGGCTTGTTCGCGGGCGGGGCGCAGCGGACGACGGCGGCGATGTAGGCGTCGAGCAGGCGCAGGCCGTCGTCGCGGCTCACCGCGGTCGGCTGGTTGGCGAGCCCGGCGCGGTGGAGCGCCGCGTAGAGCCAGTCGCCGGAGCGGTCGCCGGTGAACATCCGGCCGGTGCGGTTGGCGCCGTGGGCGGCGGGGGCGAGGCCGACGATCAGGATCCGCGCCGCCGGGTCGCCGAAGCCGCTGACCGGCCGCGCCCAGTAGTCCTGGCCGCGATAGCGCCTCGGCGGGTCGGCGGCCTCGGCCTCGCGCCAGGCGACCAGGCGCGGGCAGCGGCGACAGTCGTGGACCGCCGCCGCGAGCTCCGCCAGCGCCGCCGCGCGCTCCGGCCCGCCCGAGCTCATATGGTTGACCATCGATCGATGTCATCGAACCGAACCACCTGGGGCGGCGCGACGCTTGCCGTGCTTCTCATCGCCGGGATCTTCGCTGGTTGCGGCGGCGGCGGGGCGACGAGCGCCCCGACGACCGGGGACGCCGCGACCACCGGCCCGACCACGACCGCGGCCCCGACCCCCTCGCCCGAGGAGTCCGCCGACGCGGCGCTCCTCGACAAGGTCCTCGGCCGCCAGGAAGCCGCCATCGAGGCCTTCGCCGCGGTCGGCCCCGCGCTGCCACCGCGCCTCGCCCGCATGGCGGCCTACTTCCGCGCCCAGGAAGGGGAACACGTCGACGCCGTGCTGAAGGCGCTGCGGGGGCTGAAAAGTCCCGCCGAACCGGTCGCGGAACCGATCGCCACGAACGGCCTCAAGGACGATCGCGAACGCCTCGTCTTCCTCTACGAAGTGGAAAGCGCGACGATCGACGAGGAGCTGAGCGCGATCTCCGGGTTGGAAGCGAGCTGGCCGCGCTCGCTGCTCGCCGCGACCGTCGCCGATCAGGCCCAGCACCTGACCCTGCTGCGGCAGGCGCTCGGCGCCGGGCCGCTCGCCTCGGTCCTGGTCCCGTTCGAGAACGGCACCGCCGCGCCGCCCGCGCCCGCGGCGGGCGCCGCTGCGTCAGACTGAGGGGCGGTGTTCCCGCTCAACCTGCCCAACGCGTTGACGATGCTGCGCATCCTCGCCGTGCCGGTGGTCGTCGTCGCGCTGCTGGTCGAAATGCCGAACGGGGACGTGATCGCGGCGGCGGTCTTCGCCGCGGCGGCCCTCACCGACGGCCTCGACGGCTACATCGCCCGCTCGCGCAACTCGATCACCACCTTCGGCAAGCTGATGGACCCGCTCGCCGACAAGCTCCTGATCATCGGCGCCCTCGTCTCCCTCGTCTCCCTCGGCCGCCTCGAAGCCTGGGTGGCGATGGTGATCATCGCCCGCGAGGTCGCCGTCACCATCCTCCGCACGATCGCCGCCGAGCGCGGCCTCGTGATCGCCGCCTCCTGGCTCGGCAAGGCAAAGACGGTCCTCCAGATCGCCGCCGTGATCGCCCTGATCGCCACCAACCCCTCGCCCGCCTGGGTCGACGTCCTCGTCTACGCCGCCGTCGCCGTGACGATCGTCAGCGGCGCCGACTACTTCTTCGGCCTGCGCCGGCGAATCGACCAGCAGCAGCGAGAACGGGCCGCGGCGACCTGAGGGGAGGGGGCTGGGGGGGGACGGGCGTTGTTCGGGGCCCTTGCGGCCGTCCGAGTTGACGTCCTGGGCGCCTCGTGGGGTCCGGGCAGGCTGTGATCCCGATGAGGAGCCCAGGGCGCGGGAGGCCCGCGGGGGAGGCCGAGGGTTCGTCATGAGATTCCGGAGGGTCCGGTCACAGGATCCCGCCGGGTGCGAGGGATTCGAACGGTCAGGAATCAGCGTGGTTCGAAATGGTCGCCATACGACCATTTCGAACCACGGAGAGCCCTGGCCACCCGGATCCGTGGCACTCTCGTGGTCGACCCGTCCCTTGTCCCGTCCCCTCCGGCTGTTCCTTATGCGCCTATACGGCGCATAAGGAACAGCCAACCGACCCCGAAGCTACGCCGCGCCCTCGAGCCACTCGCGCATCGAGAGGTGGCGGCCGGAGTGCTCGCCGCTGGCCAGCTCGGCGCGGAGCTCGCCGAGGGTGCCGTAGCGCTCGGCGACGACGTTGTGGCGGTGGATCGTCTCCAGGTTCTCCTGGCGCGCCATGACGAAGGCGGCGTCGGGGAGGTCGGGGTAGCCCTCGACCACCTGGCGGACCATCTCGCGCACGCAGTCCTCGACGAAGCGGGGCTGTTCGTGGGCCTTGACCACGACCGACATCTCGTCGGGGCGCTTCATCAGCTCGTAGATCTCCGAGCTCATCGAGGACTCGACGATCCGCAGCAGCTCCGGGGCGTCGATCCAGGAGGGGCCGCCCTCGGGGCAGCCGACGTGGAGGGTGCCGATGCCGCGCTGGTTGTGGGTGGCGATCGGGACGACGTCGACGATCTTCTCGATCTGCTCGTCGTCGAAGCCCGCCGCGTCGAGGCGCTCGCGGGAGAGCCCGGTGACCATCTCCTGCGCGCACGGGCAGGCGGTCATCCCCTGGGCCTGGACGCCGGTCAGGGTGCGGGTGCCCGCGGCGGAGGCGACCGCGGTGCCGAAGAGGACGTAGATCTCCTGGGTGTCGATGCCGCTTTCCGGGGTGGCCACCGTTTCCGGGTAGTGCGCGGTCAGCGAGACCTCGGCGCGCTGGCCGTTCTGGCGCTCGCGGATCTTCTCGGCGACGTGGGCGGCAAGGATCTCGGCCTTGAAGGCCTCGCCGAGGATCACCTCGTCGATCGCCTCGCCGACGACTTCTTCGAAGCGCGACATGTGCACCCCCGCCTGCCGCGGGTTGAGGTCGACGAAGCACTCGATCTGGGCGTAGAAGAGGTTCTCCTGCTCGCCGTCGCGGACGCGGATCACCTTCTCGACCCCGGTCACGCCGACGCGCGAGAGGCTGACCTGGGTCGCCGGCACGCCGGACTGGACGTCGGGGACCGTGCGGATGGTGGTGCTCGTTTCGTTCGACATGCCAAAAGCCTAGCCGGCACCGTCCATCGGTTCCCTATGAATTTGTGCCCTGCCTATAATTTGCCGCCAGCCGGAGCTTCGGGGCCGGCATCCGGGGAACCCGGGGAGAGACAGTTCAGGAGGCACCGATCATCGAACCGATGGAGACGGTGGAAGTCGTGGACCGGGGGGACGCGACGAGCGCGCCCGAGATCGAGGAGCTGGCGGGGCTGATCGCGTTGGGGCGCGAGCGGGGCTACCTCACCTACGAGCAGATTTCCTCGACGCTGGAGGAGGTGGAGATCACCAAGGAGCAGGTCTCCCAGCTTCACGCGAACCTCGTCGAGCACGGCGTCGACGTGATCGCCGAGGACGGCGTCAGCGCTTACAAGCAGCAGCGGGGCGGCGGCGACTCCGCCAACGGCGCGCCGAAAAAAGAGGAACTCGACCTGACCGTCGAACCGAGCCTCGACTCGCTGCGCCTGTACCTGCGATCGATCGGCCGGGTCGACCTGCTCACCGCGCACCAGGAGGTCGAACTGGCGAAACGGATCGAGCGCGGCGACATGCTGGCGAAGCGGCAGATGGTCGAGGCCAACCTGCGCCTCGTCGTCTCGATCGCGAAAGGCTATCTGGGGCGCGGGCTCAGCTTCCTCGACCTGATCCAGGAGGGCAGCCTCGGGCTGATCCGGGCGGTCGAGAAGTTCGACTACCGCCGCGGCTACAAGTTCTCGACCTACGCGACCTGGTGGATCCGCCAGGCGGTGACGCGGGCGATCGCCGACAAGGCGCGCACGATCCGCATCCCCGTCCACATGGTGGAGAAGCTGAACCGCGTGGCGCACGTCGAACGGCAGCTGGTGCAGCGGCTGGGGCGCGAGCCCGACCCGGCGGAGATCGCCGAGGAGCTGCGCTGGCCGGTCGGCGACGTCCGCGACATCCTGCGGGTGGCGCAGCTGCCGGTCTCGCTGGAGAAACCGGTGGGGGACGAGGACGAATCGGAGCTCGGTGACTTCGTCGCCGACGAGGCGGTCCTCGAGCCGTTCGAGGAAGCGAGCGAGCACCTGCAGAAGGAGGGCGTGCGGCGGGCGCTGGACGCGCTGCCGGAACGCGAGCGGCAGGTGATCGAACTGCGTTATGGCCTCGGCGGGGCGGAGCCGCTGACGCTGGAGGAAGTGGGCCGCAGCTTCGGCGTGACCCGCGAGCGCATCCGCCAGATCGAGAACAACACGCTGAAAAAGCTGAAGCGCCTGCCGGAGGCGCAGATGCTCCGCGACGCCGGCTAGCGGGTGGGGGTTCCCCGCGCGGGGGCCGGCTCGAGCACCCAGACCGAGGGCGTGCGGTCGAGCCACCGCACATAATCGTCGAAGCCCCCGTACTGCTCGTTGCAGGCTCGCCACAGCTCCTCCCGCTCGGCGCCCCGCGCGATCCGCGCGGTGACCTCCACCGTGCGCCTGCCGACCTGGACCTCGGCCTCCGGCTTCGCCTTCAGGTTGTGGGACCAGCCGGGCAGCTTCTCGTTGCCGCCGTTGGTGTCGATCAGGATCATCGCCTCGCCATGCTCCAGGTAGAGGATCGGCGCCGTGCGTCGCTCGCCGCTCTTGCGCCCGGTCGTCGTCAGCAGCAGCACCGGCCCGTCGCCGACCTTGCTGCCGAGGCGCCCGCCGCTCAGCCGGTAGAGCGGCACGTTCAGCTTGCCGGTCCAGCGCAGGCCCCGCGCCCCCAGCGAGTTCGAGAGCTTCGCGATGAGGTGGTCCCCGGGCATCCCGCGGGCGAGTATCCCACGCCTGGGGTTAGGGTGGTCCCATGTCCGAACCACACGCGTTCCGCCGCGCCGCCGAAACCAAGGACCTCGACCTGATGCGCGAGACGCTCGCCGAGGACGTCGTCCTCCACAGCCCGATCCTCTTCAACGGCTTCGAGGGCCGCGACACGGCCCTGTTCGTGCTCGGCAACGTGGTCGAGGTCTTCGAAGACTTCCGCTATCTCGACGAGGCCCACGGCGACGGCACCGTCGTCCTCCGCTTCGCCGCCAAGGTCGAGGGCAAGTTCGAGATCGAAGGGATCGATCACCTGACCCTCGACGGCGACGGCCGGGTCACCGACCTCACCGTCTTCCTCCGCCCCCTCAAGGCCGTGAACGCCTTCAACGAGCAGATGTCCGCCCGCCTGGGCGCCGCACCGCCCGCCTGACGCCGCCCGTCTAGAATCCGCTGCCCGCCCGGGGGAGTGTCCGAGTGGTTAAAGGAGACGGGCTGTAAACCCGTTGGCTCTGCCTACAGAGGTTCGAATCCTCTCTCCCCCATCGAACGATTGCAGGCGCGGATCTTCCACTGACCCGCGTACGCGATCTGCCCGCGGTCGAATCAGGCGGTCAATAGAACCACTTCGACCACCGCGCGGTGGGCTTTCACGAGCGATCCGATGACGTAGTAGTGCTTGACGGAGCTACGGCCCGGCTCTGTCCGCGACAGGTCGAGCGCTTCAGCCTCTGCGAGCCGGCGGACGTGGTAGCCCACGTTCGACAGAGGCTCACGCAAGGTCTGACTCAGCTCTTGCGGCGTACATCGGCCGCCGTCCTTGATAACCGCTTGGAGGATCGCCCGCCGGGTCGGATGACTCAGGAGTTGGAGCAGAGCCGAAGGCGCATCGGTGGTCGTCGGCTAGACGTTCTTCGGCGGCGACTCGAAGAGGGACATCCAGAAGGAACCGAGGAACAAATCATCCGGGCCGGAGCGCTCGACCGCCTCCCCTTCCAGCTCCATGAGTTCGCCAAGCGCGCGGTCCATGATCTCCCCGGCTTTGGTGAAGGCGGCCGCGTCGAGCCGCATCGTGTGCCAAGAAAGATGGGACTCGGGGTGAGCTTCAAAGGTGCCGCCGTCGATGGCTCGCCCGAGCATCTGCACTCCCTGACCGGCAATCGAGGCGAGCAGCGTCCGCTGAACGACGGGACCAAGCGCCTCCCACTCGGCCTGCCACGCCAGCGCCTTGCTCTTGGGTTCGTAGAAATGCTCGGTCGCACCCCTCACCTGTCGTTCGCTCACGAGTTCGATGCAGTCGGCGGAGGCCAACGCCCGGAAGTGGTAAGCGGCCTTGTTGTTATCGAGGCCCCGGTTACGGGCGAACTGAGCAGGCGATAACGGTCGGCGAGGCGTGTTCATGTCGATGAGGATCGCGACCCTCATCGGGTGAGAAAGGATCTTCGCCATCGCGAGGCTTTTGTCGGTCACCCCCATTTTCGCCAGCGTTTCCGTCGCCATGCTCACAGCCCTCCTAACGGTCGAAAGTTCTACGTGCAGAGCAAGCAAACCACATGTTTGACGATTTTTGAACGGAGGATGCCCAGACGGATTACACCGGTGTAACGCTCGTGAGCTAGAACCCGAATCGAGTTCATCCGAGCCAGAAGGGAGGTGGTTCCGTGAAGATCGTCACCGTCAACGAGACGACGCCCGCGCTGTCCACGGTCAAGGGCGGCTAGGTAACTGACCCGCCTCGATGTAAGTCCCCGGCCGGGGCGAGGTGGCGGCTAAGGACGGTGACGAATTTCGTTGGCCGCGAGGGGCTGACGCGCTGAGCGCAGTCGATAGCCCTGCGGTCGTTCCCAAATGTCTCAGTTCTCATATACCTCCCCGCGTCCGTGTCTTGATCCGATCCTTGCAGGGGTCCTAGGTGAACAACTCTGAGTCCGGCGGCCCGCCGACCGAGCCGCCGATCCGTGTTTGTCCGAACTGCTCGGCGCAGTCGAAAACCCGATTCCGACACGTGCCCGCACTGTAGGGCGTCCTTCATCCGCAGCCGCCGGATGCGGACCCGGCGCCTGATCAGCGGATGGTCCCGGCGGCGCAAGAGGCTCACGCTCGTGGCTGTGGCAGTACTTTCTCCCCCATCCAGCAGCGCCTGACACCCCAGATCAGGGAGGATGTGGGGGTGGATGGGGAACGCAGTCTCGAGGGGCGGGTGGTGGCGATCGCCGGGGTCGGCGGCGGGCTCGGGCCTTCGGTGGCGGCGCGGCTTGCCGCGGCCGGGGCGATTGTCGCTGGGGCCAATCGGGGGCAGGCGGAGGTCGACGCGGTGGGGGAGGAGCTTGGGCTGCCCGCGGGGCAGTGGGACGGGCGGGCGGTCGACCTCACCGACGAGGGCGCGGTCGCGGGGTGGCGCGACGGGTTGGTCGAGCGCTTCGGTCGGGTCGACGGGCTCGTACACCTGGTCGGGGGTTGGCGCGGTGGGCAGCCGCTGCACGAGGCGCCGCTCGCCGACTGGGAGCTGCTGGAGCGGCTGCTGGTCCGCACCGTGCAGCTGACCACGCGCGCCTTCCACGACCAGCTCGCGGCGAGCGGGCGGGGGCGCTTCGTCCTCGTCTCCGCCAAGCAGGCGCAGAAGCCGAGCAACGGCAACGCTGCCTACGCGGCGGCGAAGGCCGCGGCCGAGGCCTGGACGCTTGCCTTCGCCGACGGCTTCGGGCCCGGCGGCGCGACCGCCAACATCATCGTCGTCGACGCGATCCTCACGCCGCGGATGCGCGCCGAGAGTCCCGGCAAGGAGTTCCCGACCTTCACCCCGACCGAGCACATCGCCGACGCGATCGCCTGGCTCTGCTCCGCCGCGGCGGCGGAGATGAACGGCGCCCGGCTGGCGCTTACGATGCCGTGATGGCGACCGAGGCGAAGAGCGCGAAAGCGCCGAACGGAAAGATGACGATCGGTGAGTTGGCGCAGCGCACCGGGATGACGATCCGCAACATCCGCGCCCACCAGACGCGCGGGCTGCTGCCGCCGCCGGAGGTCCAGGGCCGCACCGGCTACTACAACGAGGAGCACGTCGCGCGGATCGAACTGACCCGGGAAATGCAGGCCGAGGGGTTGAACCTGGAGGCGATCCGGCGGGTGCTGGAGAGCACCGGCGGCTCCTCCAAGGAGATGGTCGACTTCGCCCGCGCCGTGCGCGCCCCGTTCGAGGACGAGACGCCGGAGATCTTCGCCCCGGAGGACTTCGCCGCGGCCTGGAAGGTCGAGTCGGTCGATGAGCGGCTGCTGCGGCGGGCGGAAAAGCTCGGGGTGCTGCGGATCCTGGCCGACGGCAACATCGAGGTGATCAGCCCGCGCCTGCACGGCGCCGCGACCCGGCTGATCGAGTTCGGCATCAGCCCGGCGGCGGCCGTCGCCCTGGCGGCAAAGCTGCACGAGCACGCCGATGCCGTCGCCCGCGCCTACATCGACCTCTTCACCGAGCAGATCTGGGGGCCGTTCGACCAGGCGGGTCGCCCCGACGAGGACTGGCACAAGGTCTTGGGCGCCCTCGAAGCGATGCGCCCCCTCGCCTCCGATGCCTTGCTGGCGATGTTCCAGATCACGATGGGCGAGGAGACCGAGAAGGCCGCCGAGCAGACCCTCCGCAACGCCGGCAAACCCCAGCGCGGCGGCCGCCGCTCCCGCAAGCGTCGGTAGGGCTGGGGGTCCCCGTCAGGGCTTCTGCCCGGCGTGGCGGGTCTTCGGGGGGTTCTTGCCGAGGATCTCGAAGGGCTTGGTCAGGGGCTTCGAGGTGTTGCTCGATTCGTCGGTCGTGCGCAGGACGGCGACGTAGCGGCCTGGGCGGGCCTTGAAGTGCTTCCAGCGGGCCGCCAGGCGGATCTGGTTGATGCCGATGTAGGTGTCCCATTCGCGGTAGCCGTTGTAGACGCGGCGGCCCTTCGAGTCGAGGCGGTAGTACTCGGCGTCGAGTGAGCCGCGCTCGCTGATCGAGGCCTGCATCCGCGTTCCCTGATGGCCGCGCAGCTTCTTCTTCGCCAGCGTCACTTCGCCGATCGTCGGCGGGGTCAGGTCGATGTTCAGCGGCGGCCGTGGGCCCGGGTTGGAGAACGGGTTGCCGGGGACGTCGGCGACGACGACCTCGCCGCGGACCCAGGAGTGCAGCTTGCACTGGAAGAGGTAGGTGCCGGGCTGGGTGAATTCGAGCGTGTATTCGTCGCCGGCGCGGTGGTGGGGGACGTCGGTGCCCGGGTCAGAGTCCCACTGGAGGTCGTTCGGCGAGATCCCGGTCACCGAGTGCTCGAGGTCGGGCCCGAGCCAGTCCCAGATCACCTTCTCACCGAGGTTGATGTGGACTTCTTTGTTCGACCACTGGTAGTCGAAGATCGAGACCCGCGTGTTGTCGGCCGCGGCGCCTCCCGGCCAGGCGGCGGCAAGCGCGACGACCGCGGCCGCCGCGACGGCCGACCGCCTCAGTCGACGATGTACCACCCGTTCATCCCCATGTGGAAATGAGTGAAGACGTGGCAGTGGTAGAACCACCGCCCTGGGTTGTCCTCGACGAATTCGACCCGGAACGAGTCGGCGGGGCCGAACGTTTTGGTGTCGATGATGGTCCCGGCCGGATCGGTCCAGCGGTGCCCGTGCAGGTGGAAGGTGTGGAAGAAGTTGTCGATGCCGTAGACGTGGAAGCCGACTCGTTGGCCGACTTTCGCGTGCAGGTCCGGCGTGTTGCCGGCGTAGGCGCGGCCGTTGATGCAGGCGAAGCTTTCCTTGAGGCCGGTGATCGGCGGTTCCCAGGTGTTGAAGCCGAGGAAGAACTCCGCTTCCGGCGCCTGCTCGCCGGGGGCGCGGACGATGAGCGGGCCGAACAGCCCCCTGTACACCGGCATCGGGTCCATCGGCCCGTGGTCGTGGTAGAGCCAGGTGCCTTCGGTCCCCGGTCGCGCTTCCCAGACGTAGGTGAAGGTGCGGCCGTGCTGGACGAAGCCGCCGGGGTCGGTGAACTTGCCCTTGTAGGCGCCGTCCATTTCGTTCGAGTACCAGACGCCGTGTGGGTGCATCGTCACCGGCGACTTCAGCTTGTTGCGGAAGTGGACGATCAGCGTTTCGCCGACGTTCACTTCGAGCAGCGGCCCCGGCACCTTCGCCGGCCCCAGCGGCTTTTTGAAGTGGGGCGTCCAGGCCCGGTACGCCCAGGCGGTGAACTTGGTCTTGCCCTTGATCGGCATGTTCATCATCTGGTCGCGGCCGGTGGGGACGATGTTCCAGGCGACCGGCTCGGCGGTGATCCAGTACTCGCGGGCGCCGGTGCCGGTGGCGAAGCCGGCGGGCACGGGACCGGCGGCGCTGGCGCTCGCCTGCCCCGCTTCCGCCGCCGCCACCTTCGGCGGCACCGCGACGTCCTTGGCGTGGGCATCGATGTCGATCTGGCCTTCGCTCGTGCTGATCTTCTGCCCGGCGAGCGTGCAGAAGAACATGCCCCCGCCGAGCGCGAGGAAGCTGCGCCGGTCGAGGCCGCCGTCACCCCAGTTCATCGTTGCCCCGCATTCATCGGACTACTTCTTCACCGTGATCGTCATGTGCATCTGCGTCGGGTGGATCGTGCAGATGAACTTGTAGGTCCCCGGCGTCGTGAACGTCTTTTCGAATTCGGCGTTGGTGACGGCGGTGGTCTTGGTCGAGTAGGAGGCCTTGCCCTTCAGCCCCTTCGGCCCGCTCTTCAGGTGGACGTCGTGGGGGTAGGTGTTGGTTTCCGCCCAGACCCAGTCGACCGACTGGCCTTTCTTCAGCGTCAGCTTTTCCGGCCCGAAGTAGAAGTCGGCGACCGACACTTCCTTCGGCTTCGATTTCGACTTTGACGGCGCGTCGGCGGCGGTGGCGGCCGCCCCCGAGAGGGCGAGGGCCACCACCGCGATCGCGACCAGCTTCAGTGCCCGCATCAGCAGGTCACTTCGCCCGGCTTCGGCGCCACTTCCACCGGCTTGTACTGCTGGAACGCCGGGTGCGTGGGGATCCGCCTGACCCAGCTGCACTGCTGGTTCTGGGCGGGGCTGGTCCCGGCGTAGCCGAGGATCGTCGACGGGTTGCCGGTTTCCGCCAGGCTGGCGATCTGCAGGCCCGCCGCGATGTTGATGCTCGGCACCGATTTGCTTGCGTATTCGGTGACTTTCGCCTGCGGGCAGACCGGGTAGATCTGACTCAGCGGCACTTTGCCGTTGCCGGGCGCGAACGTCGCGTTGGCGCTGTTGGCGCCCCAGCAGTTGCCGCCGCCGGTGTCGTCGTTCCAGATGTCGTATTCACCGTTCGGGTCGGCGCCTTCGCGGCCCATCACGTTTTCGACGATTTCGTTGTTGACGTTTTTCGCTTCGTTGCCTTCGTTGGCGACGAAGGTTTCACCGGGGCCGGAGAAGGAGGCGATGCCCCACTTGTAGTTGCCGAAGACCCGGTTGCCGCGGACGACGTCGTTGTCACCGCCGTAGAGGACGATCCCGACGCCGGTCGGGTAGTTGACGGTCTGCCCGCTCAGTTCCCCGAGCCCCGAGGAGACGGTGTGGAAGGCCGCCCCGGCGAGGAAGTAGTTGTAGTTGTTCCAGAACACGTCGTTGCGTTCGATCACGTTCCAGCCGTTCGGCTCGTACCCCTCGGAGTCGAGGGTGTTGGGGACGATCCCGGCGCCGTTGTTGTAGAAGGCGTTTTCGATGATCCGCACGTACTTGGAGTTGGTGCCGGAGAAGCCGAGGACGTTTTCGTAGCTTTTGTTGCCCTTCAGCAGCGTCCACACCGGCTTCTTCTGGCAGGGCGTGTTGCTGTTGACGTTCCAGTTCTTCTTGTCGCACGGCGTTTCGCCGACGTAGAAGGCGGAGTCGCCCTGGTGGTAGCCGGCGGAGTTGGTCATCCGGCCGCCGAGGCAGTTCTTCGCGAACAACCCGTAGGAGCGGTTCCCGGAGGCCAGCAGGTTGTCCATCGTGTAGCCGTCGCAGTGCTGGCCGCCTTCGTCGGCGGCGTGGATGAAGAAGCCGTTCGACTCGTAGTTGCGCGCCCACATGTTCTTCAGCACCAGGCCGTCGACGCTGATCGCCTCGATCCCGTTCTGCGCCGCGCCGAGTTCGCCCTTCGCGTTCTTGCCTTCGAGGATGACCCGCTTCGGGTCCTTCTTCGTCCCTTCGATCGTCATCCCGTTGTAGCGCTTCTTCGGCTGGGTGCCGTCGACGACGACCCCTTCGACGTACTTGCCGGGCCGGATCGCGACCGTCACCTTCGCCTTCTTGTGGCTGAAGGCGTAGCCGCCGGCGGCTACGACCGCCTTCTGGACGGTGCGGTAGTGACAGCCGTGGCGGCAGGCTTCGAAGACGGTCGCCTTCGCCTGCTTGGGCTTTGACTGCTTGGCGGGCTTGGCGGCGGGCGCCAGGGCCGGTTGGATGGCGAGGCCGACGAGGGCCATCAGCACGGGGACGAGGGCGAAAACGGGCAAGCGATGCTTCATATCTCTCCTTGCAGCGTGGGTGACTGCGTCCTCGCCCCTACGAGGCGGGGACCGGCGTCATCCTCCCTGGAGTGACGACGCCATGTCGGGCGGACAATATCGAAGGCTGAAGCGACTTCGGCTGTTCAGCCAGGCAGGATCGTGGTCATCGCTTCTTCCAATTCGTCCACCCCGTAGGCGCCCGCGAGCCGGTCCCTGATCACGCCCTTGGAGTCGATCAGGTAGGTCCAGGGCTCGCTCGGCAGGTGGAACGCCTTCAACTGGGGACGGAGCCCCTTGTTCATTTCGTTGTCCACGTAGACCTCTTGGTGGATGAAGTCGGCCCGCGGTTCGAACTTGTCGGCGACCTGCTGGGCGACGTCCACGACCGGGCCGCAGACGCGGCTCTGGCAGAGGGCGGGGGTGGCGAAGACGAGGACGACCGGCTTCTTGCCGAGGACGTCGGCGAAGTTGACCTTGTGCATCTGGTCGGGCGGCACGCGGGTGTCGATCTTTTCGAGGTCGTTGCCGACGTCGGCGGCGGTCAGCGTGTCGATCCGCGGCGGGCGTTCGCCGACCTTCGGCACGTGCGGGTAGCGACCGACGACGGGGGAGGGGACGCGGCTCGTTTCGAGCTTGCCGTCCTTGGTCTTGATCATCGCGATGGTGAGGTAGGAGCCGTCCTGGGGGAAGTCGACCCTCGGCACCACGTAGACGGACTTCGCCTCGCCCGGGCCGGAGCCGTTCTGGGAGCGGTAGGCGGGCTTGGTCTGCAGCGTTTCCAGCTTGGCCGGGAGCGGGCCCTGCACCTTCGATTTCCCGTCCTTGGCGAAGTAGAGGGCGACTTCGACGTCTTCGACCTGGTCCAGCCCGGGGGTGAAGACGCCGAAGGGGTAGCGTTCCTCGCCCTTGTCGAAGACGTCCGCGGCGGGGGCGACGACGAGCTTCGAGGGGACCGTGCCGGAGCCGTGGAGGAGCTGGGAGATCGTCTTGCCCTGCACCTGGGGGAAGTCCTTGGGGGGCGGGGCGGGTCGCGTCTCGCCCGAGCCGCCGCCACAGCCGGCGACGACCACCGCGGCGAGGGCGGCGAGGGAGAGCAGGACGGCGGGGCGGGGGAAGTGGGCGAGCATGGCCGGAAAAGCTACAAGTCGCGGCTAAGCGGCTCCTATGCGCGCGGATCGGCCTTATCGCGGATCGGCCTTATGGTGGATGCGTGCCCAGCATCGAGGATCCGGACTTCCAGCCGCGCGAGGGCGCGCCGCCCGGCTTCCGCGCCTTCCGCGCGCGGGTCGGCTACGAGCTCGGCAGCGAGCGGCTCGGCGCCAGCGTCTGGAAGCTGCCGCCGGGGGAGGCGGCCTACCCGTACCACTTCCACTACTCCGACGAGGAGCTGGTCTTCGTCCTGCGCGGGCGGCCGACGCTGCGCACGCCGGCGGGGACGCGGGTGCTCGAGCCGGGCGAGGCGGTCCACTTCCCGCTCGGCGAGCGCGGCGCCCACCAGATCGCCAATCCGACCGACGAAGAGGTCCGCTTCCTCGCCGTCTCTTCCAGCGGCGCGCCGGACATCGTCGTCTACCCGGACTCCGAGAAGATCGGCGCCGCGGAGCGCCTCCCGGAGGGCGGTGGCCTCCATGCCTTCTTCGAGCTCGGGAGCCAGGTCGACTACTGGGAGGGCGAGTCGGCGCCGGGGTCGTCGTGAGGCGAGCGGCCTTTGGGACGGGCGGGGGCTCGGGGGGCGGGCGGCCGTCCGAGGTGGGGGCTCGGGCCCGGGCGGCCGTCCGAGGTACGTCCTGGGCGCCTCATGGGGGTCCTGGCAGGCTGTGACCCCCATGAGGCGCCCAGGACGCGAGGCTTCGCGTGGGAAGACGCCAAGGGTTCGTCACGAAGACGCCGGGGACGGCACACCTCCCGGCCCCTGCGGGACCCCCGCCCCGGAGCGCGTTCGCAGTTAGCGACACATGTTGTCGCTAACTGCGAACTCACCTCCGGGGGACCCTTTCGGAGACCGGGATCGAGGGTCCGGATCGCGCTGCAGCTCTTGTGGTCGCCATGGCGACCAC
>Ga0153956_1001936_pt1 | contig 16589 bp, 13 predicted proteins | sample TSFL040MetaG_FD_104704 | JGI IMG/M metagenome (GOLD analysis project Ga0153956, IMG submission 104704) | Attine ant fungus gardens microbial communities from Florida, USA - TSFL040 MetaG | ecosystem: Host-associated > Fungi > Mycelium > Unclassified | place: USA: Florida, Wekiwa Springs...
CGAATATCTCGCGGTGATCCGTGGCAAGACCGCCGAGTTGTTCGCCGCCGCGAGCGAAGTGGGCCCCGTGATCGCCAACCGGCCGAAGGCGGAGCAGACCGCGTCGCGCTCGTTCGGCATGAATCTCGGCATCGCCTTCCAGCTCATCGACGACGTTCTGGATTACGGCGGCAAAGCGGCGAAACTCGGCAAGAATGTCGGAGACGATTTCCGCGAAGGCAAGATCACCCTGCCCGTCGTTCTGGCCTTCCGCCGCGGCAACGATGTCGAACGCGACTTCTGGATCAGGACGCTGGAGCGCGGCGAAGTCGCCGACGCCGATCTCGATCACGCCATCGGCCTGATGACCAAGCATCGCGCGCTGGACGACACCATGCAGCGCGCGCAGCATTACGGCGCGATGGCCGTCGACGCGCTGGCGCTGTTCCCGTCTTCGCCGATGAAGAGCGCGCTCGAACAGGTCGTGGCGTTCTGCCTGGCGCGATCGAACTGATTTAGCTCAGCGTTCCCGCGTGGACCCACCATTGCGGGTGAGCCAGCGCGATGCTCTGCGCGGCCCGGTCCGCGGCAGCGGCATCGCCGTACAGCGCAAAGCATGTCGCGCCCGATCCCGACATCCGCGCCAGTTGCACGCCGTCCGTCTTGCGCAAGGCCGCCAGCACCTCGCCGATCACCGGCTGAACGCGCAACGCGGGCGCTTCGAGATCGTTGACCCCACCCGATAGCTCGATGATCCATTCCCCGGCCGGTGCGCCTGCCTTCGGCAGCGTCACAGCTTCGAGAATTTCGCCGACGCCGACGCGCAGTTCGCCAGCGCGCAGGCCGAGCGCGGTGAAGACATCCTTGGTGGCGACCGCAACCCGCGGGTTGACCATCACGCAGGACAGCGGCGGCAGATCGAGCATGGTGAGATTCTCGCCGATGCCGCCCATCACGCAGGCATGCGATGCGATGCAAACCGGCACATCCGCGCCCGCGAGCCGCGCCGCCTCGAACAGACGCGCCTCGTCCGGCGCGATCCCATTGGCCTTCGCCAGCAGCCGCAGCGCCGCCGCCGCATCCGCCGAACCGCCGCCGATCCCGGCCGCGACCGGCAGATGCTTGTCGAGCGTGAAATGGCCAAGCTGCAATCCCGGCACGCGCTCGGCCAAGAGCCGCGCCGCGCGGATCACCAGATTGTCGTTGGTATCGCCGCACGCGGCACTGCCCGGCCCGGTCATGGTGAGACCGAGATCGCCCGGCTCCAGCGTCAGGCTGTCGGCGCAATCGGCGAAGGCCGCGATGCTGTCGAGATCATGATAGCCGTCGGGACGGCGTCCCAGAACGCGCAGCGTCAGGTTGACCTTGGCGCGCGCGATTTCGGTGAATGAAGCCATGCCCGCCTCTGGTTGATGCCGGCGCCCGCCGCCGGCTCACATTCTCAAACCCATACCAAGACGACAATGGCCGGGACAAGCCCGGCCACCGCCATTCAAAATTCGATGCCGAGGCGTACTAGCCGCCCTTGTCGTCTTTCTTCTTGTCGTCGGCATTCGATGCCGCCGCAGGACCGGCCGGCAGATCCGGGAGGCCGTTGGCGATCTTCTCCTCGATCTTCGGCAGTTCCTCGGCCTCGGGCTTGAGATCGCGCGCATGCGCCCACTGATACTTCGCCTCGAGCGTGCGGCCGACGCGCCAGTAGGCATCGCCGAGGTGATCGTTGATGGTCGGATCTTCCGGCTTCAGGTCGATGGCCCGCTCCAGCGTCTTCACCGCGTTAGCATAGTCGCCGATGCGGAAATACGCCCAGCCGAGCGAGTCGACGATGTAACCGTCATCAGGACGCTGATCGACCGCGCGGCGGATCATCGACATGCCCTCGGGCAGGTTGATTCCCCGGTCGATCCACGAATAGCCGAGATAATTCAGCACGTGCGCCTGATCGGGCTGCAACTCGAGCGCCTTCTTCAGGTCGGCCTCCGCCTTCGGCCAGTTCTTCGAACGCTCCTCGCAGATGCCGCGGAAGTAATGCAGCACCCAGTTCGGCTTGGCCGCATCGGAAGCATCGATCGCCTTGGTATAAGTGTCGCCGCAATCGGCGAATTTCTTGCGCGCGCGCTCGATATTGCCGAGCGCCATCAGCGCCTCGGTGTCCTTCGCATCCTCCGCCGTCACCGACTTCAGGATCGTCAACGCTTCTTCGGTGCGATCCACGGCGTCGAGATCGGTCGCCAGCTGGATCTGCGCGTTACGCTTCAGCGGGGAGTTCGCGGGCATGCGCTCGTAAATCTTGATCGCAAGCTGCGGCTTCTTCACCGATTCATAGAGATCGGCGAGCGACAGCAGCGCGAGCGGATGGTTCGGATGCAGGTACAGCGCAAGCTGCAGATACACCAGCGCGAGGTCCTCGCCGCCGCGGCGCGTCAGCGACGAGCCGATGCCATACAGCGCCTCGGCCGCGCCCGCCTGCGGCGTGTCGACTTGCGCAGGCAGCCTCTTGCCGGCCTTCAATTCCTTCAGCGCATCGACGATCAGGGGATGACGCGGCACCTTCTTCTCGAACGTCTCGAAGACCTGCACCGCCTCGGCTTCCTTCTTGTTGCGCGACAGCCAGCGGCCATAGGCATCGACGATCCGCAGCGCGGTGTCGTCGAGCTTGTAGGCCGCCTCGAAGCGCGCACCCGCATCCTTCTGCCGGTTGGCGATCTCATCGATCAATCCGGCGTGGAGGTTCTTGAAGATCGGATACCATTCCGGGCCGGTGAGCTTGTCGATATTGGCGAGCGCGGCGGAGGTGTTGCCCGCGCCCTGCATGGCATAGCTCGACAACAGCACCGCGACGAGATCGGTGATCGGACCGCGCACCGACTGATTGAAGTTTTGCTGGGCGGCCGCATAGTGCTTCATCTTGAGCGCGTGAACGCCTTCGACCAGCCGCGCCACGCGGTTGGTCTTGTCGGCCGCGAGAATCTTGCCTGCAAGCTTCACCGCTTCGTCCATCTCGCCATCGGCGACGGAGGAGATGAAGGCGCGGTCGAGAAGATCGGCATTCTTCGGATCGTTGCGAAGTGCCGCCCGGTAGAACGATGCGGCAACACCAGCATCACGATCCGCGCTGGCATGACGCGCAGCCAGATAGCTGCCTGCGGGGCTGACCCCCTGCAGGTCGCGCGCGGTCGGATAAGCCGACAATCCATTGTCGATCGTGGGCGCTGTTTCAGCGAAGGCGTATGACGCAACCGGCGCGACGATCATCGCCGCCGCCATCGCGGCAACAAGTGCCACGCGAGAAGAACGAGTTGAGGAATTCACGCGCACCGTCTCCGTCAGGATGAATTGCAAACGCCCAACCGCCACAGCAGTTCAGGGCAGCGCACAATGGCCCGTTTGCAGTCCGTCCGCAAGGATTCGGACGGTCAGTTTCGAGTGTTCCAGCAAACATGGCCGCATCGTGGCGGTGCCGCAAAAAGGCAAAACCGTGCCGGGCCGAGCGTTAGAAGTTTTTGATGAGGAGCGTCACCCCGGACACGACCAGGGTCGCATAGATCAGCTTCAGCAGACTCTCGCTCTTCAATCTGTCGTGACAATAATGTCCAAGCTTCACACCGAGGAAAGCAACCGGCAGCAGCAAGACCGCCCAAATCCAGATGTGCCTGTCGTTGAACAATCCTCCGACGGTGAAAATGCCGAGGCGCAGGAGTGTCGTCAGCAGCAACAGGCCGAGGATGGTCGCACGCAGTTCGCCCTTGTCGAAGATGCGTCCCGAGAGATAGGCGACATAGATCGGACCGCCAGTTCCGAAAGTCGCCGTGAGCGCACCTGCCAGCAGGCCGAGCGGCACAGCGACGAACTTGTTGAGTTTCCCGGTCTGCTGTTTTGCCAGCAAGCGATAAAAGCCATAGACCGTGATGAGCGTGCCTAGCGTGAGCAGCAAAATCCGCTCGGGAACGAGCAGCAGCATGGTCGCGCCGCCGATCATGCCGATGACAGCGGTCGGCAACAACGCGATCAGTTCGGGATAATTCGCCTGCTTGCGGAATTTGGCTGCGTTCCAGACCACGAACACGGAATCGAGCAACGCCACCAGCGGCACGAAGAAGCGCAGCGAGGCGACCATCACCAGAAACGGCATCGCCATCATGCTCTGGCCGAAGCCGGTGATCCCGAACAACGTATAGGCGCAGAACAAAATCAGACCGGTGAGTCCGAAGGAGGTCACGTCATGTATTTCAAACATCGTGACCGCTCACATGCCCTGATAGTTCGGACCGCCGCCACCTTCCGGCGGCACCCAGACGATGTTTCCGTTGGGGTCCTTGATGTCGCAGGTTTTGCAGTGAACGCAGTTCTGCGCGTTGATCTGGAAGCGCGGACCGTCCGATTCGCCGAGCCATTCGTAGACACCTGCCGGGCAATAGCGGTTCGAGGGACCGGCGAAGACATCGTGCTCGGACGATTTCTGCAACGCCATGTCCTGCACCTTGAGATGAACCGGCTGGTCCTCCTCATGATTGGTGTTCGACAGAAACACCGAGGACAATCTGTCGAACGTCACCTGCCCGTCCGGCTTCGGCGCGGAACGCGGCCTACCCTCGCGCGCGGGACGCAGGCTCGCGGCATCGGTCTTGCCGTGACTCATCGTGCCGAACAATGAGAGCCCAAGCAGCGTCTGCATCCACATGTCGATGCCGCCCAGCATGACGCCGAGCACGGTGCCGAACTTCGACCACAACGGCTTGACGTTGCGCACGCGATTGAGATCGCGGCCGACCGAGGACAACCGCCAGCCGTCTTCGTATTTCACCAGTTCGTCGTTGGCGCGGCCGTCCGTCAAAGCCTCCGCGGCGTGCTCGGCGGCGATCATGCCGCTGCGCATCGCGTTGTGGACGCCCTTGATGCGCGGCACGTTGACGAAGCCGGCGGCACAACCGATCAGCGCGCCACCGGCAAACGTCAGCCGGGGCACGGACTGATAACCGCCTTCGGTGATCGCGCGCGCGCCATAGGACAGCCGCTTGCCCCCCTCCAGCATCGGACGGATCGAAGGATGGGTCTTGAAGCGCTGGAATTCCTCGAACGGCGACAGATACGGATCGTCGTAATTGAGATGGACGACGAAACCGATGGAAACGAGATTCTCACCGTAGTGATACAGGAACGAGCCGCCGCCGGTCTTGTTGTCGAGCGGCCAGCCGAACGAATGGCGCACCAGACCCGGCTGGTGCTTCGCCTTGTCGATCTGCCAGACTTCCTTGAGCCCGATTCCGAATTTCGGCGGCTCGCTGCCGCTATCGAGCTTGTAGCGGGCAATCAACTGCTTCGTCAGGCTGCCGCGCGCGCCCTCGGCGAACAATGTGTACTTGCCGAGCAGCTCCATGCCGCGAGTGAACGAGGCCTTGTGCGAGCCGTCACGCGCCACGCCCATGTCGCCGGTCGCAACGCCGCGCACCTCGTTATGCTCACCGTACACGATCTCGGTCGCGGCAAACCCCGGATAGATTTCCACGCCGAGCGCTTCGGCTCGCGCACCAAGCCAGCGGCACAGATCGCCGAGCGAGCCGATGTAACAATGATGATTGTTCATCAGCGGCGGCATCAGGACATTGGGCAGCCTGAATTCACCGCTCGCCGTCATCCAGGCGAAGCGATCTTCCGCAACGCGGGTTTTCAGCGGGCAATCGTCTTCATCGCGCCATTCGGGAATGAGATCGTCGAGTCCCGCCGGATCAATCACCGCGCCGGACAGGATATGCGCACCGACTTCGGAGCCTTTTTCGATCACCACCACGCTGAGCGCGGGCTCGATCTGCTTGAGGCGGATTGCGGCGCTGAGACCCGCGGGGCCTGCGCCGACAATGACGACATCGAACTCCATGGAGTCGCGGGGTTGCGGCTCATCGCTCATGTGCGGCTCGGCTGATCCTGCGGGCAAGCGGGGATGGAACGTTTCTAAGAAGTCTTGTTGACGATTTTGGCAGGGAGAACAACCCTGCTGAAAATCATGGTAGCTGTGCGCGCCGCAGAGTCCGTTATGCGGAACGCCAAATCGGGACTCTGATTCCCGCCCCGGACGTTTTACACTGACTCCCATGATCTCCGAGCGTCCCCCGACCCCGCACGAATTGCTGGCTTTCTATCTGGAGGCCGGGGTCGATTGCGCACTGGCCGAAGAGCCTTCCGACCGTCTGTCCGAGATCGAGGCGGAGCCTGCGCCGCAGCCTCGACGCATCTCGTCCCTGACGAAGACACCCGCCCTTTCCGCTGCGCCGCAACCGGACCTCGCGCCCGCGCCCGATGCCGCCATCGAATCGGCCCGCGAGCTCGCACCGAAGGCAAAGACGCTGGAAGACCTGCGCGGCCTGCTCGAGGCGTTCGACGGCTGCGCGCTGAAGGCGACCGCGACGAAGCTCGTATTTGGCGACGGCAATCCGCAGGCGCGCGTCATGTTCGTCGGCGAAGCACCGGGCCGCGACGAGGATCTTCAGGGCATTCCCTTCATCGGCCGTTCGGGCAGGCTGCTCGACCTGATGCTGGCAGCCATCGGGCTCGATCGCACCGGTGCCTATATCGCCAACGTCATTCCGTGGCGGCCGCCCGGCAATCGCGATCCGTCTCCGCACGAGACGCAGATGTGCCTGCCCTTCATCAAGCGGCAGATCGAATTGGTCGACCCGGACATTCTGGTCTGTCTCGGCAAGCCGTCGTCGCAGGCGGTGCTCGACCTCAAGGACGGCATCATGAAAACCCGCGGCCGCTGGTTCGACTACAACACCGGCTCCCGCACCATTCGCGCGATGGCGACCTTCCATCCCGCCTACCTGCTGCGCCAGCCGATCTACAAGCGGATGACGTGGAAAGACCTGCGCACGATACATACCGCGCTGGCGGCAACCGCGAAAACCTGACGGATCGCCTCAGGCGATGGCGCGCATCACCGCCACGTCACGGCGCGGCGGCGCGCCGAACATGCGCGCATATTCGCGGCTGAACTGCGACGGGCTCTCATAGCCGACCCGATAGGCGGCGGTCGTCGCCGTCACCGCATCGGCGAGCATCAGCCGCCGCGCTTCCAGCAGACGTAACTGCTTCTGGTATTGCAACGGCGTCAGCGAGGTGAGCGCCTTGAAATGCTGATGGAACGAGGACGGACTCATCTTCGCGGCGGCGGCAAGCTCATCGATGGAAATCGAGCGCGTGAGATCGTCGCGCAGCAGATGGATCGCCCGGCTCAGTCGCTCGGTGTGACTGTCGGGCAATACAAGACGGCTGATGCTCGCGCCATGCGGCCCGCTCAGCAGCCAGAAATAGATTTCACGCATCGCGGATTTGGCAAGCACCGGAATCGCGGCTGGTGTATCGAGCAGGTTGACGAGCCGCAGCACACTGTCGGCAAGCGGGCCGCCGATATCGTGGATGAGCAAGGCCGGAGCGTGACTTGCAGGTTTCGGCGGATCGTCGAATTCCTCGAGCACCTCACGCAGCAGCGACAGATCGAATTCCAGAATCAGTCCGAGATAGGGCGTGGCCTTGCTGGCTCGGGTGATACCGCCGCGCACCGGCATCTCCACCGTCACCACCAGCGCCTGCATCTCGTCATACGCGATGGCGTTCCCATCGAGCAGCGTCCGCTTGGCGCCCTGGGCAACGACGCAAAGAGCGGGGTTGTAGAGAATGGGGTGCGGCAGCGTTTCGGTCGACGAACGCGTCAGGATCAATTCCCTGATCGCGGTCTCGAAGAAGCCGTCCTCGCGGCTGACCGCATCGATATGGCGGGCGATGCTCTGCTTCAACGCTGTCTTCATGAAAACCTCTCGGGCATGCCTCGCAAGATAGGCCGCTTCTCCGGCCCCGCCAAATCAATTTGGAGTATCAGGCAATAAACTCGTAACCGGAGTCATTTCGAAACTCAGCGCCCGGAATTACATACGAGCCATCCAATTGCATGTCAGGAGACTTCGATGACGCATGAAAGTTCTGTAAGTTCAAAGACAAAGATCGCCCTCATCACCGGCGCAAGCCGTGGACTCGGCCAGAACACCGCACTCCACCTCGCCCGCAAGGGCGTGGACGTCATCATCACCTATCATTCAAATCAGGCAGAGGCGGACGCCACCGTCGCCGCGATCGAAAAGCTCGGCCGCAAGGCCGCAGCACTGCAGCTCGACACCGGCACGACCACGGGCTTCGCCGATTTCGCCGCCCGGCTGAAAACCGCCCTCAAGAACAAATGGGACGCGGCGCAGTTCGATTATCTCGTGAACAACGCAGGCATCGGCATCAACAAGCCGTTCGCGGAAACGACCGAAGCCGACTTCGACCGGCTGATGAACATCAACTTCAAGGGCGTGTACTTCCTGACCCAGACGCTGCTGCCGCTGATCGCCGACGGCGGCCGCATCGTCAACCTATCGAGTGGCCTTGCCCGCTTCAGCCTGCCGGGCTTCTCCGCCTATGGCGCGATGAAGGGCGCAATCGAAGTGCTGACGCACTACCTCGCCAAGGAGCTCGGGCCGCGCCGTATCACCGCGAATACGGTGGCCCCCGGCGCCATCGAGACCGATTTCGGCGGCGGCCATGTCCGCGACAACGCCGAGGCCAATCGTCAGGTCGCAAGCGCAACGCCGCTCGGCCGCGCGGGCCTTCCCGACGATATCGGCCCGATGATCGCTTCGCTGCTGTCGGACGACAATCGCTGGATCAACGGCCAGCGCATCGAAGTCTCGGGCGGCATCTTCGTCTGATCGATGCGGCGACCGCTCGGCAAAATTGCATGGGGGGTCTTCCGGGCGGCATGACTGTTCCGTTCCGGACGAACATGCGAGAAAATTGTTCTCCATGTCGCCGGGACGAAAATGACAACCATTGCCGCCCAAGTTCATGACGATCAAAAGGTCCGCGCCAATGTGGCGCGGCTGGCCGTCGCCCAGGCCCTGACCGGCGCGAATGCCGCGGTGATTTTCGCGACCAGTTCAATCGTCGGCGCCTCGACCGCGCCGAGTTTGTCACTCGCGACATTGCCGGTAACAATTTTCGTGCTCGGCATGGCGGCCGGTACGCTGCCAACCGGGTGGATATCGCGCATCTATGGCCGCCGCGTCGCCTTCCTGATCGGTTCAGGCTTCGGTTCGCTCTGCGGCGTGCTGGCCGCCATCGCCATCGTTCTGAAATCGTTTCCGCTGTTCTGTGCCGCAACCTTCTGCGGCGGACTTTACGGTTCGGTCTCGCAATCCTATCGCTTCGCGGCGGCCGATGGCGCAAGCGCGGCCTTCCGTCCCAAAGCGATCTCGTGGGTGCTCGCCGGCGGCGTGTTCGCGGGCGTGCTTGGCCCGCAGCTTGTGCAATGGACGATGGATATCTGGGCGCCGCATCTGTTCGCGGCAAGCTTTGCCGTTCAGGCCATCATCGCGCTGGTGGCGATGGCGGTTCTATCCACCGTCGATGCACCACCCATCGCGGCAACGGACCTCCATGGCGGACGCCCGCTGTTCACAATCATCGGCCAGCGCGATTTCATCGCCGCGGCTGTGTGCGGCACCGTCGCCTACACGATGATGAATCTGGTGATGACCTCGGCACCGCTGGCGATGCGGCTGTGCGGACTGCCGATCAGCGATTCCAATTTCGGCATCCAGTGGCACATCGTCGCGATGTACGGGCCGAGCTTTTTTACCGGATCGCTGATCTCGCGCTTCGGTGCGCCCATCGTCGTCGCGGTCGGCCTGGCACTGGAAGCGACGGCGGCCACGATCGGCATGTCGGGCATCACCCCGATGCATTTCTGGGTGATGCTGATCGTGCTCGGCGTGGGCTGGAATTTCGGCTTCATCGGCGCGTCCGCCCTGGTGGTGCAGACCCACCGGCCGGAAGAGCGCAACAAGGTGCAGGCGTTCAACGACTTCCTGGTGTTCGGCATGATGGCGATCGGTTCGTTCACCTCGGGCCACCTGCTCGCCGATTACGGCTGGACCGTCGTCAACGCCGTGGTGTTTCCGCCGGTCGCGGTCGCGCTGACCTGCCTCGGCATTGCCCACATCCTGCGCAGGCGCGCGGCGGCGCTTTAGGCAAGCTACCCCATCCCGAAGAACATCAGCGTCTTGCGGGTGTATTCCTCGGCGTAGTCCACGATCTTGTCGGAACCCTCGCGTGCGCCGGCTTCGTCATTCTCCGCGATCCGCCGTGCCACGAAGGCATGCAGCGTGCAGACACGCTGCAGATCGCCGAACTGCTTGAAATGCACGTACCAGAACCGCCGCGTCTGCGCCTCGATGGGCGTGATCGCCTGCGCCGCATATTTGTTGCGCGCGGTCGCAACGATCAGCGAGTTGAACTCGCGATCAGCCTCGACAAAGATATGGCCATCATTCCTGGCGGCGGATTTTTCGAACATCAATGCCAGTTCGCGAAAGCGTTTGCGCTCGGCATCGCCCGCAAACCGCGCGGCGCGGCCCGCCAGCACATTCTCGATGCCCTTGCGGACTTCGATCATCGCAAGCTGATCGACAAGGTCGATCTCCGAAACGAACGCGCCGGAGCGCGGCACGATCCGCACCGTTCCTTCGAACGACAGCCGCTGCAGCGCCTCGCGGATCGGCGTGCGGCCGATGCCGAGCTTGGCGCTCAGGGTGGCTTCGGAAATGCGTGAACCAGGCGGCAGTTCATGCGTGACGATCATCGCCTCGATCAGGCGATAGGCGACACGCGATTGCGGCTCGTCGTCGCTGTCGGAAACGTCGGGAAAACTGCTCGGAAGATTCATGGGCTGCATCATAAATGTGCACGCTCGGCACAGGTGAAAAAGATAGACGGGACATTGCGAGCGCAAATCCCATCAGATGAAACCGTATCGTGCCTTGCGATGACGCTTTCAGCCGTTCCGTCCATCTGACGAGATGTCGACTTATGGCTTCTTCGACGAACGTTCAACATCGCCATGCGCCGCACTGGCCTGCTTCCTGCTTTGAGCCTGTGGATGTCCACCGGGCACTCCCGTGTCCGGTCCACAAGGGCCTTGTTTGTTGTTTTCTTTCTGGCATAATCGTATGTCTCTGACATATCAGAAACATAACAAGAAACAAAGGTACCGGCGGAAACGATCCATTCACAACCCAGGGAGCGGTAATATGACGACGACGAACCCACAGGCCACACAGGCACCATCGTCCGCGCGATGGTTTCAGTTGTTACTCGGCATGATCGCGATGATGGCGATCTCCAGCCCCCAATATGTCTGGGCCTTGTTTACAGGACCGCTGACGGAAAAGCTGAAGGCGCCGCTCGCGGAAATTCAGGTCACGTTCTCGCTGCTCATCATGCTGCAGACGTTCCTGTCGCCTGCACAGGGTTACCTCGTTGACCGCTTCGGCCCGCGTCTGCTGCTCTCCTTCGGCGCCGCCCTGACCGGCCTGAGCTGGGTTCTCGCGGCGAACGTCAACAGCCTGCTCGGACTCTACCTCACCTACGGCGTGCTCGGCGGCATCGGCACCGGCATCATCTATGTCGGCGTGGTCGGCATGATGGTGCAGTGGTTTCCGGACAAGCGCGGCCTCGCCGCGGGCCTCGTGGCCGCGGGCTACGGCTTCGGCGCGATCCTGACCACCTTCCCGATCTCCACCAGCGTCAAGTCGAACGGTCTGTCCGGCACGCTCATGACCTTCGGCATCATCATCGGCATCGTCGGCGTTCTCGCGGCCCTCGGCATGCGCCGTCCCGACAAGAGCGCGCCGCATGTCGCGGCCAATGCGCAGGCCCACGGTCTCGTGCAGGAAACCCGTGACTACGCGCCGCGCGAAATGCTGCGCAGCCCGATCTTCTGGCTGATGTTCGTGATGATGACCATGATGTCGACCTCCGGCCTGATGGTGATCTCGCAGATGGGCGCCTTCGCCAAGGACTTCGGCGTCAAGGACGCTCTGGTGTTCGGCCTCGCGGCGCTGCCGCTCGCTCTGACGATCGACCGCTTCACCAACGGCCTGACCCGCCCGTTCTTCGGCTGGGTGTCCGACAAGATCGGCCGCGAGAACACCATGTTCATCGCGTTCGGCATGGAAGGCATCGCGATGACCATCTGGCTCATCTACGCGCACCATCCGCTCACCTTCGTGCTGCTGTCGGGCGTGGTGTTCTTCGGTTGGGGCGAGATCTTCTCGCTGTTCCCCTCGACGCTGACGGATACGTTCGGCACCAAGAACGCGACCACCAATTACGGCTTCCTCTATATGGCACAGGGCGTCGGTTCGGTGCTCGGAGGCCCGCTCGCCGCCGAGCTGCACCAGGTCACCAATTCGTGGAACGTGGTGTTCGGCGTCGTGATCATCATGAACTTCCTCACGGCGATCCTGGCGCTCGCCGTTCTGAAGCCGATGCGCGCAAGCCATCGGCAGCAGAACACCGCAAACCGCCCGCTGGCGGCGCACACGGCCTGACAAACACCCGCCGGGGCGCTATAGCGCCCCGGCATTCTCTCACACCCGAAGGATATCGAGTTCAAGATGCTCCAGACTGTTCGCTCCACGCGCGGCATGGCCGTTGCTCCTCACACGCTCGCCTCCGAGGCCGCCGTCGACATCCTGCGATCAGGCGGCAATGCCATCGAGGCGATGGTCGCGGCGGCATCCACCATCGCGGTCGTCTATCCGCACATGAACAGCATCGGCGGCGACGGCTTCTGGACGATTTCCTGCCCCGGCAAGCCCGTGGTCGCGATCGAGGCCTGCGGCGCGGCTGCAAGCAACGTGTCCACCGGCTACTACGCCGCGAAGGGCCTTGCTCAAATTCCGACGCGCGGGCCCGACTCCGCCAACACGGTCGCGGGCACCATCGGCGGCTGGCAGGCCGCGCTCGACATCAGCAAGGAATGGGGCGGACGCCTGTCGCTCGGACGCCTGCTCGAAAACGCGATCTATTATGCCGAGGACGGCATCGCCGTGACGCAATCACAAAACGTCACCACCGCCAAGAAGCTCGACGAGTTGCAAGCCATCCCCGGTTTTGCCGAAACCTTCCTCGTCGGCGGCAAGGTACCGCAAGCCGGCGAGCGGATGCGGCTCACCCAACTCGGCAAGACACTGAAGGCGCTGGCCGACGACGGCCTCGACAGTTTCTATCGCGGCCGCATCGCCGCAAGCATCGCCAAGGAACTCAAGGCGCTCGGCAGCCCGGTTTCGGCGGACGACCTCGCGACATATCGCGCCACGGTGCGCAAGCCGCTCGAACTCGCGCACAGCCTCGGCACGGTCTACAATATGACGCCGCCGACGCAGGGCCTCGTCTCGCTCATCATCCTCGGCCTGCTCGACCGTCTCGGCATCGACCGGTTTGGGCCGGAAAGCGCGGAATACATCCACTGCGTGGTGGAGGCGACCAAGCAGGCGTTCCTGATCCGCGACAGCCACATCACCGATCTCGACTACATGAAGAGCGACCCGCAGTCGTTCCTCGCACCCGAACACCTCGACAAGCTGCGCGCGGCCATCAGCATGGAGAAAGCGCTGCCGTGGGGTCAGGGCAAGGGCCCGGCCGACACCATCTGGATGGGCGTGATCGATCGCGAAGGCCGCGCGGTGTCCTTCATTCAGAGCATCTATCACGAATACGGCAGCGGCCTCGTGTTGCCGGAGACCGGCGTCAACTGGCAGAACCGCGGCTGCTCGTTCTCGCTCGACCCGGCACACATCAACGCCCTCGCTCCGAACAAGAAACCGTTCCACACGCTCAACCCCGCGCTCGCTCGCCTGAACGACGGTCGCGTCATGGTCTACGGCACGATGGGCGGCGACGGCCAGCCGCAGACGCAGGCCGCCGTATTCACGCGCTACGCCGTCTTCAACGAAACCATGCAGGCCGCGATCACCGCACCGCGCTGGCTGCTCGGACGCACATGGGGCGATACCAGCGACAGCTTGAAGCTCGAAGGCCGCTTCCCCGAAGAGACCCGCCGCAAGCTCGAAGCCCTCGGCCACGAAGTCGAGATGGTCGGTGACTTTGACGAGATCGTCGGCCATGCGGGCGGCATCGCGCGTTATCCCAACGGCGTGCTCGAAGGTGGCAGCGACCCGCGCAGCAACGGCGGCGTCGCGGGCTTCTGACAAAGCCTTCCGCATGACGCAGCGCGCGGCTGTGTCATGCGGATACGCGCGGCGAAGCAATCCGGGTGATCCTACCCTGCCCGGCTTGCTTCGCCCGCGATGAAAATGAAAAAGGCAGCTACTTCGTCTCGCGCGGCCGCACCACGCCCCAGCCGATCCGCAGCGGCTCCAGTTGCCCCTCGATCAGACGATCGAACGTCCGCGGCACTTCAGCGACAAGACCGGGAAATGTTTTCGCGATCGCCTCCGGCGGCGCGCCGACCGTGTCATGCGCGCGCCAGACGACAAGACCGCCGCCGGTGTTGATGGCCGCGGCATCGATCCACGGCGTCTTGTGATCACCATCCGCGATCAACACCTGTGGCCGTGACGGCGCGCCGAGACCGATCAGCGATGCGATTTGCGGATCGCCCGCGACGGCGGGCAGCGGGCGATTGGTCCGCAGCCTGTAATTGTCGGCGAAGAACTTCCCCATCGCGCGCGCGGGCAGCGAGGTCCGCACCTCGGCGGCATCGGTCCATGGCCGCACAAGCACCGCCACCAGAACCACGATCACGGGTGCCGCCATGGCCAACAGCCAGATCGTACGCAGCATCTGCTGGCGGCGCAGATAGATCAGGTCTCCACCCAGAATGACGGCGAGAAGGCCGATCAGCATCAATGCCAGGCCATCACCGCCCGCGACATGACCAAGCCCGAACACGGGCGACGCCAGCGTGAACAGCAGCGGCGGCACAGCACCGAAGAACACGACGAAGGGGCGCGCCAGCGGATCGATCGACGGCCGGAAGATCGCGGGCGCGGTTTCTCCCTTCGGTGCGAAGACCTGCGCGTTCGCAACGGTCAGTGCGACGACACCGAGCGCCGACAACAGCAGCGCACCGAACAACTTGCCGGACTGCAGCGCATAAGTCTCGACCGACGTGAGCGCCGGATGAGGCAGGGCGGCCACGTTGCGCGCGCGCCAGATCATGTAGGGCAGCGCGATGACCGCGATCACCAGCGCGCCGAACAAAGGGTCGATCGAGTGCAGCGCCGCACGTCCGCGTGCTGTCGCCAGCGCGAAGATCACGAGCAGCAGCAACAGCACCGGCGCCATGTCGGTGGTGAGGAACAACAGCCCGATCTCGATCGACAGCGCGAACCATGCGCCGCGCTGCCGTTCACCGATCACGCGCCACGCATGCAACAGCGTCAGCGCCCAGAGCGGTCGCGCCAGCACATCGGGACCGAATTCCAGCCCCGGAAAACCGAAGGCCGCGACAGCGAGCGTCAGCAAGGCCGCGAGTACGCCCTGCTGCGGGCCGACCAACGCACGGGCGAGCGCATACACCGCGCCCATCATCACCACGAAGCAGATCTGCGCGAGCAGATACACGCCGAAGGCGTAACCGCCCACCGCACGGAACGCGATGTCGGCAAGCCAGAACGACAATGGCGGGCCGAGCGCAGTGCCGACCTGATATTCGCGGCCGAACGCCAGCACGGTGGACACATCGCCGGGCGGGCTGACATAGAAGACCGCAGGCACGGTCAGCCACAGCAGCGCGAGCGAGAGCACGGCGCCCCAGAATATCCAGCGCGGCTTGGCGCGGACGAGTTCTACGATCAGGGAGGTAAAGCGCATCGCGCGGGCGAACCGGGGCGGGAGGGCGAAAAGACCGTTCAACGCTTGATAAAGGCCCGCGCCGGATCAGGCAACCTGAACGGCCGCCTCTTCCGCCATGATCACGACTTCCACCATGTCATCGGCCGGAATGGCCACACCATTCAACCGGGCATGCGCCGCCGCCACCGGCGCGAAATGCCGCCGGTGATGCGGTGTCGGGCCATGCTCTTTCAGCGCGGCCAGATGCCGGGGCACGCCGTAGCCCATATGCGAATCGAAGCCATATTCGGGATGCGCCTGCGCCAGACGGCACATCAGGCGGTCGCGCGTCACCTTGGCCACGATGGACGCAGCACCGATCGACAGCAGCAGGCCGTCGCCACCGATCACCGGCTCGCACTCGCACGGCACATCGATCCTGTCGCGGCCGTCGACGAACACATGGCGCGGCGCCTGCGGCAGGCCCTGCACCGCGCGCGCCAAAGCCCAGAGCGAGGCGCGCAGGATATTGTCGCGGTCGATCCGCCACGGCGGCGCGGCGGCGACCGACACCATCGCGGTGGCGCAGATTTCCTCGAACAAGGCTTCGCGCTCATCCGCGCCGAGGCGCTTGGAATCGTCGATCCCCTTCGGAATCCGGTCAGGATCGAGAATGACAGCAGCGGCGACCACCGGCCCCGCGAGCGGCCCCCGCCCGACTTCATCGCATCCCGCCACCGGCCAGACGCCCTGCTTCAGCAAGGCCCGCTCGCGAAGAAAACTCGGGCTTGGCTTTGCGGCTTTCGCAGGTTTCGCAGGTTTGGCGGCAGCTTTTGCGGTCGCGGGGGTTTTGGTCCGACTCATGGCCGGACACTGAAGCGTGTGGACGAATCCAGCAAGCGGGAACCGCAGGTTTGCCCGTAATTCACTTCATATGC
>Ga0153956_1001937_pt1 | contig 16567 bp, 18 predicted proteins | sample TSFL040MetaG_FD_104704 | JGI IMG/M metagenome (GOLD analysis project Ga0153956, IMG submission 104704) | Attine ant fungus gardens microbial communities from Florida, USA - TSFL040 MetaG | ecosystem: Host-associated > Fungi > Mycelium > Unclassified | place: USA: Florida, Wekiwa Springs...
CCATCGCGGCAACTTCTGCAGCGTCATCCGCTGCTCGCACTGGCACGGCTGACCAATCGCCAACATCAACGCTCTGCCGCGCCACCTCAGGGTGCGGCAACGCCCTCAGAAGGATTCCGCTCATGAGTGACAAACGACCCAATCTGACCCACGCCACCGGTGCGCCGGTAAGCGACAACCTGAACATCATGACCGCTGGCCGTCGCGGCCCTGCGCTGCTGCAGGATGTCTGGCTGATCGAGAAGCTGGCCCATTTCGACCGCGAGGTGATTCCGGAACGGCGCATGCATGCCAAGGGCGCCGGCGCCTTCACGGTGACCCACGACATCACCCGCTACACCAAGGCTAAGATCTTCTCCGAGATCGGTAAGGTGACGCCGATGTTTGCACGGTTCTCGACGGTGGCGGGCGAGCGCGGCGCGGCCGACGCCGAACGCGACATTCGCGGTTTCGCACTCAAATTCTATACGGAGGAAGGCAATTGGGATCTGGTGGGCAACAACACGCCGGTCTTCTTCTTCCGCGATCCGTTGCGCTTTCCGGACCTCAACCACGCCGTCAAACGCGATCCGCGCACCGGCATGCGCTCGGCTGACAACAACTGGGACTTCTGGTCGCTGCTTCCGGAGGCGCTGCACCAGGTCACGTTCGTCATGAGCGAACGGGGCATCCCGAAGAGCTTCCGTCATATGCACGGGTTCGGCAGCCACACCTACAGTCTCATCAACGCGGCCAATGAACGGACTTGGGTGAAATTCCATTTCCGCACTCAGCAGGGCATCGCGAACCTCACGGACGCAGACGCCGAGGCCCTGATCGGCAAGGATCGAGAATCGCACCATCGCGACCTTTTCGAGAGCATCGAGCGCGGCGAATTCCCGCGCTGGACCTTGTTCATCCAGGTGATGACCGACCAGCAGGCGAAGGCATTTCCCTTCAATCCATTCGACCTCACCAAGGTGTGGCCGAAGGCGGATTTCCCGTTGATCGAGGTCGGCTATTTCGAGTTGAACCGGAATCCGGAAAACGTCTTCGCGGAGGTCGAGCAAGCGTCCTTTTCGCCCGCGCATGTGATTCCGGGCATCGGCTTCTCGCCCGACAAGATGCTTCAGGCGCGGCTGTTCTCCTACAGCGATGCGGCGCGCTATCGGCTCGGCGTCAACCATCACCTCATTCCGGTCAACGCGCCGAAATGCCCATTCCATAGCTATCACCGCGACGGCGCCATGCGCACCGATGGGAATCTGGGCGGCACGCCAGCCTATTTCCCGAACAGCAAGGGCGAGTGGAACGATCAGCCTGATCTCAACGAGCCACCGCTCGAAATCGATGGCGCGGCCGCGCATTGGGATCATCGCGTCGATGATGACCACTATCGGCAGCCTGGCGATCTCTTCCGCAAGATGAACGTTGCTCAGCGCCAGGCGCTGTTCGAAAATACCGCTCGCTCGCTTGGTGGGGCAGCGATCCACATCCAGGAGCGTCACATCGCCAACTGCGCCAAAGCGGACCCTGAATATGGCGGAGGCGTGCGCGAGGCTCTCTCGCGGCAAGCGGTGGGTCGTCCTTCGAGGACAGGTGCTGCTGCAGAATGAGGGCGAAAATACCGGTGCGCCGGCGAGACCGACGCCAGTTTCGGGCGCAGCTTCACCACGTTGACCGAAACGAAGAACGTAGCGGCGATCTCCTCTTCGGACTGCCCCTTCTCGCGCAACGCCAGGAAGGCCCGGAACTTGGTCAAGCCAATTCAGCAGTGCTCGCTGGACGCTCTCGGCGAGCGAGAGGTCATAGGTTCGAATCCTGTTCGGGTGCGCTATTCTCCAACGATTGAAATCGCTTTTTGGGATCGGTAGGGTCACCACCTCGGCTGAGGAATCGCGCTCCATCAACGCATCCTTTTGGTCGGAGTCCTAAGCCGCCAGTCTGCGTTGCGCGGACCGGCGGCGAAACCCCGTCAAATGAAACGCCTATCCGCTACGCGCTTATGCTCTTTCCGGCCTGAGCGATCAGGGCAGCGACAACATCCGGCTTCGATACGTAGATCGCATGACTGCCGGCGGCCTCGGCCACGGTAGCCCCAGCACGCCCGGCCATTTGGCGCTGTGCGGGCGGCGGGATCATCTTGTCTTCCGTGGCGACCAGATACCAGCTCGGCTTGGCCTTCCACGCCGGCTCTGTCACGGCGCCCGCGAGCGCATCGACGCCCCACGGCACTTGGGAGTCGGCCATGAAGGCTGCTTCCGCCTCGCTCACATCGGCGGCGAACGAGTCCCGGAACTTGGCCTTGTCGAGGAACAGATAGCCATTCACCGGCGGCATGATCGGTGGAACGGGCGCACCCGGAGGTGGGTTCGCGATCAGGCTCTGAACGGACTCGCCATGATCGGGTGCGAAAGCCGTGATGTAGACGAGGCCGGCGACTTTCGAGTGTGTGCCGGTTTCGGTGACGACGACGCCACCATAGGAATGGCCTACCAGGACGACGGGGCCTTTCGCCTGATCGATGACGAGGCGCGTCGCAGCGACGTCATCGGCGAGCGACGTGGTTGGGTTCTGAACGATGCTGACGTCGAAGCCGTCTCGCTTCAGGATATTGTAGACACCCGCCCAACCCGAGCCGTCGACGAAGCCGCCATGCACGAGGACGATGGTCGGAGATGATTGAGACAAACTGGCCATGACATTTCTCCCTTTTGGACCGCCGGGAGCGAACCATTCGCGCTCGGCTCTTGCGGGTTTCTATTTGCCAGAAACGGACATAGCTGTTTAGCTCTATATTTGACGGAGACTCCTAGCTAACAGGCTATAGATAGATGAAATGGACGGATCGTATTGGCCGCCGCGTCAAGCTGCGCGACCTTCACATCCTCATCGCGGTCGCCGAAGCCGGGAGCATGACGCGCGCCGCCGAGGAACTGGCGGTGTCCTATCCCGTCGTGTCACGGACGATCTCCGAGCTGGAGCAGACGCTGGGCGTCAAGCTGTTCGATCGCAGCATCTCGGGCGTCGAGCCCACCCATTACGGCCGCGCCCTGCTCGAATCCGGCGCCGCTGTGTTCGACGAGATGCGCAAGGGCTTGCAGCAAATCGAGTCGATCAAGGAGCCGGACACCGGCGAGTTGCGGATAAGCTCGTCGATCGTGGTGGATTCCGGGCTGCTGCCCGCGATCCTCGAGCGGTTCTCGCAGGATTTTCCCAGAGCGGTCCTGCATGTGCTGCACGAGGACATCGGCCACCACCAGCACGACAACCTGCGTCGCCGCAATGTCGAACTGGTGCTGGGTCGTCTGCCGATTGCGATGACCGAACCGGATCTCGTCGCCGAGACGTTGTTCGACGAACCCAATGTCGTCGTGGCCGGCAAGGAAAGCCGCTGGGCGAAGCGGCGCAATCTCGATCTCGCCGACTTGATGGGGGAGCCTTGGGTGCTGCCCGAGCTAGGTAGCCTCGCCCGCTCGCTACAGGATGAAGCCTTCCGCCTCAGCGGCGTTCAGCCCCCCGCTGCCACGGTCGTATCGATCTCGCTCCATCTCTACATGCGCCTGATCGAGACGGGTCGTTGGATCGGTCTTGTTCCCGCCTCGGTCATGCGCTTCGGCGGCCAGCATATGCGCCTCAAGATTCTGCAGGTCAAAATCGTCTCGCCGCCCGCGCCTGTGGGCATTGTCACGGTCAAGGATCGCACCCTGACGCCGTTGGCGGAGCGCTTCATCGACTATGCCCGCGATGTCGCACGGTCGAATACACAAACCCAGCATCCAAGGAGTAAGCAGCAACAATCACACATCACAGCCAGTCGACCACTGGATGCCTAGACAATGCTAATCGCCAGTAGTTGCGAGGGTGATTTGGCAGCATCGACACTGACAAATTTGTGCGCTCTTGCAACTGTACGGATCTTCACCCTAGATCCACGAACATGCTGTTCGTGGCGGAGTAACAGCAATGACGAGCAGCTCATCAACTCTATTGCTTCGCAACCTTAGTGACGTGTTCGCCGAGATCGACCCAGCGCGTCGACGCAAGGCTATCGACGAGGTTTGGCACGAAGACGGTGTGTTCTATGATCCGAACACCGGCCCTCATCGCGGTCGCGACGAAATCGATCGGATCGCTGCCAAGGTCAAGGCTACTCATCCTGACTTTCGATATCAGCCGATCTTCCCGCCCGAGGAGGTCGGCGATGGCGCTCGAGTCCGTTGGGTGTCCGGAATGCCAGGCAAGCCACCTGAGTACGCCGGAACCGATTTCGTCGTTGTCCGGGACGGCAAAATCGCTGCTCTCTATATGTTCTTTGACGAGCTCCCTTCGCCGCAGCCGGAGACATAGGTCGGTGCTTTAGCGGCGTCGCATACGCCGCTCAGCCGACTAGCCAATGCTACCGGCAAATCTTTCAGCGAGCCGCTGGCGACGAAACGCGTCCGCGACGAAATCGACAAAGACCCGGGTCTTTGAAGGAAGCAGGGTGCGGCTCGCGTAGTAGATCGAGATCGGCCCTTCGTCGATGTACCACTGCGGCATCAGGCGCACGAGCGCGCCGCTCTCCAGATGCGGCAGGACGTGGCACACAGCATTCAAGGTCACGCCGAGACCAAGCAGCGCCGCGCGACAGGTCGCTTCCGGGTCGTCGAGGATGATCGTCTCCTTGAGCTTCACCGGAACTGCAGCGCCTTCGACGTTGCGCATGAGGCGCTCGCGCACCCGTCCCGTCCGGGATGAGCGCCATGCGATCCCATCGAACGCGGAAAGCTGCGCGGGGTCGGTCGGATGCCTGCGCTTCTTCATGTATGCGGGCGAGGCAACCGCGATGAGGTGCAACGGCGCGAGCGTGCGCGAGACGACGCCCGGACCCCATTCGATGCCGCCGCCGATCGCAGCATCGAAGCCCTCGGCGATCAGGTCGATCTGCCGCGTCGCGAATTGCCAGTCCGGCCGGATGCCGGGATAGCGGGCAAGGAATGCGGGGAGCATCGGTAGAATGTAGTCGGCTCCGAAATTGAGTCCCATGCTCACCTTGAGCACGCCCGCCGGCTCCCCGCCGTTCGTCGCCACGCCCGAAATGGCGTTCTGGAGTCCTTCGAGATTGTCCCTGATCTCCAGCAGGAAACGCTCGCCCGCGTCCGTCAGCGTCAGCTTGCGCGTGCTCCGATGAAACAGCCGGACACCGAGGTTGCGCTCGAGCGTCGCGACGTTGCGGCTCACCGCGGCAGGGGTAAGCGACAGCCGCCGCGCGGCCGCGGAAAACCCGCCCGTTTCGGCGCTGCGGACGAAGGATTCGAGGTTGGCGAGCGTCTCCATCGTCAACTTTCAAGCGTTGCTTGGAAGTAATAATAGCCATTACCGTCTAATCGCGCAGCAATGAATGTGGCGATATCGGCTTCGGAAACACCGCCAACCAAGCCGGAGCAAACGCCATGTCCCAGTCCCCCGTCCTCAAGAACGGCCTCGACGCGCTGCTGACTCCGGAAGAGTCGGTGCTGGTGCTGATCGACCACCAGCCGTTCCAGTTCGCCAACCTGCACAGCCACGAGCCGATGATGATCGTGAACAACGTCATCGGCCTCGCGAAGGCCGCCAGGGTCTTCAACGTCCCGACCATCCTGACGACCGTGGTGGAGGATCGCGGCGGCAAGCTCATTCAGGGATTGCAGGACGTGTTCCCCGGCCAGAAGCCGATCGACCGCACCTTCATCAACACCTGGGAAGATGCGCGAGTCGTCGACGCCGTGAAGAAGACCGGACGCAGGAAGGTCGTCATGGCCGCGCTCTGGACGGAAATCTGTCTGGCGATGCCAGCGATACAGGCCGCCGGCGAAGGCTACGACGTCTACGCGGTCACCGACGCGTCGGGCGGCGTCAGCGTCGAGGCGCACGAGATGGGCGTGCGCCGCATGATGATGGCGGGCGTCGTGCCGATGAACTGGCTGGCGGTCGCGAGCGAATGGCAGCGCGACTGGGCGCGCCAGGAATCGGCGGCGGCGCTTGGCGGCTCGGTCCTGCCGCACACCGGCGCGACGGGCACATCCTTCGCGTGGGAGCTTCAGCTTCTCGGCCAGAAGGCAGGCGCCGGGGCGTGAGCCCCGAATGCCGCTGCAAGGATCTCAGTCATTTTTCCGGAGGAGCAGGTCATGACCATCGACAATATCAGCGAAGCGGCGAAAGCCGTCGTCCGCCGCAATACCGAGGAAGTCCAGGGCGGTGGCAATTTTCAGGTGTTCGAGGAGTTGTTCGCCGACGACTTCCTCGACCACACGCCGCAGCCGGGGCGCACGCCGGACAAGAACGGCGCGCGGGAGCTGTACAAGGTTTTGCGCGCGGCCTTTCCCGACTTTCACGCGGAGATCCATTGGCAGCTTGCCGATGGCGACCGGGTGACGACCTACAAGACCTATCACGGGACGCATCGCGGAGAATTCTTCGGCATCGCGCCGACGGGTCGCGAAATTCAGTTCGAGACCGTCGATGTGATGCGGGTACGCGACGGCAAGATCACCGATCACTGGGGCGTCGCCAATCTCTTCTCGCTCATGCAGCAGCTCGGCGCGCTGACGCCAAAACTGTGACGGCAAAGTCCATGCCGGCCGCGGCCGGGCGCCGCGCACCGGCCCTTGATGAAAGGACGCCACATGACCATCGGAATCATCGGATCGGGCGCGATCGGCACGGCCTTCGCCCGCACGCTGGCGCGCGCGGGAATCGAAGCCGCGATCTCCAACAGCCGCGGCCCGGACTCCCTGCGGGACCTGGCGCGCGACCTCGGCCCCACGATCAAGGCGGCTACGCGCGAGGAGGCGGCCCGCGCCGACATCGTCTTCGTGGCCGTGAACTGGGCGAAGCTTCCGGCCGCGATGGCGGGTCTGCCGGACTGGAAGGGGCGGATCGTCATCGACGCCAACAATGCGATCGAGGCGCCGCTGTTCAAGCCGGTGGAGCTCGGCGGCCGTGCGTCGAGCGAGGTCTTCGCCGATCTCGTTCCCGGTGCGCGCGTCGTGAAGGCGTTCAACCACCTGCGCGCGGAGCTGCTGGCCACGGATCCCCGCGCCGATGGCGGGCGGCGCGTGCTGTTCTATTCCGGCAACGACGCCGTGGCCAAGGCGGAGGTCGCCGCCCTGATCGAGCGGCTCGGTTTCGCCGGGATCGATCTCGGCTCGCTGGCGATGGGCGGCAAGCTCGCCCAGTTTCCCGGCGGCCCTCTGCCCAACCAGAACCTCGTCAAGCTCGGGTGATGGCCTTCGCGCGGCGGACGTTCGACTGGCTGAGCACCGGCTTGTCGAAGGGAACGTCGCGCGAGGACGGAGCGGACCTAGCGCGCGGCGACCGCCTGGATTTCCACCATGAGATTCGGTTCGGCCAGGCCTGCGACGATGACCATGGTGGTGGCGGCGGCGTGTCCCGCAAACCGGCGTTCGCGCTCCTGCCGATACAGCGGGACAAGGTCGGGCCGCGTGATAAAGCCGTCGACCTTCACGAGGTCGGACACGCCCATGCCGGCGTCGGCAAGCACGGCCAGGAGATTGTCCCAGGCCAGCGCGATCTGCTGCTTCGGATCGCCGGGAACGACGCCGTCAGGCGTCACGCCGACTTGACCCGAAACATACAGCCAGCGCGCACGATCCGACGCCGAGGCGCCGTGGCTGTAGCAGGAGAACGGCGGCGCGATAGTCGCCGGATTGTGCAGCGTGATGGTCATGGCCGAATCCTTCAAATGGCGAACGTGAAGATGCCGCGTCTTGCGAACGCGGCGCCGGTTTTTGCGGGATCGTTCAGTGTCCCTTGCCGTATCGCGACTTGCGCTCGGGCGCGGCTTCGGAGCGCGCGCCGAGGAAATCGGCGAACGCGACCGCGATCAGCGAGACGAGGAACAGCCCGTGAATGCCGGCGAGCCAGCCGAGCTTGGTCGAATCGTATTGCTGGATGTTCATGAAAGCTTTCAGCACCTGCACCGCCGAGATCGCGACGATCGAGGTGATGAGCTTTTGCTTGAGCCCGCCGAAATCGACCTTCTCCATCCAGTTCGGCCGGTCGCGGTCGCCGTCGCCTTCGATGCGCGAGACGAAATTCTCGTAGCCCGAGAAGATGACGATCAGGACGAGGTTGCCGGTCAGCGCGAGGTCGATCAGCGACAGCACGCCGAGGATGATGTCGGACTCGGTGCCGGTGAGCGCGATCGAGACGTAGTGCACGAGCTCGGCCGCGAATTTCACGAACAGCACCGCGAGCCCGACGATGAGGCCGAGATAGAACGGCGCCATCAGCCAGCGGCTGCGGACGATGAGCCATTCGATGACGTATTCGATCGGGCCGGGGACTTCCTTGTTCTCTTTCACGCGGCGGCTCCCGCGGTCTGGCAGGCGACGCTGATGCCGGCGCCGGAAGCGGCGGCGGGCATTTCGGGACGCTTGCGGGAGAAAAACATTTCGATCTCCTCGAACGGAAAAGGGAGCGGCATCTATATGCCGTTTAGCGGTTTCGCCGCCGGGCGGGATCCGGTTTTCGCCAGCTTCTCTTGAGGATCACGCGCCCGCCGCCGCGCGTCAATCGCGCGACGAATAGCCGATTTTCATCTCCCGCTTGCGCCCGATCAGGACGAAGAAGAGGCCGGCCGCCGCGAACACGACGCAGAGCGGCGTCAGCATCACCGAAAGCAGCACCGGATTCCACGCCCAGACCGGCAGATGCGTCTCCGTCCAGCTCCGGAGCGCATCGAAACTCGCGGGGTGCAGCGTGTCCCAGGCGGTGCCGAATTGGGTGATCGCAAGCCTTCCCGCCGAAATCGAGCGCGTGCCGTCCATGACCAGCGCGAAGAAAGCGCCCGCCAGAAACCACAAGCCGATGAAACGAAAGAGGAACCGAACCATGAAAACTCGCCCCGCCCAGACGTAGCCCGGCGCGCAATGGCGCGCAACTCGCGGCAAACGGGTCGAAAGCGGAAAACTTGTATCGCCAGCCTTGATCGCTATAGTCCGCCCGCTTCGACGGAAGGGTGGCCGAGTGGTTTAAGGCGCACGCCTGGAAAGTGTGTATGCGGGAAACCGTATCGCGGGTTCGAATCCCGCCCCTTCCGCCATTTATCGCCTTCGCGCGGCAGGTTCTCTTGATGTCCGCCCTTACAGCACGCCGAACAAAAGTCCCGCCCCCGCGAGCGACATCGCGCCGCCCGTCAGCCGCAACAGCCGCTCGCCGCCGGATTTCGGCGCGCCGAGCGAAAGTCCGATGCCGATGCCCGCGACGTGCAGGAGCGCCGTCGCGAGCATGAAGCCGGCGCCGTAGGCGAGGCCCGAGACGTTCTCCGGCAGTTCCGCGCCGTGCGCGTGGCCGTGGAAGAGCGCGAAGAAGCCGGCGAGCGCCATCGCCGCGACGACCGGCGGCTTGAGCCGGAACGCGACGACCAGCCCGAGCGCCACGACGGAGAGCGCAATCCCCGTCTCGACGAAAGGCAGCGGCATGCCGAGCGCGCCCATCGCGCCCGCGAGGCCCATCATGCCGACGAAGGAGAGCGGCACCAGCCAGAGCGCGCGGCCGCCGAGGGACGCCGCGAACATGCCGACCGCGGCCATCGCGAGGATGTGATCGATCCCGCTCAAGGGATGCGCGAAGCCGTGCGCGAAACCGTGCGTGTCGCCGATGCCGGTATGCGCGAAGGCGGCGGACGGGAAGAAAACGAGAATGGCGAAAGCGGCGCGGAAAAGTGCGGTCACGGAGTGCCTCCGGTTGGTTCCGGCGGGAAGTGTATGGACTCGCGCGCCGGCATTCAACGCATCAAGCGTTTTTCATCGCGCGGATTTCTTCCGCCGAAAGTCCGATTTCCTCGAGCACGCTCGAAGTGTGCTCGCCGAGCGCGGGCACTTTATCCATGCGCGGCGAAAAGCCGTCGGTCGCGTTCGGCAGGAGCGCGGGCATCGCGCCGGCCGGCGTTTCGACGTCGGTCCAGCGCTTGCGCGCCGCGAGTTGCGGGTGCTCCCACACCGCTTTCAGGCCGTTCACGCGCCCGCTCGCGATTCCCGCCCGCTCGAAGCGGGCCGTCGCTTCCTCGGTCGTGAGCGCCTTGAGCGCCGCGAGGATGATCGGCTCCAGAAACGGCCGCTCCTTCATGCGCCCGTCGCTGCCCGAAAAGCGCGGGTCCTTCGCGAGCTCCGGCCGCTCCAGCACGATCGAAGCGAAGGCCGCCCATTCGCGGTCGTTCTGCAGGCCGAACAGCACGGTGCCGTCCTTGGTCGCGAACGGCCCGTAGGGATAGATGGTGGAGTGCGAAGCGCCGTTGCGCGCGGGCGGCGCGGCGCCGTCGAGCGCATAATAAAGCGGGAAGCCCATCCATTCCGTCATCGCCTCCAGCATCGAGACGTCGATGTGGCTGCCTTCGTTCGTTTTCGCGCGCAGGAGGAGCGCCGCGAGAATCTGGTTATAGGCGGAAACGCCGGCGGCGATATCGACGATGGAGACGCCCGCCTTCACCACTTCGTCTTTCGTGCCGGTGATCGAGAGGAAACCCGCTTCCGCCTGAATGAGCAGGTCGTAAGCCTTCTTGTCGCTCCACGGCCCGTTCTCGCCGTAGCCCGAGATCGTGCAGGTGACGAGCCGCGGATGCCGCTTGCGCAGCCCGGCAGCGCCGAAACCCATGCGCGCGGCGGCGCCCGGCGCGAGGTTCTGCAGAAAGATGTCGGCGCGCGCGACGAGCTTCGAGAGGGCGGCGCGCGCCTGTTCCTGCTTGAGGTCGAGCGCGACGCTTTCCTTCGAGCGGTTGCACCAGACGAAATGACTGGAGATTCCGCGCGCCCGCTTGTCGTAAGCGCGGGCGAAGTCGCCGCCGTCCGGCCGCTCGATCTTGATGACGCGCGCGCCGAGATCGGCGAGCATGCGCGTGCAGTAGGGGGCCGCGATCGCCTGTTCGATCGCAACGACCAGAATGCCGTCGAGGGGCCTTGCCTTTCTTCCCATGTCTTCTCTTATCATCTCCGCATTGCGCGCGACGAGTGATAAAGTGCGCTCGCGCCGCTAGGGCAGAAAAAGAGGATCAAGATGAGCGAAACGCTGTTCGATAAGGGTTTGAAAGTCCGCCGCGAGGTTCTGGGTGCCGAATATGTCGACAAGTCCTTCGCCTCGGCGGACGATTTCACCCGTCCGATGCAGGAGTACACGACCGAATGCTGCTGGGGAAAAATCTGGACTCGCCCCGGCCTCGACCGCAAGACGCGCAGCATCGTCAATCTCGCGATGCTTTCCGCGCTCAACCGCACGCACGAGCTGAAGCTGCATGCGAAAGCAGCGGTGCAGGCGAACGGCCTCACCAAGGAAGAGATCGCGGAAGTGCTGTTGCAGGTCGCCTGCTATTGCGGCGTGCCGGCCGGCGTCGACAGCTTCCGCAGCGTGCGCGAGGCGTTCAAGGAAGCGGGGATATAAGAACCGCAAACCTCATCCCGTCATCCTGAGGTGGCCGCGTAGCGGCCCTCGAAGGATGAACGGTCACAGTCATCGTCATCCTTCGAGGCCCGGCGCTAACACGCCTCGCACCTCAGGATGACGATTGCGCCTCACTCAATCGGCAGCACGTTCGAATATTTCACTTGCTCGAGCGCGAAGCTCGATTCGATCGAGGCGATGCCTTCGACGCGCGTGAGCTTTTGTTTCAGGAAGCGCTCATAGGCGGCAAGGTCCTCGACGACGACGCGAAGCAAATAATCGCGCGGGCCGGTCATCAGGTAGCATTCCAGCACTTCCGGCCAGCGCGCGACGAGCTTGCCGAAATTCGCGAGCATCTGCTGCCGCTGGCTTTCCAGCTTCAGCGAGATGAACACGCTGACGGGCAGGCCGACGCTCTGCTGGTCGAGCACCGCCGCATAGCGCTTGATGACGCCCGCCTTTTCCAGAAGCCGCACGCGCCTGAGGCAGGGCGAGGGCGAGAGCCCCACCTTCGCGGACAGGTCCGAAAGGCTCATGCGGCCGTCGGCCTGCAGGTTTTCGAGGATTTTGCGGTCGATCGCGTCGAGCTTCAGGTTTGGCATGATCCGCTCTTATAGGCTTAAAAATAGCAGATATCATCCAATAATGGCGAGCATGACGGCATAAATAGATAAAAATTGCCCATCTTTCGGCGGATACTCCGGGCCATTAAAAGCGGAGATAGGCCATGTCCGGCGCGCCGAAACATCTGGAAATCCTGCGCGAGCTCGAGAAGAAGGTGCTGTGGCTCGCGACCTGGATGATCCACAACGCCAATCACCTGCGCGAGAACGCCGACGGCCTCAAGGTCGGCGGCCATCAGGCGTCGTCCGCATCCTTAGCGACGATCATGACCGCGCTCTATTTCGACGTGCTGAAGCCGGAAGACCGCGTCGCGGTGAAGCCGCACGCCTCGCCGATTTTTCACGCGATCCAGTATCTCCTCGGCAAGCAGACGCGCGGGAAGATGGAGAACTTCCGCGGCTACAAGGGCGCGCAGAGCTATCCCTCGCGCACCAAGGACGCCGACGACGTGGATTTCTCCACGGGCTCCGTCGGGCTCGGCGTCGCGCAGACGTTGTTCTCCTCGCTCGTGCAGGATTATGTGCGCGCGCATGGCTGGGGCGCTGCGCGCCGCGAAGGCCGCATGATCGCGCTCGTCGGCGACGCAGAACTCGACGAGGGAAATATTTTCGAGGCGATGCTGGAAGGCTGGAAGCAGGGCCTTCGTAATTGCTGGTGGGTGATCGACTACAACCGCCAGAGCTTGGACGCCGTGGTGCGCGAGGGCTTGTGGGCGCGCTACGAAAATCTCTTCAAGGCCTTCGGCTGGGACGTCGTGATCGTGAAATACGGGGCCTTGCAGGAAGCGGCCTTCAGGGAACCGGGCGGCGCGAAGCTGAAGGAATGGATCGACAGCTGCCCGAACCCGCTCTACTCCGCGCTCGTCTTCTCGGGCGGCGCGGCCTGGCGCAAGCGGCTTCTCGACGAGATCGGCGATCAGGGCGACGTGACGGCGCTGATCGAGAAGCGCTCCGACGAGGAACTCGCGCAACTCATGAACAATCTCGGCGGCCATGACCTGACCGCCATGCGCAACGCATTCCATGCGGTCGATCATGACCGGCCGGTCTGCTTCATCTGCTACACGGTGAAGGGTTTCGGCCTTCCGCTCGCCGGCCACAAGGACAATCACGCAGGATTAATGACGCCCGCGCAGATGCAGACCTTCCGCGCCGCGATGAAGGTGCGCGAGGGCCATGAGTGGGACCGCTTCGAGGGCCTGTCCGCGCCCGAGAGCGAGCTGGAAAATTTCCTGGCGAACGTGCCGTTCGCGCAGGGCGGCCCGCGCCGTCTCGCTTCGCCGCAGATCGGGGTGCCGGACGAGATCAGGCTCGCGATCCAGCCGAAGATGTCGACGCAGGCCGGCTTCGGCCTTCTCCTGAACGAGATCGGCAAGCAGGAGAGCGAGCTTGCGAAGCGCATCGTCACGACCTCGCCCGACGTCACGGTGTCGACCAACCTCGGCGCCTGGGTGAACCGCCGCAAGATATTCGGCCGCGAAGCGGCGCCCGACACCTTCAAGAGCGAGCGCATTCCCTCGACTTTCACGTGGGAATTCTCGCCGCAGGGCCAGCACATCGAGCTTGGCATCGCCGAGATGAACCTTTTCATTCTTCTTTCGGCGCTCGGCCTCTCGCATTCGATCAACGGCGAGCGATTGCTGCCCATCGGCACGCTGTACGATCCGTTCATCGCGCGCGGGCTCGATGCCCTGAACTACGCCTGTTATCAGGATGCGCGCTTCATCGTGACGGCGACCCCTTCCGGCATCACGCTCGCGCCCGAAGGCGGCGCGCATCAGTCGATCGCGCAGCCCTTGATCGGCATGGCGCAGGACGGGCTCGCCGCCTTCGAGCCCGCTTTCGTCGACGAACTCGCGGCGATACTGCCGTGGTCGCTTGCCTACATGCAAAAGGAGGGCGAGGGGGAAGCCTCCGAAAGGAACTGGCTGCGCGACGAGACCGGCGGCTCGACCTATTTCCGCCTTTCCACGCGGCCGATCGACCAGATCGCGCGCGAGATGACGCCGGAACTGAAGCAGGGAATCGTCGACGGCGGCTACTGGCTGAGGAAGCCCGGGCCCAACGCGCAGGTCGTCGTCGCTTACATGGGCGCGGTGGCAAAGGAAGCGATCGAGGCCGTCGGCATGATGGGCGAGGATCGCCGCGACGTCGGCCTCCTCGCGATCACCTCCGCCGACCGCCTGAACGCCGGCTGGACCGCGGCGCAGCGCGCCCGCGAGCGCGGGCTCGTGCATGCGCGATCGCTGATCGAGCGGCTGCTCGCGGACGTGCCGCCCCATTGCGGGATCGTCACCGTGCTCGACGGGCATCCCGCGACGCTCGGCTGGCTGGGCGCCGTGCATGGCCATCGCGTTCGCTCGCTCGGCGTCGAGCATTTCGGCCAGACCGGCTCGCTCGAGGCGCTCTACCGGCATTACGGCATCGACGCCGATGCCATCGTCGCGGCGGCGCAGGCCATCGCGCCGGGACGGCCGATCCGCTATCTGCGGCAGGTTTAGAACCACCGTCATTCCGGGGCGCCAGCGAAGCTGGCGAACCCGGAATCCAGAAAGGCTCGATGATCCATCTGGATTCCGGATAGCCGGACTTGCGGTCATATTTGCGAAATCGGGCAAGCCCGACTTCGCCGGGCTTCCGGAATGACGGTTTCGAATTCTCGCGCAATCGATTACACATCGCGCGCCTGGAGGAACCTGTGGCGCCGCCGCTTCTGCAACTGAAAGACATCGCGCTCACCTTTGGCGGCACGCCGCTCCTGGAGAGCGTGGAGCTTGCGATTTCCATGGGCGACCGCGCGGCGCTCGTCGGCCGCAACGGCTCGGGAAAATCGACGCTTCTTCGAATCGCGGCGGGCCTTGTCGAATCCGACAAGGGCACGCGCTTCCTGCAGCCGGGCACCTCGATCCGCTACATGCCGCAGGAGCCGGATTTTTCCGGCTTCGCGACGCTGCGGGATTACGTGCTGTCCGGGCTCTCGCCGGTCGACGATCCGCATCAGGCGGAGATTCTGATGCAGGCGCTGGGCCTGACCGGCAACGAGGATCTAAAAACGGTTTCCGGCGGCGAGGCGCGCCGCGCGGCGCTCGCCTGCGCGCTCGCGCCCGATCCCGACATCCTTCTGCTGGACGAGCCCACCAACCATCTCGATCTTCCCACCATCGAGTGGCTGGAGCGCGAGCTGAAGGAGCGCCGCTCCGCGCTCGTCCTCATCAGCCACGACCGCCGCTTCCTGCAAAACCTGTCGCGCAAAACCATCTGGCTCGACCGCGGCGAGGCGCGCACGGTCGAGATGGGATTTGCGGCGTTCGAGCGTTGGCGCGACGAGCAGCTCGCCGAGGAAGAGCTCAACCAGCACAAGCTCGGGCGGCAGATCAAGCGCGAGGAACACTGGATCCGCTACGGCGTGACGGCGCGCAGGAAGCGCAATGTCCGCCGCGTCGCCGAACTCGACGCGCTCCGCAAGCAGAAGCGCGAATATCGCGGCGCTTCCGGCAAGGCGGCGATGAATGCGGCCGAAGCCGAGCCGTCGGGCTCGCGCGTGGTCGAGGCGATCAAGGCGAACAAGAGTTTCGGCGAGCGCGCGATCGTCAGGGATTTCAGCGCGCGCATCATGCGCGGCGACCGTCTCGGCATCGTCGGCCCCAACGGTTCCGGCAAGACGACGCTCGTGCGCCTGCTCACCGGCGGGATCGAGCCCGATTCCGGGGCCGTGAAGCTCGGCGCGAATCTCGAAATGGCGACGCTCGACCAGAAACGCGAAAGCCTCGATCCGGACTGGACGCTTTCCGACGCGCTTACCGGCGGGGGCGGCGACACCGTCGTCATCGGCAACGAGAAGCGCCATGTCATCGGCTATATGCGCGATTTCCTGTTCTCGCCCGAACAGGCGAGGACGCCGGTGACCGTGCTTTCCGGTGGCGAGCGCGGCAGGCTCACGCTCGCGCGCGCGCTGGCCAGGCCCTCCAACGTGCTGGTGCTGGACGAGCCGACGAACGATCTCGATCTCGAGACGCTCGACGTGCTCGAGGAAATGCTCGCCGGCTACAAGGGCACGATCATTCTGATCTCGCACGACCGCGACTTCCTCGACCGGGTGGTGAACGCGGTCCTCGTGCCCGGGCAGGACGGCCGCTGGACGGAATATGCCGGCGGCTATTCCGATATGCTCCTGCAGCGCGGCGAGGATATCGTGCGCGAGGCCGAGGAGCCGAAAGCCGCTTCGAGGAAGAAGGCTTCCGCGCCCGACCCGCAGCGGCAGAAACGCAAGCTCAGCTACAACGAGAAATACGCGCTCGAAAACCTGCCCGCGAGGATCGGGAAGCTGGAAGAGACGATCAAGGCGCTGCAGGCGAAGCTGGACGATCCCGAATTGTTCGGCCGTGACCGCAAGACGTTCGACGAAACCGCGGCGGCGCTTGCCGCCGCGCAGTCGGAGCTTGCCGCGGCGGAGGAACAGTGGCTCGCGCTCGAGATCGCGCGCGAGGAAATCGAGAACGGATAGGAGGAATCATGCCGGACGAAAAATACACCCGCCTCGCGCCGCC
>Ga0153956_1001938_pt1 | contig 16567 bp, 15 predicted proteins | sample TSFL040MetaG_FD_104704 | JGI IMG/M metagenome (GOLD analysis project Ga0153956, IMG submission 104704) | Attine ant fungus gardens microbial communities from Florida, USA - TSFL040 MetaG | ecosystem: Host-associated > Fungi > Mycelium > Unclassified | place: USA: Florida, Wekiwa Springs...
CTACGCCTCCGAACGGCCTCCAGGGCCGATCACCATGCGAAGAGGCTGGCACCGCTTCGAGCAGATGGCTCAAGGATGGACCCTCAGAGATGTGGGCACGGCTTAGCCCCACCGGGGAGAGGTAAAGAAAAGAGCGCTCAAAACGCCTTGAACGTAATGATCGTGTGGGTGTCCTGAATACCCGGCAGGATCTGCACTTTCTCGTTCACGAAGTGGCCGATGTCGGTGTCCTTGTCGACGTAGAACTTCACCAGGAGGTCGTAATGGCCGGCGGTCGAATAGATCTCCGAGGCGATCTCGGCTTCCGCCAGCGCGTTGGCCACGAGATAGGACTGGCCGAGACTGCACTTGATCTGGACAAAGAAGGGGATCATCGGGATTCTCCGCATAGAGGCCGTTTTGGGGATCATCAAGCCCAAAACAGGGGGCGTTGCAAGGTCGGCGCCCGTAGCCCGGATGCAGCGAAGCGCAATCCGGGGACGGCGTTTTCCATTATGCCGGTCCCCGGGTTACGCTGCGCTCCACCCGGGCTACACCTATGCCGGCTCCAGACCCAGCGCCTTGGCCGTCTCGATCCAGACGGGCAGCTCACGCTGATACAGCGCGTTGGTGTCCTTGAAACCGAGCGCCGGTTCCAGCGCGATGGTCTTGAGCACCTCCTTGATCTTCGGGTCGTCATTGGCCGCCACGAACAGTTGCGCCAGCCGGTCGACGATGGGCTGCGGCGTCGCCTTCGGCACGGCCCAGCCGGAGAAGCCGCTCACCGTGAAGAATTTGGAGGTCGCGCCCTGCTCGGGCAGCGTCTTCACTTCGGGGATCGCGTCGACCTTCTTCGAATGCACGGCGAACACCACGCCGCGATGGCTTTGCAGCACCGATTGCGCGGCGGTGTAGCTGCCCATGGCGAAATCCAGCGAACCGTCCGCGAGCCCCGTCCACATCGGCGACTCGCCGCGATAGTGGATCGGCTCGACCTTCAGGCCGTATTGTTTGTTGAGTTCGTTCACCGTCATGTGCGGCGCCGAGCCGACGCTGTAGGTGCCGAAATTGACCTTGTCCTTCTTTTTCGCGTAGGCGACGAAATCCGCCAGCGACGTCACGCCCGATGCGGGACTTGCCACCAACAGCAATCCGGCGCCGGGGACGACGCTGACCAGCGTGAGATCCTTGTCCATGTCGTAGCCGGGGGTCTTCAGCATCACCCGGTTCATCACATAGGTCGTGGAGATCGAGCACAGGATGGTGTGCCCGTCCGGCGCCGCGCGGGCGACTTCGGCGGTGCCGATGGCGCCGGATGCGCCGGCCTTGTTTTCGACCACGACGGTCTGGCCGATCTGCTTGCCGAGATATTCGCCGAATGACCGCGCCAGCAGGTCGGTTTGTCCCCCGGCCGGATAGCTGCAGACCATGCGGATCTGCTTCGACGGCCAGGCGCCCTGTGCCGCAGCGCCGCGCGCGAGGAACGGCAGCGCGAGCGAAGCCGTGCCGGCGGCCAGAAAGAGACGGCGATCGAGTGTCGCAGACATGAGGTTCCTCCGTGTTTTCGCCGACGCTAGCGCAAGGAACCCGCGTCGGCCATGTGCCCGATACGGGACAGATTGGCGCAGCGGGACCGGCGGTTCGGACAGCTTCGGGTTGCTGGCTCCGGCCCGCCGGGATAGGAGTCGGGCTCACTTCTTTCTGCTTGATGTGACACGAGTTTTCCGATGCCCACACCGATTGCGCTGACCATTGCCGGCTCCGATTCCTCGGGGGGCGCGGGAATCCAGGCGGACCTCAAGACCTTCGCCGCGCTGGGCGTCTACGGCGCTTCGGCGATCTCGGCACTGACCGCGCAGAACACCCACGGCGTCACCGGTATCCATCAGGTACCGGCGTCCTTCGTCAGCGACCAGATCGATGCGGTGTTCGTCGATCTCGCCGTCGGCGCAGTGAAGATCGGCATGATGGCGCAGCGCGACGTCATCGCGGCGATTGCCGCCGGCCTCGCCAAATGGAAGCCGAAACATGTCGTGCTCGATCCGGTGATGGTGGCGACGTCGGGCGATCGCCTGCTGGTGCCCGATGCGATCGATGCATTGCGCAAGGTGCTGATCCCGTGCGCGGACCTCATCACGCCGAACCTGCCGGAAGCGGCTGCGCTGCTCGACGAGCCGATGGCGAACGGAAACGAGGCGATCGAAGCGCAAGGCAAGCGGCTGCTCGCGCTCGGCTGCAAGGCGGTGCTGATCAAGGGCGGCCACGGCGACGGGCCGGAAAGCACCGATTACTTCGTCTCCGCCGGGCGCTCCGTGGCGCTGCCGGCCGCGCGCGTGGTGACGAAGAACACCCACGGCACCGGATGCACGCTGTCCTCGGCCATCGCGGCGTGTCTCGCAAAGGGCGAGGATATGGAAACCGCCGTGCGCTCCGCCAAGGCTTACGTCACCGCCGCCATCGCAGCCGCCGACAAATTCACGGTCGGACACGGGCATGGGCCGGTGCATCATTTCCATCCGTATTATTAGTTGGAGTGCGTAGCCCGCATGAGCGCAGCGATTGCGGGGACAGTGCTTCAATCGAGCTCTGAATCCCGCAATCGCATGCGCTCATGCGGGCTACGCTCCTCAAACTCCGTCCTCATCCTGAGGAGCCGCGCAGCGGCGTCTCCTTGTGAAGGGCTTTGCCATTCGCTGGGGATGGCTGCAAGCGCGGAGCCGAACCACCCATGGTTCGAGACGCGCGCCTGCGGCGCGCTCCTCACCATGAGGGCGGTGTGCGGGGGCTGGCGTTTCGACGCTCCGACATTCCCGCATGTCGCGACGCTCATGTGAACTACCCACAACCGCTGCGACACTCTGTCGTCGATCTGTCATCGCGCCTTGATATCAGCCGAACAGCACACGGGTTGTCCGATTCCATCGGACACGCTGGACGGAACCACGGATGACGACGCTGGATCTGGAAAAATCCATTGTTGAAACGGCCTATGCCCGCTGGGCGCCCATCTACGATGCCGTTTGCGGTCCGGTGATGCTGAAGGGCCGCCGCGCTGCCGCGGACGCGGCGCGGACGGTCGGCGGCAAGGTGCTCGAAGTCGGCGTCGGCACCGGCCTGTCGTTCGATGACTATGACCGCAGCACCGAAATCACCGGGATCGATCTCTCCGCGCCGATGCTCGCCAAGGCGCGGGCCAAGATGGCGTCGGGACGCTATCCGTGGGTGAAGGACGTCCGGCAAATGGACGCGCATGCGATGGATTTCGCCGATGCCACGTTCGATTGCGTGGTCGCGCAGTTCGTCATCACGCTTGTCGAGAATCCGGAGCAGGTGCTGTCCGAATGCCACCGTGTGGTGAAGCCGGGCGGCCGCATCATTCTCGTCAATCACCTCTATTCGGAAACCGGCTGGGCTGCGGCGCTGGAGCGTTGGGCCGCGGAGAAGACGCGCTCGCTCGGGCTGCGGCCGGAATTTCCGTTCGCGCGCCTGCAGGCATGGTCGCAGGCGAATGCCGACTCCATTCTCGTCGAACGGCGCAAGCTGCGGCCGTTCGGGATCTATACGCTCGTGACGTTCGAGAGAACCACACCGGCGCTGGCGGCGTAACGTCATCGTCCGGTCATGCAATTCTGCTAGCCGCTCGCTATGGAAAGAGACGCGATGAGTGAAGGCAACGAACAGCGCTTTCGCACCTTGTTCATCTCCGACGTGCATCTCGGAGCGCGAGGCTCGCAGGCCGAGAAACTGCTCGATTTCCTGCGTGTCCACGACGCCGATACGATCTACCTCGTCGGGGACATCGTCGACGGCTGGGCGCTCAAGGGCGGCTGGCACTGGCCGCAGTCGCATAACGACTTCGTACAGAAAATGCTGCGCAAGGTCCGCAAGGGCGCCAAGGTCATCTATATCCCCGGCAACCACGACGAATTCCTGCGCAACTATTACGGCACCCATTTCGGCGGCATCGAGGTCGTCGAGACGGCGATGCACGAGGGCGTGGACGGCAAGAAATATCTCGTCATCCACGGCGATATCTTCGACCTCGTGGTGCAGAACGCGCGCTGGCTCGCGCATCTCGGCGACAGGGCCTATGACTTCGCGATCCAGATGAATCGTCTGGTCAACATGTTTCGCCGCCTGTTCGGCTTCCCTTACTGGTCGCTGTCGAAGTGGGCCAAGATGAAGGTGAAGAACGCGGTGAACTATATCGGCGCTTTCGAGGAGACGCTGGCCGGCGAAGCCCGCCGCCACGGCGCCGACGGCGTGATCTGCGGGCATATCCACTACGCGACGATCCGTGACGAGCACGGCATCCGCTACATGAATTGCGGCGACTGGGTCGAAAGCTGCACGGCGCTGGTCGAACATGAGGACGGCCGCTTCGAAATCATCACCTGGACCGATGTCGCCAGCAAGGACGCGCCGGTGCCGGCGCTTGCCCCGGCAAAGGCGGCTTGATGCGCATCCTGATCGCGACCGACGCCTGGCATCCGCAAGTCAACGGTGTCGTTCGCACGCTGACCATGATGGCCGCCGCGGCAAAGCGCTTCGGCGTCGAGGTGACGTTCCTGACGCCGGAAACCTTCCACACCTTCGGTCTGCCGAGCTATCGCGATCTCCGCGTTGCCGTCCCGCGCCGCCGCCGGATCGCGCGGATGATCGAGTCCGCGCGGCCCGACAACATCCATATCGCCACCGAAGGGCCGATCGGCTTCGCCACACGTGCCTATTGCCGCCGCCGCAACATTCCGTTCACGACGAGCTTTCACACCCGCTTCCCGGAATATATCTCGGCACGTTTTCCGATTCCGGAAGCCTGGGTGTGGGCCGGCCTGCGCTGGTTTCACGGGGCAAGCGCCGCGGTAATGGCGGCGACGCCAGCCCTGGCGAACGAACTCCGCGAGCGCGGTTTCAGCAAGGTTGTGCTGTGGCCCCGCGGCGTGGACGGCCATCTGTTCCGTCCGCGCGACATCGATCTCGGCTACGCCAAGCCTGTCTTCCTCTCGGTCGGCCGTGTCGCCGTCGAAAAGAATCTCGAAGCCTTTTTGTCGCTCGATCTGCCGGGAACGAAAATCGTCGTCGGTGACGGTCCGGCGCGCGTTGAATTGCGAGCGAAATATCCGAACGCAGTTTTTCTCGGCGCGTTGCAGGGCGAAGATCTCGCGCGGGTCTATTCCGGTGCCGATGTGTTCGTGTTCCCGAGCAAGACCGACACCTATGGCCTCGTGCTGCTCGAAGCGTTGGCATCAGGCGTGCCGGTGGCCGCATTGCCGGTGACCGGGCCGAAGGACGTGATCGGCACCGCGCCGGTCGGCGTCCTCTCCGACGATCTTCACGCCGCCTGCCTGCAGGCGCTCAAGATCGACCGGCAAGCCTGTCTCGCGTTCGCCGCCGATCACACCTGGGAAGCCTCGGCGCGCGCCTTTGTCGGCAACATCAATCAGGTGCGTGCGCAACAGCAGGCGGCGCCGAATGCGGTTTCAGACAGGACACACGTCCCGGCATAGAGCTGCGGGCTACGCTCCTCCCTCATGCTGAGGAGCCGCGTAGCGGCGTCTCCTTGCGAATGGCGAAGCCATTCGCTGGGCATGGCTGCAAGCGCCGAGCCAACCCACTCATGGTTCGAGACGCGCGCCTTCAGCGCGCTCCTCGCCATGAGGGTGGTGTGCGGGGTTACAGTCGCGAGCCGCTCTTGTTCGGCTGATGGCGCGCGCGTAGCATGCGCGCATGACAAACACAGACCTGCCGATCTCCGCCGCCGATATCGATGCCGCCGCCCGGGTGATTGCGCCCTATGCGGTGCGCACGCCGCTGCTGCCCGTGCCTGCGCTCGATGCATTGACCGGCGGCCGTGTGTTCGTAAAGCCCGAGGTTCTGCAGCGCACCGGCTCGTTTAAGTTCCGCGGCGCCTTCAACAAGCTTGCCGCGATCCCGAAGGACGCGCAGGGCAACGGCGTCGTCGCGTTTTCCTCCGGCAATCACGCCCAGGGCGTCGCCGCCGCCGCACAGATTCTCGGGATGAAAGCGACCATCGTGATGCCGTCCGATGCGCCGGTCTCGAAGGTCACGCGGACGCGCGGCTATGGCGCCGAAGTGGTGCTATATGACCGCCACAAGGAAGACCGCGAGGCGATCGCGCGCAGGATTGCCGAGGACAGCTGCGCGACGGTGGTGCCGCCCTATGACGACGTGTTGGTCATGGCCGGGCAGGGCACCGTCGGCCGCGAGATCGCGGAGGACATGGCGGCGCTCGCGCTGGTGCCGGACATCGTCTCGGCGCAGGCGTCGGGCGGCGGCCTGATCGGCGGCATCGCCGTGGCGGTGAAGGCCCGGTTCGCGGAGGCGTCCATCGTCGTCGCGGAGCCCGCAGGTTTCCACGATCACGAACTCTCGCTGAAAGCCGGCAGGCCGGTCGCCCACGGCAACACCGGCCGCACCATCTGCGACGCCCTGATGGCGCAGCAGCCCGGCGCGATCACCTTCGCCGTCAACCGGCATCTGCTCGCGGGCGCGGTGAGCGCGACCGATCAGGAAGTGACGGCGGCAATGGCCTTCGCGTTCCATGAGTTGAAGCTGGTGGTCGAACCCGGCGGCGCGGTGGCGCTCGCCGCACTGCTCACAGGCAAATTCGACGCCCGCGGCAAGACCGTGGTGATCGTGCTGTCCGGCGGCAATGTCGATGCGGATTTCTATGCGAAGGTGATCGGTTAGGCGTCGATGTTTCCTTCACCTCTCCCCACAGGGGAGAGGTAAAGAAGGACTGCATCCGTTCTTCTCACCGCTGCTTCGATGACGCCGAGTCCAGGCCGCCGCCATTCAACGACGCCATCGCATCGAGTGCCGCCGCAGTGATCGGCTGATCGACGACGAACAGATAGCAGCCGGCCGAGAACACGCCGATCAACGCGCCGACCACCAGTGCCGGTACGAACGAGCCGGAGTGCTGGACGATCAGGCCGGTCACCGTCGGGGCGAGCGCGCCGCCGAGATAGCCGCCGAAGTTCTGCACCGCGCCGATGGAGGCGGTGCAGTTGGTCGGTACGGCGACCGAGCTCATGGCCCAGGCGCAGGTCGATGTCATGTAGACGAGAAACAGCGAGAGCGAGATGAAGGTGATCGCCAGCGCGTTGCTGCTGACATAGGCCGCGGCGACCGTGCACACGGCCGTGCCGAGCAGAGAGATCGCGGCCGGCAGGCTGCGGCTGCGCAGCGGGGCGACGCCGCGGCGAACGAGCGTGTCGGCGACATAGCCGCCGAACACGCCGCCCACGACCCCGCAGGCGAACGGCAGTGCTGCGGCCCATCCGGTGGTTTTCACGCTCATATGGCGCTCGATCTCGAGATAGCCGGGCAGCCACGCGGTGTAGATCCAGGTCAGGTAAATGCAGCCGAAATAGCCGAACACCATTCCCCAGGTGGAGCGGAACCGGAACAGCAGTTTCCATTCGTGCCATGTCACCTTGGTGCGGATGCCCGGCGGATCGCCCTGGGTGCGATACAGGTTCTCCTCCGCGGTCAGCGCGACATCCTGCGGATTGCGGTAGAGCAGATACCAGAGCGCGGCGACGGCAAGGCCGGCGATACCCATGATGACGAACATCACCCGCCAGCCGAAACTGAGCATCAGGTAGGTCAGCAGCGGAACTGCGATGGCGGTGCCGAGCGACGAGGCGCAATTGAAAACGCCTGTGGCGACGCCGCGGTCGCGCTGATTGAACCAATCGCGGACGACGCGGGCGCCGGTGGGAAATTGCGGGGCTTCACCGACGCCGAGCAGCACGCGCGCCGCGAAGAACTGGTTGAAGCTTTGGACCAGGCCGCCGACGAGCTGGGCGAACGACCACAGGCTGAGGCCGAGCGTGAGCAGAATGCGCGGGCCGATGCGATCCACCATGGCGCCGGTCGGCAGTTGCGCGAAGGCATAAGCCCACAGGAACGCGGACAGCAGGTAGCCCATATCGGCAATCGACAGGCCGAGTTCCTCGCGAATGAGCGGATTGGCGACGGCGAGCGTGGCGCGGTCGATGTAGTTGACGGCACCGGCCAGCACCAGCATCGCCAAAGCGAACCATTGAATTGTTTTGACGCGCGGGGTCGCCAGCTCTGCTCCTGACATCGTTTCCTCACTGTTCTTGGTCTTGGCCGTTTGTTGCGAACAGCGTAACAGCGTGTCGATACCGGCCCAAACACAGCCTCGTGATCGGTACGGCGATAGGACATGGCAGTTCCTCGCATCACGCGGTGTCAGCCGTGGAACCGCCTGCGTTAAGGAGCGGCGAACGCTTGAATACGCATTCGAAACCAGCGGACAACGGCTCGGCAACGTGTCAGCGCCAGCCATCTATCCCTGAAAATGCGCAGCGGGTCAGCGGATCGCGACTTTTGAAAGCTGCGGGTCGCCGTGCTGATTTTCGGCCGCGTGGTCGAACGTGACGCGGGGCCGGATGTGTTGCCCGAGGTCTGATAGTGGACCTCAAGGCGGTCATGCGCGATGGCATCGCGCAGCTCGTCGGCCAGAACGATCACCAGAGTGACGGCGGCGACCGCGAGCGCAAGCGTAAGGAGGGGCTGCGCATTTTCCGCAGCCGTATCGACGGCGAGGGGCATGACGCGGAATGCGGTCATGCCGATGAAGTGCAGTGCGACGATCGCGATCAGGAGGGATGCGGCCGTCAGCAGAGGCGCGAGCGCAATGGGCAGATCGATCCGGTAGCCGATCATCGCGACGAAGTGCGTGCACCAGATCGTCGCGCCGCCCGCGATACAGCCTCGTGTTCCTTGTCCCGATCGCATTGCTGCTCGGAGCGACGGCTCTGGGCGCGTTCTTCTGGTCCATGCGCAACGGCCAGTACGAGGATCTCGACGGCGCTGCGGAACGCATTTTATTCGATGACGACGACGAAGCGCGCGGCACGGCCTGAGGTCTGACGACGAACCGCGTTACGAGAAAAACGCGATCTTCTCGGCCTGGGTCATGCGGCGGATCGGTGCCAGCGGATCGGAGGCGGGCGTTGCCGGATGGGCGATGACGCCGCTCGCGATCAATGCGGCACCGAGCGACGGTGCGGCCGTTTGTGCAGCAGCTTGCGGCGGCTCGGGCGCCAGAGCGGATGCCGCGATCTCGGCAAGCGTCATGCTGTCGGTGACGTGCGGTTGCGGGAGCGGGGCTTGATCGACAGGCGCGCTTGGCGCTGCATGAACCGTCTCGCCGACCGCCTCGGATGCCGGCGCGAACAGTTCGTCGCTGTCCGGCTCGTCGGGATCGATGGCCCCCATCTCCATGGCGATGGCATCGAGGACGGCGAGGTCTTCGGCTTCCGCGAGGTCGGGGCTTGTCTCGGGGGCGGCTTCTTCGACAAGGGCGGTGGCGATTTCAGGCTCGGGAGCCTGCTCCATCTCCGGTGGTAATTCGACAGCCGGCTCGTTCGCGGGCGCCTTGAACAGCGGCGTGACCGAAGCTTCGTGCGGCTCGGCAGCCTGTTCGGCGGCGGGGGCTTCGGCTTTTGCCGACGGGAGCGGATTGTCGTCGGCCAACGCCTCGATGCGCTCCATCAATGCGTCGTAGCTTGCCAGCACGGCTGCGCGGCCGTTCGGCGGCAGTGCGTCGTGGCCGGCCTGGATGGCTGTCACCTGCGTATCCAGGAGATCGCAGATGCGTGTATCGGCGCCGCATGCGCGCAGCGTCGCCGCGATTTCACTGATGATGCGGGCGCCGTTGCGGGCTGCGGTCTGGACCCCGTCGCCTGTTTCGCGCGGCAGCACCTCGATGGCGGTGGCTTTGGCTTGGCGCACGGCGGAGCGGATCGCGCCGAGGGCGGATGTGAGGCTCAGTCCCTGCGGCTGCTGCTTTTGCGCGGTGAGGTTGGATTCGAGGCGCGACACGGCGTCGAGCAGGAGATTGGTATCGGCGTTGCGGTTGCGCTTGGTGTATTCGGCAAGGAACCAGCGGCCGCGCGCGGTTTCCATGAAAGCTTCCCGGATCGCCTCATAGTCTGCTTCTCCCGGCACATTGGGACGGGCGTTGATCGGCGACAGGGCAAAAGCTTCTTCGGCCATTGGTTGAACTCGCGGCGCGCGGAAAGGCGCGATATGTCAGCATGGCAACGATCCCGCACGAATCGCGCCCGCCTCATGATACCTGAAACCGCTCCCCAGATCGCCCCGGCCGTGGCGCGCAAATTCGCGCGGCGGCTAGCCATGTTCTACGGCACCGTGTTCGGCTCCAGCGGGTTCTATCTGCCGTTCTTCCCGGTCTGGCTGAAGGCGATCGGGATCGATCCGGCCTGGATCGGCGTGATCCTCGCGGTGCCCTCGACGACGCGCTTCACCACGCTGCCCTTCATCACCGCCTTCGCCGAGCGCCGCCATGCGCTGCGCCAAACGATGATCCTCTGCGCCGTCCTCACCATGATCGGCTTCGCCGTGGTCGGCACGTTGCGCGCGCCGCTGGCGATCCTTGCGGTATTTGCGTTGACCGCGGTGGTGTGGACGCCGCTGACGGCGCTCACCGACGGCTATGCGCTGAAGGGCGTCGTGCGTTTCGGCTTCAATTACGGGCCGTTGCGGCTATGGGGCTCAGCGGCTTTCGTGGCCGGCGCACTGGCGTGCGGCGTCGTCGTCAACTGGCTCGATGGCGTGCACCTGATCTGGGTGATCGTCGGCGCGATGGTTCTGTCCGCGTTCGCAAGCTTCGGCCTGCAGCCGCTCGGTGCACCGGTGAGCGACGGCAAGGTCTTGGCGAAAGCGAGCATGCTGCTGCGCGATCCCGGCTTTCTCGCCATCGCGTTCGCGACGGCGTTGATCCAGGGCAGCCACGCTGGTTACTACACCTTTGCGTCGATCACCTGGCAGGCCGCCGGATATGACGGGCTTACCATCGCCGGGCTATGGACGCTCGGTGTGCTTGCCGAGATCGTTCTGTTCGCGCTGTCGCCGCGGATCACATGGGCGCCGGCGACATTGACGATCCTCGGCGGCCTCGGCGCGCTTCTGCGCTGGACGCTCACTGCGCAGACCTTGCCGCTGCCCGTTCTCGTCGTCGTGCAATTGCTGCACGGCGCGACCTACGGCCTGACGCAGCTCGGCACCATGGGCCTGCTGCTGCATCACGTCCCTCAACACGTGATGGCGCGGGCGCAGGGCTATGTCACGGCCTGCACCGGCCTTGTGATGAGCAGCATGGCGGTGCTGTCGGGCGCGATCTATGCGCGCTACGGCGAGGGTGTGTATTACGTGATGGCCGTGCTGGGTGCAGCCGGCGCCGGCGTGATTTTGATCGGACGGCGGCATGTCGGCGAGAAATTGCAGGACTCGCTCCACACACCGCCCTCATGGTGAGGAGCGCGCCGAAGGCGCGCGTCTCGAACCATGAGTGGGTCAGCTCCGCGCGCTTGTAGCCATCCGTCGAGACGCCGCTGCGCGGCTCCTCAGGATGAGGGAGGGGTGGGGCTTCGACAGCATCATGCGGGGTTGACGGTCATCCCCACAGTTTCGCGTCGGGCGGGTAAACCGTGCTGCCGTCATAGTGCAGTCTGTCGTCTCGATCTTTTGCCAGCAGCAGCGGTCCGTCGAGGTCCACGAACCGCGCGGCCTGCGCGATCAGCATCGCCGGGGCCATCGACAAGGATGTCGCCACCATGCAGCCGACCATGATATCGAGTCCCATGGCGCGCGCGGCGTCCGCCATCTTCAGCGCCTCGGTCAGGCCGCCGGCCTTGTCGAGCTTGATGTTGATGGCGTCGTAGCGTCCCTGCAGCGCCGGCAGCGAGGCGAGATCGTGCACGCTCTCGTCGGCGCAGACCGGAATCGGGCGCGCCACATGCAGCAGGGCGTCGTCGTTCCCCGCAGGCAGCGGCTGTTCGACCAGCGTGACGCCGGCGCGGTGGCAGGCATCGAGATTGGCGGCGAGGTTTGCGGGGGTCCATCCTTCATTGGCATCGACGATCAGGTCCGCCTGCGGCACGGCGCCGCGCACGGCCGCGATGCGGGCCATGTCGTCGTCGCTGCCGAGCTTGATCTTCAGCAGGGGGCGATGCGCGGCCTGCGCAGCGGCGGCGGCCATCGCATCCGGCGTGCCGAGCGAGATTGTATACGCGGTGGTACAGGGGGAGGGGGCGGGCCGCTGCAGCAGATCCCAGACGCGCCGGCCGCTCTCCTTGGCTTCGAGATCGTGCAGGGCGCAGTCCACCGCATTGCGCGCGGCACCGTGCGGCATGGCGGCCTGGAGGGCATCGCGGCTGAGACCGGCGGCAAAGGCGTCCGCCATCGCCTGAATGGCGGCCAGCGTCGCCTCCGGCATTTCGCCGTAGCGCGCATAGGGCACGCATTCGCCGCGGCCGGTAATACCGCCGCGGCTGATCTCGGCCACCACAACCACCGCTTCGGTCTTGGCGCCGCGGCTGATGGTGAAGGTGCCGGCGATCGGCCAGCTCTCGATACGCGCGGTCAGTGTCGCGGGAACCGGGGGGGCAACTGGCAAAGAGGCGTCCTTCGGGTTGAATCGGGCGGTGTATGCGATGCGATCTCTATAAGTTTAAGTGACGGGCGTGAACTTCTTTGCGACGTAATTCGTTGCTTGAGAATGGCGCCGTGATCCCCGTTGACGCGCTGTTAACCATAGCATCGTGTTGGTCCAATTGAAGTTCTCAAATCCGTAGAACACCGTGTTAATATTTTGTTCATGTCTCGATTGAACGACGTCAAGGGCGTGCCGTGAGCGGCCCAACTCTCGAACAAGTCGCAAAGGGCGACGGCCTGGCTCTGTGTGCAGCCGGGGCGTGGACGGCTGCCTTTGCGCCTGCGCTGGAAAAGCTGGTGGCTGAGGCCGAACGGCTGGCCGGCAGCCGGCCGGATATTTCCATCGACGTCTCCCAGGTTTCCAAGCTCGATACGTTCGGCGCCTGGCTGATCGAGCGCTTGCGCCGCACGCTGACGGTGGGCGGACAGGAGCCGCAGATCGCCGGCCTCTCGGCGAACGATGCGAGCCTCGTCGATGAAGTTCGCAAAGTGCAGCCGCAGGCGGCGGAAAGGCATCATACCGCGAACCCCATCGTCGCTACGCTCGACGCCATCGGCCGCAATGTCTACGGCATGGGCGAGACGCTGCTGGCGCTGATCGACATGATCGGCGCGGTGCTTGCCGCGTGGTTTCGCGTCCTGCGGCATCCGTCGCGGTTCCGCTTCACCTCGGTGGTGCACCATATGGAGCAGGTGTGCTGGAACGCAGTGCCGATCATCGTGCTGATCACCTTTCTGATCGGCTGCATCGTCGCGCAGCAGGGCATCTTCCACTTCCGTCGCTTCGGCGCCGATGTGTTCGTCGTCGATATGCTCGGCATCCTGGTGCTGCGCGAACTCGGCGTGCTGCTGGTCGCGATCATGGTCGCCGGCCGTTCGGGCAGTGCCTATACGGCCGAGCTCGGTTCCATGAAGATGCGCGAGGAGATCGACGCGCTGCGCACCATGGGCTTCGATGCGGTCGAGGTGCTGATCCTGCCGCGCATGATGGCGCTGGTGCTGGCGCTGCCGATCCTCGCATTCCTCGGCGCGATGGCCGCGCTTTACGGCGGCGGCCTCGTGGCATGGTTCTACGGCGGCGTCGATCCGGCCACGTTCCTGTCGCGTCTGCGGGAGGTGCTGTCGATCAATCATTTCGTGGTCGGCATGGCGAAGGCGCCGGTGATGGCGCTGGTGATCGGCATCGTCGCCTGCGTGGAAGGCCTTGCCGTGAAGGGAAGTGCCGAATCGCTCGGCCAGCACACCACGGCGTCCGTGGTGAAAGGCATCTTCTTCGTCATCGTGATGGACGGCGTGTTCGCCATCTTCTTCGCCTCGATCGGGATCTGAGCATGAGCGCGGCAGAAGCGACAACAGCTGCAACCGGCGACGCCATCATTCGCGTCAGCGATCTCACGGTCACGTTCGGCAGCCGCAAGGTGCTCGACGGTCTTAACCTCGACGTCGCGCGCGGCGAGATTCTGGGCTTCGTCGGTGCATCCGGCGCCGGCAAGTCGGTGCTGATGCGCACCATCATCGGCCTGGTGCCGAAGGTCGCCGGCCGTGTCGAGGTGTTCGGCACCGATTTCGACAGCGGCGAGCGGGAACGCCGCAGCATCGAACGCCGCTGGGGCATTCTGTTTCAGCACGGGGCGTTGTTCTCGTCGCTCAGCGTGCGGCAGAACATCCAGTTTCCGGTGCGCGAATATCTGAACGTGTCGCAGCGGCTGCTCGACGAGATCACCATGGCGAAGCTCGCCATGGTCGGGCTCAAGCCGGAAGTGGCCGAGCGGCATCCGTCGGAACTGTCCGGCGGCATGATCAAGCGCGTGGCGCTGGCCCGCGCGCTCGCGCTCGATCCGGAGATCGTGTTTCTGGACGAACCGACGTCGGGTCTCGACCCGATCGGCGCCGGTGACTTCGACGAACTGGTGCGGACGTTGCAGCGAACGCTCGGACTGACGGTGTTCATGGTCACCCATGACCTCGACAGTCTGTACACGGCCTGCGACCGCATCGCCGTGCTTGGCGACGGCAAGATTATCGCGCACGGGACCATGGCCGATATGCAGGCGTCGCAGCATCCCTGGTTACGTGAATATTTCCATGGCAAGCGCGCCCGCGCGGTCATGGCGTAAAAAGCCCTTGAGCTGACTGGAGTTTGAGTAATGGAAACTCGGGCAAACTATGTCCTGATCGGAACCTTCACGCTGGCGGTGATCGCTGCCGCCATCGGTTTCGTGATGTGGTTTCAGAACCTGCATTCGGGCACGCAGCGTACGCCGCTGCGTATCGTGTTCGAAGGCTCGGCCTCGGGCCTGCGCAACGGCGGCAACGTCAACTTCAACGGCATCCGTGTCGGTGAAGTCACATCGGTGAAGCTCGACAACCCGCGCCGTGTCGTCGCACTGGCGATGATCGATACTGTCGCACCGATCCGCAAGGACACGCTCGCCGGTCTCGAATTCCAGGGCCTCACCGGCGTTGCGGCCATCGCGCTGAAGGGCGGCGCGCCGGATGCGCCGGACGTGCCGCTGGATACCGACGGCGTGCCGGTCCTGATTGCCGATCCCGAGGCAACCAAGGACATCGGCGAAGCCGTGCGCGCGACATTGCAGAACGTCAATCGCCTGGTCACCGACAATCAGGAAGCGCTCAAGGGGGCGCTCAGCAATGTCGAGGCATTTACCGGCGTGTTGGCGCGCAATGCCGAATCCGTCGACAGCATCATGAAGAAGATCGACAGCGTCATGGGCAAGGCCGACGGTGTCATGGGTAAGGCGGACGGTGTCGTCGCCCGGACCGACAACATCCTGCTCGGCCTCGATACGCTGGCCGGCGGCAAGGACGGTGGCGCATTGACGGCGGCGGTGAAGTCGTTCCACGAACTGACCGAGAATCTCGACAAGCGCTCCGGCGCGCTGATCGCTGACGGTCGCCGCACGCTCGGCGATGCAAGCCGGACCCTGGCCGATGTCAGCCGCGCGGTGAACAATCTCGACCGCAATCCGACCCGCCTGCTGTTCGGTCCCAGCACCAGCTCGCAACAGGTGTCGCCGGCTCCGCCGCCGCGCCGCCGGTGAGTTTGTCTCGTGTCCCGGACGGCGGTGCGCCGCTGAACCGGGACCGTATCGAACGCCGGCGCTTGGTACGGTCCCGGCTCTGCGAAGCGGCACTTCGCGCCGCATCGCGTCCGGGACACGGGAGTATAGCATGTAGGGTGGGCAAAGCGCAGCGTGCCCACCAACGAGCGTCGCGCACTTGATGGTGGGCACGTCGCTTCGCTCCTTTGCCCATCCTACAGGGGGATGTATCGATGCCGTCAGACGATCATTTCACCATCGGCAACGGCCGGGTGATGGCCACCATCAAGGCCGATGGCGCCGAACTGTGCTCGCTGAAGAATGCGGACGGACAGGAGATGTTGTGGCAGGCCGGCCCCGAATGGCCGCGCTACGCGCCGATCCTGTTTCCCATCGTCGGCCGCCTCAAGGGCGATGTGCTCCGGCATCGCGGCGAGGCTTATCCGATGACCCAGCACGGCTTTGCGCGCGATCTTCGGTTTGCCTGGACCGCACGCGAGAAGACGCTGTGCGTGCTGTCATTGTCGGACAGCGCGGCGACCAGGGCGAGGTATCCGTTCGCCTTCCGCCTCGATGTGTCCTACGTCGTCGAGGGGAACGAGCTGGTGATCGGCTACGCCGTCACCAATACCGGCGATGAGATGCTGCCGGCGTCGATCGGCGCGCATCCGGCGTTTTGCTGGCCGTTGGTCGAGGGCGTTGCGAAAGACGCGCACGAGATCGTTTTCGAGAAACCCGAAACTGCGCCGATCCGGCGCCTCGACGGCGGCCTGCTGTCGCCGGCTTCCGAAGCATCGGGCGTGGAGGGCGATCGACTGGCGTTGTCCGAAGCGCTGTTTGCGAAAGACGCGATGATCTTCGATCGTCTCGCAAGCCGATCGTTGCGCTACCGGGCTCCGGGCGCGCCGACCGTTACCTTCGCCTGGGACGGCTTTCCGCAGCTCGGCATCTGGTCGAAGCCGTCGGGCGCTTCGTTTCTCTGCATCGAGCCGTGGCACGGTTTCGCCAGC
>Ga0153956_1001939_pt1 | contig 16548 bp, 14 predicted proteins | sample TSFL040MetaG_FD_104704 | JGI IMG/M metagenome (GOLD analysis project Ga0153956, IMG submission 104704) | Attine ant fungus gardens microbial communities from Florida, USA - TSFL040 MetaG | ecosystem: Host-associated > Fungi > Mycelium > Unclassified | place: USA: Florida, Wekiwa Springs...
CGATGCTCGGATCGCTCAAGGGAAGGTCCTGTAACGCTTCCACGCATTCGCGGTAGCGGGCACCGAGCAGCGGGTGATCGAGATAGGCTCGCGCTTCGTCTCTGGAGCGAATGCCGTAGAATTTGGCGGTTTCGCTTCGCCCGAGATCAGCCAGCTGAGGGAAGATGAACCACATCCAATGCGAGCGTTTCGCACCTCGCCGGATCTCGGCAAGCGCCGACTGGTAAACGGTGTCCTGGGCGTCGACAAAGCGTTCGAGGGAGTGCGGCTGGTTCATAATCCTCGCGTCGGCCTACCTGCGTGCTCATCGCGAACCCTGGTCACTGAGGCAAGGCTTAGCCGTCGGCCAGCATCAACCGTTTCTGCTCTTGCCAGTCGGCGGGCACGCCGCCGGGCGCGCAGATCATTGCGCGATCGACGCCATCGCGCTGGCGCCCGGCGAGCATCGCCTCGACCACGGCCGGCGACAGGAATGCCAGCCGCACGATGCGCGACACGTACGATGTGCAGAGGCCTTCGCGTCTGGCGATGGCGGTGACGTCGGTTTGGCCGAGCCGCAGCTCTGCCCACCAGCGCCGTCCCTGCAGGATCGGCTTGATCAGCGACGTAGCGGGATCCCGCTCGACCGCGGCGCCATTGGACTGGACCAGGCGCATGACGTGCCCGGAGCGGGTCAGGCGGACATCCATCGATAACGTGATGGTGGGGTGGGCAGCCTGGCCGCGCTTGATGCCTAGCTCGGCTGCGATCGCGTCGGTCGCGCAGTCGATTTCGATCGCCCTGTCGAACACCCGTACGGCTGTTGTCAGCCTCTCGACCAGGCCGACGTCGCGACTGCGCAGCGTGCTGGCGACCCGCCGGCAATTTGTCTCGAGCCGCGGCAGGCTGGTGAGATCGACGTCCAGCTCGAGCATGTCGAGGAACCCAAGCCGATCGTCGAACAGTTGGGCGAGGCGGGACTGCACCGCGCCTTCGATCTCCTTTGCAGGAATCCGCAGCCCGGACGCACCGCCATGTTTGGAAGCTTGGCTGACATAGTAGCGATAGCGCCGTTTTCCCTTGCAGGCGTGGTCGGCGATGAGCGGCTGGCCTTCGCTGTCCGTGATCTTGCCGGCGAGCGGGCTTGGTTGGCTGGCCCGGCTGCGAGCACGCTCGCCCTGCAGGTTGAGGGTCAGCTGCTCCTGCACCTGCTCCCACAGATTGCGGGCGATGATCGGGGGATGAAGGCCCGGATAGTGCTTCTCGCGATGCTCGATCTGGCCGATGTAGATGCGAGAGGTCAGGATCCGGTAGAGCTGGCCCCGCGTCGGCGCCTGCCCGCCATGGCTTTTGCCGCGCGTCGTCGTGCGCTCGGGCATGAAGATGCGGTCACGCTCGAGGCTGTCCTGCAGCAGCCTGACGTTGCCAACAACGCGATAGCGCTCGAAGATCTCTCGCACGATTGCGGCGTGCTCCTCGACGATGGCAAGCGTACGCCCGTCAGGCCGATAGCCGAGTGGCGGAATGCCCCCCATCCACATGCCCTTGGCCTTGGACGCGGCGATCTTGTCGCGGATGCGCTCGGCGGTCACTTCGCGCTCGAACTGCGCGAAGGAGAGCAGCATGTTGAGCGTGAGGCGCCCCATGCTGCTGGTGGTGTTGAACGACTGGGTGATCGAGACGAACGATGTCCCGGCCTTGTCGAACGCTTCTACCAGCTTCGCGAAATCCAGCAGCGAGCGGGTCAGCCGGTCGACCTTGTAGACCACGACGATGTCGATCCGCCCGGCGGCGATGTCGGCGAGCATGCACTGGAGGGCAGGGCGCTCCAGCGTGCCGCCCGACAGTCCGCCATCATCATACTGCTCACGGACCTCGGTCCAGCCTTCGCTAGCCTGACTGAGGATATAGGCCGAGCAGGCTTCGCGCTGGGCATCGAGGCTGTTGAAGCTCTGCTCCAGGCCCTCGTCGCTCGATTTGCGCGTATAGATGGCGCAGCGGATCGCCTTCATGCTGCGGCCTTCTTCTTGAGGCCGAAGAAGGCCGGTCCCGACCAGCGCGTGCCGGTGATCGCGCGTGCCACCTCGCTCAGCGAGCTCCACTGGCGGCCGTTCCAGCTGATCCGCTTCTGTTCATCGATGGTGACGACATGGGCCTTGCCGTTCCACTCCCGGATCAGCCGCATGCCGGCTTGCTCGGGTGTGGTGCGGGTTAGGCCACGTTCGAGCTGATCGAGCTTGCGAACCGTTTCGCGCGACTGGCCGCCCAGCGCCCTTGCCTGGATCTCCCAGGCAAGGGCGAGACGAAGCAGCCCGATGCTAATCTTTGGGCTGGGCCCGCCGGTCAATGTCGACCAGCGGGCACGCAGTTCGGGCGCCGACAGGCGGTCGAGCGCCGCCAGTTGCTCGGGGAGGAGGCTCATGCGGCCGCAACCTTGTAGCAGGTGGCGCCGTCGCGCTTGTTCTTGATGATGACGTGGCCCTTCTTGCGCAGGCCGGTCAGCGCCGCCCGCGTGGTGTGCGGCAGCCAGCCGGTGGCCGCGATCAGATCCTCGAGCGTCGCGCCTTGGGGCCGCTGGAGCAGCGCCAGCACGCTTGCTGCCTTGGTCTGCCGAGCAGGGGCGGGCGCCGCCGCTGTCGGCTTGGGGTCGCCAAGCTCGGATTGCGTGTCATCAGGCTCGATGCCGATCGTGGCCAGGCCGGCGGGTGTGATATACAAGCCGAAGCGCAGATCGCCTTCCTCACGATAGGTCTGGGCGACGTCGGTGGCCTCGCGCTCTTCCGCCAGGCCGCTCTTCCGTAAAGTGGCGAGCGCCTGGCTTACCCGCGTTCCGCCGTCCGCATGGGAAGAGGGAAGGGGATAGAAGCTGCCAGCTTCGGCGCGCGCGGCATGACCGAGCAGGAGCGTCTGCGTGTCGTTGAGTTTAGGCATTGGGTGGTCCTCGTCTTGAGGACAGCGGCGCTATTGCCGCTGCCACCACCCTCAGCCCCGTCAGTCGCGCTGATCGGGGCCGGCTCGCGACCTGTACATTGCCGCGAGTCGAACGACGCTGTCGCTCTGGTTGCCTGATAAGTCGACGGTGTTTCGAACGGTAGACGCGTCATAGCGCGCTGTTTCAGCCGAAGCTGCAAAGGGTGCGGCAAGACTGATCAATATGACAGTGATGAAGTGTTCTGGATCACGAGCTCGGTTACACTCGCCCAAACGGGCTATCGCCCCCCAGTCCACGCCGCCCAGTATCGAAAACCGCCTGCCAGGGCGGTTTTTGGCTTGGTCGCAAATCGGCCGAATCGTATATTCCGTTGGCCCTGCTGTACGGATAGGCGTTGGCTATGCAGCATCCGACCGACCTTCAATATCAGCAGCTTCGCATGGCGCTCGACCTTATGAAGACGGCGCTGGAGCTTCTTGACGAGGTGGGCGAAACGACCGCGGCGGCCCACCTGCAACACGCTATATCCCATGCTCAACAAGCGGCTGGCCGACCGGTCAGCTTTAGGCCGCAATCGGGAGACTCGTGACCAGATGGGCTCTAGGAGCGCTCTAGCAGGCCGCAGATAAAGTCGGCAACGATGCCAAGGCGGCCGAGGAGGCCGCCGTCAAGGTAGAGGTGCAAACCGACCGGTGGCTGCGCTGTCTTCCCCCGGGGCGTTGTCAGACGTAATGCAGCTGCGCTGAAGGATGCTCGAGGTACGGCATCTTAGCCGCTCCGGCTATTGCGTCTGAGCTGTCAATGCTGCGTGCTCGTTTCCGGAGATGGTGGCGGCCGGCCCTGGTGCGGGCCACGGAGGTCGCCCCACCAACGCGATGCAGGCCGCGCAAGGGAGCTCCACCCTCCACATCGTCAGCAGCGATCACCTAGCAAGCTTGCGTGCCATGAATGTAAGCGCCGCGTTTGGATTGGCTTTGGGCAAGAAAGCTAAACCCCCGCCGCCCAATGCCCGGAAACCGGCCGCGGTGTCCCAGCGCCTCCTCAGTCGCAGCGAAGTTCGAAAGGCGAAGGCCGTTTTCATTAAATCTTAGGCGGTCCGCCTCAACTGGATAGGGCATGATATTGAAATTTTTGTGCTTTTTTCGGAGGCATCGTCCTGATCGGCGTGAGAACATGCGCGGCAGGGATGGCTCGCATCGGTCGAGGTGTTCCGGCTGCGGGCGGGCGATCGTTCTCAGCTCGAACTCTCGCCGGTGGGAGCTGGAATAGCGGCATCCGAGCGCGGCGTTCTTAATGTGACGGCTTTGTCGAGCAGCTTGGTAGTCACCGATAGCGTCGCGCGTCCTTCCTGGCCGGCGCCAGACTGCCATCACCGACTAGCCACGCAGGCGCAGATGTCGGTAGGAACCAACATAGGTTGAACGATCCCGTATCTACGCCTGTCGATTCGCAGATTCCTTCACCGGCCGATCCAACTGCGCCGAGCGTCCAGCCCAGCGAGCCACCGATAATGCCAGCCGAAGTCCCTCAGCCCAATGGCGAGGTAGGCCATGGATAACGGCGTGGAGCAGGCAAATGCGAACGAGGGTGCCGACCCCTTGACGACATTCGTAAACAGAACCCCGGCGAAACCACTGCTTCGGATGCGGCCTATGAGCCTGCCGCCGGTACGATCGGCAAGCACGATCCCCACAAGGCGGAGAAGCTGTCCAAACTCAGATCCGGCGGTGACGAAACTGCTGAAAGGACCGGGTGAACCCAAACCCCAGGCCGAAGGCGACGAATGGCTAACGGCCTGGCTAATCGCGGCCCGGAAGACCGCTCGCCTCCGACATGCACTTGGGCTCGAAAGCTGACGCGGCGCAGGCGGCTAATTTTCCGCTACGCCACCCTTGAACTGTTAGAATCCTGACCTAGCTCAAGCTCGCCGGGCGCCGCGTTCGGGTCCGGTGGGACATAGAGGGCGTCGGCTCTTTTCCGGCGCACCTTATGCCCAGATCGCTTCAAAAGTGGAGGATTTGGTTATGAGGAATAGTTTTGATTTTTCGCCCTATCGTCGCTCCACCGTGGGCTTTGATCGTATTTTCGACCTGCTTGAGACAGGCATGCGCGGCGATGGGCCAGACAGCTATCCGCCATTCGATATTATCCGTGAGAGCGAGGACAGCTACAGGATTACGCTTGCGGTAGCTGGCTTCAACCGAGACGAGATCGAGATCGTCGCACAAGAGCATCAACTTCTGTTGATGGGCAAGCATGCCGACGGTGACGATAAGCGCGAGTATCTGCATCGTGGAATCGCCAACCGCGCGTTCGAACGCCGCTTCCAGCTCGCCGATTTCATCGAAGTCGGCGGTGCGCAGTTCGAAAACGGCCTGCTTTCGATCGAGCTTCGGCGAGTGATCCCTGAAGCTATGAAACCGCGAAAGATCGCGATCGGCGGGGCCCCTGCCAATGACAGGATCGAGGCGCCGCGGACGAACGCGGCGGCCTGAGACACCTATCGCTCGCCGCGGGCTCTTTCGCGGCGAGCGATCACAAATCGGACATCGGCAAATTGAGAGGAGGTATCCATGCCGCGCGATTCCCGATTTTCGCACCCACTGGATGTGGTGAAACATCCGGACCTCGAACCTGAGGTGAAACGCGCAATCCTGGCATCGTGGGCATCAGATCGGGCCGCAATCGAAGGAAAGCCAGCGCTGAGGCAGCCGCGTGGGGCGAGCAAGCCCATCCACATCGATGAGATTTTCCAGGCAATGGATGCTCTGGATGGCGGCAGCGGTGGGCAAGCTTCGGCCCGACAGTGGCGGCCCGCGCGGCGTCATCGCCGCCACTCAGCCAATCTGGATTCTAGAAGCGGATAACGTGTCGGCCATTCCCGGAGAGGCAATTCGGATCGAGTATCGGAAACGGCGGCAGCTAGCCGGCGACACTGCCTGGCGTGCGCTCGCAGCTCAGTCAGTGCGGCTTTAAGGCCGTCTCCGATCCCCGCATTCGGCCCATCTGTTGCGAACCGGGTCAAAGATTATGGGCGTTCCGCACCGAGCGCATCGCGACAGCGGAGCGCTGGATCCGAGCGACCTGCGTGTCGGCGATGAAGCGCGATGGAAACCGAGCCGGCAGAAGATATGCATGACGACCGATGCGCCTCACGTTGGCGGAGCCCATTCCGACGATCGCAACGGATCACGGTGTCCGATGGTCGACGGTGCATGGGATACGATGAGTCGCCGAACCCCCGCTGGGGTTCCGGGTTGTGTTGAAAATGGATCAATCAGATCGCGCCGCCGAGATGCAACTTCGCCTGCTCGCCGAGGCGGCCAGCGACGCGCTGGAGAGGCAGGCCGCGACCCGCCGATACATCGAGAAGGTCGCCGAGGTGAGACGGACGAAGCGTCACCTGCCTTGGTTATGGCGACGTCGGCGCTGAGGCAACGGGAAGGAGACCAGGAGGCGACTCCTAGGAACGAAGCTTAGGCCGGTCATCTCACTGGCATGGATCCATCCGAGCAACCTTGCGCGATCCGTTCCAAATTTCGATAGGAACCGTCTCCCCTGGCCGCGAACGTGCGCGATTGCCTGAGCGTCGCTGTCCGCCCTGAAATTTTCCGCCGCGTGATTCGGTTCTCCGCATTCAGAAAGTAGATGCGATAGTCCATTCCCGCCACAGCCCAGCGGGGCTATATGCTATCAAGGCTTTGAATGAGAACACTTTTCAGGTTACGAAGTCGTAACTTTCCGTAGCTCGCGCGCCACGTCGTATCAATCGTGCATGATGTGCGCTGGCAGGGACTTTGCAGCTCGCTCAGCTCGGCAAATTTTAGCATATTAGAACCGCATGCAAAAAGCTCCATGGGCTGCGGCCGCTCTCGGCCTCGGTTGAGCCAATGACGAATGGCCGTTGTTAAGGCGAGAAGCCGTCGCTGGCTCTCGCGCGTCCCAGTAGATCAGCTGACTCAGCTATTGGCTGGAACTGGATACGCCGCCCACGAATTCGAGGACTTTTTCCTTCACTTTGGCGATACCGAACTTCCAGATTTCCCCTGCGTCGACGTGCGGCATAGTCGGGATTTCGGCCGGATCGACAACTGCATGGAGAATGGCAGGTCCCGGCGCTGCGAGGAATTCACGCACCGTTTCCGCAAGCCGCGTTGGATGCCGGACGGTGAAGCCCTTGGCACCGCAGGCGCATGCGAACGCGGCGAAGTCCATGTTGCGAAAGGCGGAGCCGCTGGCGGCGGGTAGCCCCGCTCCTTCCATCTCGAGATGGACCAGTCCCCAGCCGGCGTTATCGTAGACCACCACCTTGATCGGCAGCCTGTGCTCGACAGCGGTCATAAATTCGCCCGGCAGCATGGTGAAACCGCCGTCGCCGACCTGGAGGATCACCTGGCGTCCTTTGTCGAGCGTCTGAATGCCGTTGGCGATGCCGAGGCCGGTGCCTACCGCCGCATTGTTGAACGAGCCGCAATGGCGCTGCTCGGCCCGTTGCCGGGTCCAGTTGGCGGCCCAGAGAGTCACCTCCCCCGTATCCGTAACGAAGACGGCATCGTCCGCGGCATGATCGCTCACCAATCGTGCGACTGCCTGGGGATGAATCTTGTCTTGGCTGCGTGCGGGATCAGCCTTTTCGTCCAACATCGCGTCCCAATCGGCGCGGTCCTTCGATACCCCATCCAAGAAGCTGCGATCGGTCCGCTGGGGCAAGCCGTCGAGCAGCATGCGTAGCGCGGGCCGCACCGATCCCACGATCCCCAGCGCGATCGGCGCGCGCCGGCCCAGTGAATAAGCCCGTTCATCGATCTGGATGACGTGACCCTTGTCCGGCAGGAATTCGGAATAGGGATAATCGGTGCCGAGCATCAGCATAAGGTCGGCGTCACGGAGCGCGTCGACGCCCGGTCGCCCGCCGATCAGGCCGACGCCGCCAATCCAGCGTGGATCGTCATGGGCCATGATGTCTTTGCCGCGGTAAGTGTGCATCAGCGGCGCGTGCAGCCGATCCGATAGCGAGGCCAGTTCTTGCGCAGCACCATGGCAGCCATGGCCGCAGAAGACGGCGATCGTTCCAGCTTCGGCGATCAGCACGCGAGCGGCGGCGATGTCCGCCTCGGCAGGCGCGACCTCGGGCCGCGGGCGCAACGTGGCGAGGCTGGGGACCGGCTCGGGCGCCTTTGCGGCAAAAATGTCGGGCGGTATCGAAAGATGGGCGACGCCGCGTTTGCCATAGGCAATGGCGATTGCCTGCTGGAGAACGGCTGCTGCCTGTGCCGCGGAAGAGACGAGCTGCGAGTAGACCGATACATCGCGGAACAGGGATACGGGGTCATCCTCCTGCAGATAGTCGGTACCGCGCTTGGCGCTGGGGACGTGTCCCGAGATGGCGAGGACAGGCGCGTGATCCTTGCGTGCCTCGTAGAGCCCAGCGACGAGATGGTTGCCTCCCGGCCCCGTCGTTCCGCAGCACACGCCAAGGCGACCGGTCAGCTTTGCCTGGCCCGCGGCGGCCAGCGCCGCGCCTTCCTCGTGCCGTACGCCAATCCATTCGATGCGCCCGTCGCGTCGGACCGCGTCCGTGAAGGGGTTGAGCGCGTCGCCGACGATGCCGAAAATCTGGCCGACGCCGATCTTCGCCAGGGTATCGACAAGCAATTCGGCGATCGTCAGGGACATCGATCTCTCTCCACGAGCGGCATTACCGGAACGCCGCAATCCACGAAGAGGTTCGGTTGCGTTCAGAGATTGATGGCCGACCGAGTTGGAATCGCGGCGACGCACGTCGAAGGGCGAAGGTGAGGCGCAACGCCGTCATCACCATCGGCGGCAGCCACCCAGGCTGGCGGTCAGACTTTGCCGGCGATCAATCTAGGATTGGCGGTCGCCAGCCCACTCGCGAACACGATCGCGTCCTCGACAAAACCGGTCGCCGTTTGTCCATATCGCCGCATGACTGCACACCGCAGGCGCCAACCAAAGTAGGAAGACGCCAGTGCGGTGCCGACAGCCACCGCCGCGCCGAAAGCTCGCTTACCTCCCGGCGCCAGCGCCGCACCGGCGTAGGCGGCAGTGATGCTGCGAACCGCAAGGCCTATCGGCACGATCCGGTCGGGTGCGGTCTTCATTTTGTCCCCTGCCATTTCCGCTGCGGCCAACGCCGCTGTCCCAGCCGCGATGACCGGGTTCAGCAGTAGATTCTGGAGCGGCAGTTGGACCGAAATTTCCCGCCTTCGTGTCGCGGTGGCGATGACCGCAAGGGTGTGATGCCCCGCTGGCCGGCGACCAGACCGATCAGAAAGGAACGGATCATGACGTTGGCTCCGGAGTATATCGGATTGCCCTAATGCTTCGGCCGCAGATCGTATCCGCTGGTCGCTGGGCGAAACCTCCCGACATGAATCACCGCGGCTTTCGGAATGGCTATCAATACGCGGAACGATCGAATTAGGGCGCTTGCGGACGGCATCTCGCGCCCAATTGCTGTCGATGCGGCGTGAATGACTGAATGCGGCGCGCATAGCCGTCCAGCGGTTACACGAACTCCCCGACGCGGCGGATCCCCTGACCGAAGACGCACGCACGCCGGGAAGCCCGCGGATTCAGTGCCGCAGCTACACCCTCCGCTGAGGCGCTGGCTTCTGCGTTAGGTAAGCAACGCTGCTGAACCAGTGCCTTGGTAGTCAAAATGTTTTGCTAATTTATTTAGAGATTTACGCCGCGGGCGTAACGATCGATCGGTTGACGTCTGGGTTTAGGATGCTCACCGGCGAGCTGAACGGCCGGAAATGAGGCGCGTAGGAAGTGCAGGATTCGGGTGAGCCGCCAATGGCGGCTTCCACCCGCTTCTCTGCCCGCAAGGTCCAGGACCGCGCCACCTTCACCGAAATGCAGTTGTCATATCATGCTCATATCCGTGGCACGTGATGGCTTCCCGCACCGCACAATTGAGGGCCCAACGTGCTGATCTTCTGCACTATGTGGGACGGCAGGTGCGCGACTCGGCATTGAGCGAAGATATCGTTCAGGAAGCCTTTCTCCGGTTGATGGCCTTCGAGTCAAAACCGGGTACCGCCGTGGCCAGCGCTCCTGCGCTGCTGCGTCGCATATCGCTCAATCTGGTCCGGGATCATTTCCGTCGTGCCAGCCGCGTTCAGCTGGTTGAGTTGTCGGATACAATGGCCTGTCCGCAACCGGCTGCGGATCAACAGATAGAACGCCGGCAGTTGATCGAGCTGGTCATGGGCATCCTCAAGGCAATGCCTCGCTTGCGCCGGGAGGTTTTCATTCGCCGCCGCGTGCAGGGGCAATCGGCTGGCGAAGTGGCCGCGGCTTTGGGGCTTTCGCCCAGCGCTGTCAGCAATCATGTTACGCGGGCTGTATTCGATCTCGATTCGGCAATCGAGAAGATCGAGAAACGAGGCGGTCCTGTCCGAGACTAGCTCTATAAGGTGGGAAGCGGCGCAATGGGTCGAGCGCCGTATGGGCGCCCAGGAGTTCGACGAGGCGGCCTTTGAGTCTTGGCTTGCCGGCGATCCCCGCCGTCGCTCAGCGTTCGATACGATGTGGCGGCGTATTATGGGGTCGGACATGGATGCGGCTTTGAGCGCTTATGCGCGTCGGGGTGCGTCCAGGCGATCCTGGATCGCAGGCGGAGCGGCGGTCTTGCTGGTCGTGGCGGGTGGATACAAAGCCGTGCCCCTAGTCGAACTGAACCTTGCCCAGCCGCATGATTATGCGGTGGCGGACGAAAAGGTCCGCGAGGTCAGGCTGCCGGACGGAACGCGCCTCATCTTGGCGGGCGGCGCGCGGGTCAAGGTTCGCTATACCCGCTATGATCGAGAGGTAGAACTGACAGGTGGCGCGATCTTCGCCGATGTTGCGCATGACGAGCGGCGCCCCTTTCGCGTTGATACCGGCAATGCCCGTATCCTGGATGTCGGCACCAGCTTCGAGGTTTTGAGCAAGCCCGCGAGCATTCGTGTCACGGTCGCTTCCGGGGCTGTCCGGTTCGGCAATAACGGCTGGTTCAGCAAGCCGATCAACCTCACCGCCAATCAGGCCGCTACTCTCGACGACACCGGCCTCAACAGGATCGCGAACGTTGCCCCGGACGCGGTGGCTAATTGGCGTAGCGAGTGGGCGGAGTATAAAGGTGCTCCGCTCCGGCGGGTAATCGCCGATTTGCAAACCCTCTCACCGTTGCGCATCGAGATCGCCGATGAGAGTTTGGCCGATAAGCCGATGAGCGGGCGTATACGGCTCACCGATCCGGTCGGACAGCTCCAGAATCTGGCCGTTATCTACGATTTCCAGATGCACCAAACCAATGATGCATTGGTCATCTCCAGGAACTGATGGCCGCAGCAAAGCTGTAACAAAAAACTTTGTGAAATTTCGGCGCTGCCCGCGTCTTTCCCCCTGAACCCGTCTAACAATGCAGGGGGAATACACAGTGTCCAGGTTCCAGGGCTCGCTTCGCGCGGGCGTCGCTGCCTTCGCCCTTTCCATCGGCGCTGTTTGCGCCACTTCGCCGGCGTTGGCGCAGGGCAACATCACGCTTCCGTCCGTGAGCCTTGAGGACGCGCTGAATGCGCTGTCACACCAGACCGGGGCGCAGATACTGGTCGATCAGAGCCTGCTGAAAGGTAAGAGGGCTCAGGCGATAAAGGGGGTCTCCTCGCCGGAAGCGGCGTTGGCCCAGCTTTTGCGCGGGTCGGGGCTGACATGGCAGAAGCGCGGAGATGCCTTCCTGATCGTTCGGGGCAGCGACGCCGCACGACCCGTTTCCAACGCGAAACCCGATGCGCGACCAAGCGCACAGACGATATTCGTGCCCAATACCAATGCCTCCGACGATGGCGAAGTAATTACCGTTACCGGAACACGTATCATCCAAAACGGCTATCGTTCGCCCACCCCGGTGACCGTCATCGGCGAGCAGGCGATCGCCGCCGAAGCGCAGCCCAACATCGCCAATTTCCTCGAAAGATTGCCGATGGTCACCGGGTTCAACCGGCCCCAGCAAAACCACGGCAGCATCAACAGCTCGCTCTCGGGCACCAATCTGATGAGCCTGCACGGCCTAGGCACGACACGCACCCTCGTGCTGCTCGATGGCCATCGGTCGCCGGGCTCGGTCCCGACCGGGGAAGTGGACATTAACACCATTCCGCAAGACCTGATCAAGCGGATTGATATCGTCACGGGCGGCGCTTCGATGGACTATGGCTCGGGTGCCGTCGGCGGCGTGGTGAACTTCATTCTCGACAAGAAGTATACCGGGCTGAAGTTCTCGGCCGATTATGGCGAAACCGCGCGCAGCGAGAATCCCAGCGTTCGGCTGGCCGCCACTTATGGAACCGACTTTGCCGCCGGGCGCGGCCACTTCCTCCTCAACGGTGAATTCTACAATCAGGCGGGTATGCACGATTTGGATCGCGCTTGGAACAAGCGCGGTTATCACATATTCTACAATCCGGCCTATGTTCCGGGGAACGGCCAGCCCGAATTGCTCGTCCGTTCCAACGTCTGGCCTGCCCAGGCAACGCCGGGCGGCTTGGTGCTCAGCGGTCCGCTGGAGGGCACCTATTTCGGCACCGGCGGCAGCATCAATCAGCTCAATTATGGAATCGTCGGCGGCAACGCGATGCTTGGTGGAGACGGCCAAGTCACCTCACAGAATTATGTCGCCGGCGCTGATCCTGCACAACATGAACGGAGGCGGAGTGTTTTTGGTCGTGCCAACTATGAAGTCACACCCGATATAAATGTTTTTGCTGAAGCGTCCTACGCAAAATCTAAAGACAGCGACAATTATCTCGACGGTTACCCACAGATCGGCGGGATACCTATCTTACAGGACAACGCCTTTCTGCCTACCAGCGTGCGCACTCAGATGCAGCAACACAATCTGTCGTCGCTTTTGCTAGGCACGGTTAACACCGGGTTGCCCCCGTTCGGCGGCCGCGCTGATCGCTCGGTGCAGCGTTATCTGGTCGGTGCAGAGGGGATATTCAGCATCTCAGGCAGGAATCTCCATTGGGATGTTTTCGGCTTACAGGGCATCACCAACGCTTATTACGCGACAGCAGGTAACTGGAACCTCAACCGCATGGCGTTAGCGCAGGATGCCGTTTTCGCGCCGGCCGGGAACTCCGCTGGGATCGTTGCGGGCACCATCGTTTGCCGTTCGACGCTGAGCGATCCGAACAACGGTTGTAAACCACTGTCGCGTGTTGGCATCGACGGTGGCTCGCAAGACCCGGCCGCGTATCAGGCTGGCATCGATTATGTTTTTGGTTCAGAATATCCCTACCACAAAGCCCGGCAGAATTTGACGAATATGGGCTTCAACATCAGTGGTTCGCCCATCGATGGTTGGGCGGGACCGATCCAGGTCGCTTTCGGTGGTGAATGGCGGCGTGAAGCCTACAGTGACTATGTCCCACAACAATATATTTCTGGCTGGTATGCGGGCAATTTCGTCCCCCTGAACGGGTATTACTACGTCTGGGAAGGCTATGCCGAAACCACTGTTCCGCTTCTGCGCGGCATGGATTTCAACGGCGGTGTGCGCTATTCGCACTACAGCACTTCAGGCGGCATTACGACTTATAAGGCCGGCATCAACTATCAGCTGATCGAGGATATCCGCTTGCGCTTCGTATATTCGCGTGACATGCGGGCGCCGACAATTAGCGATTTATTCACAACCGGCTACAATTATCGCGCCATCGTCTACACGCTGAACGGCCGGCAGTATAACAGCAGCGATCTGACCGTCGGAAACCGGAATCTGAAGCCGGAAAAATCGGACAATATAAGTGCGGGCGCGATCCTCACACCGCGCTTCATTCCCGGCCTTACCGCCGAGATAAATTATTACGATATCAAGCTCAAGGATATCATCGGCTCAGTCTCCTCGCAACAAGCGGCGGAATACTGCTTTTTGCAGCACCAGCAAAACTTTTGTCAGAACATAGACTACACTGGCACCTTCCCCGACGTGACTATCGCCCAAGTCCGGGTGGGTGGTGTCAATTTTCAGTCGCGGCATATTCAGGGTCTCGATATCGGGCTAACCTATCAGGTGCCCACGACTTTGCTGCCACTGCCGGGCCGGCTGACGCTGAGTACCCAGGCAACGCATTATTTCAAGGATATCACCACTACCGTGGTCGCCCCGCCGGTTGATGCCGCCGGCTCCCCGAGCGCACCCGGCTGGCTCTACTATCTGACCGCTGATTATAGGGTGGGAAATTGGACGGTCGACCTAACGGGGCGCGGCGTTAGCTCGTTGGCGATTAACAATTCTTATATTGTCTGCTCATCGAACTGCCCAATGTCGAGCACTAACAACCATACGATCGACTTCAATTCCGTTCCAGGTGATTTTGTTGTCGACCTGACGCTTTTCTATGACCTCAAATTGGTTGGAACAACAGCCAAAGTATTTTTCAATGTCAAAAATCTGTTCGATCGTGATCCCCCGGCTTTCCCGACGGGGCCGGATAGCTTCAACTATTTCGCCGAGGCATCGACAACGAACGGGCTGAGCGAATTGCTCGGCCGCAGCTTTCGGGTCGGCGTCAAGGTTTCGTTCTAACCAGGAGAATGCGTGATGAGATTCGATCCCCAGTCTCTCCTAGCCGGGGTAGCCAGCAATGGCTTGTTCAGTACGCTTCCGCGCCGAACATTCCTCGCGACCCTAGGTGCCTCGGCGGTGATGCCAGCCCTATCCACCCGCGCGCTCGCCCAGGCGGCCAGCGTCAGGCCGCTGATAAATTCGGTATCAACGGTGAATCTGGACGGCATCTACATGGGCCATGTCCAGGGTGTCTGCTCCAACGGTCGTGACATTCTCTACTGGTCTATGACCAATGACCTGGTGATGTCCGACGCGACCGGGAAGGTGTTGAAGAAGGTAAAAGTCCTCAATCATCACGGTGACCTCACCTATGTGGACGGCAAGATCTATGTCGCCGTGAATCTAGGTATCTTCAATGACTCCCAGAAACGCGCTGATTCGTGGATTTATGTCTACGACGCGAATAACCTGAGTTTCCTGTCCAGGCATTCGGCGATCGAAGTGGTCTATGGCGCGGGCGGGATGGCTTACGGCGATGGGAAGTACCTCGTCGTCGGCGGCCTGCCGGACGGTTACCAGGAAAATCTCGTTTACGAATATGATCGTGACCTCAAATTCGTTCGCCAGATCGCCTTGAAATCCGGCTGGACTCAATTGGGCATACAGACTGCCGCCTATAACGCCAACCATTGGTGGTTCGGTTGCTATGGCTCGCCGGAAATCCTGCTGCGCGTGGACAACAGCTTCCAGGCCATCGAACGGTTCGTCTTCAGTGGCTCAGTCGGGTTGGTGCCGGTGGACGATAAGACCTTCCTGGTCGGCGGCAGCATCTGCTCTGGGGTTGTCGGCTGCGAGGCACGCCTTCATGCGGTGAAGATCGATGAGTTGATCGCCCAAGGTTTGCTGAAGCCGGTCTAGGCTTGGGTGAATTGGGGGATGCACGATGATACAGAAGCTGTCAGACCAATGTGGCAGGGAGGGGCGAGAGAGCCGAACGGAGCCATTACATCTTGTCCAGCCGCTCGTGCGACGATTGGCTGATTCCCAAAGATAGTTCGCAGACGACGCCCTCAGGATCGAATGACAACATAGCCGGTGCTCCGAGCTGTCCAGCAATGGCCCGCTCGATTAGCCGTGTTCCAAAACCCAACTTCGTGGGCGGGACGGGTGAAGGGCCTCCCCGCTCTTGCCATCGAACGCGGACGCGATCACGTTCGTCAGGATCGACATCCCAGACAACGGACGCGATGCCTTGCGGCACAGAAAACGCGCCGTGCTTGAGTGCGTTGGTGCAGAGCTCGTGGATTGCCAGTGCGAAGCCCATGACGTGTTCCGAGACGATGGTCACGTCAGGGCCGCTAAATTGAAGACGGCGGTCGAGCCCGAGCGCATTTGCGATTTCGTTCACGACGTCGATTAGACGGGCCTCGTCCCAAGACGCGTCGCGCAACAGCTGGTTTGCGTGCGCCAAAGCAAGAAGACGGTTGTCGAACCTGCTCTTTTGCTCGGGTGGTGCGTCTGGGAAGCTAGACCAAGCCAGCGACTGTACGACGGTCAACAGGTTTTTGACGCGATGCTCCAGCTCGCGGGCTAGGAGCATGCGCTGCTCTTCAATCTGAACAGCGTCGGTTATATCCGTGATCTGCTCAATCACGACCGGTCCTGCGGGGTCATGCGCCTCGCGTAACCGCCATACGGCCAAAGCCCAAAGGCTGCGGCCCCCCTTGGTCGTATGCCTAAGCCTGCCTGACCATACACCGCTCTCTCCGAGCTTGCGTTCGATTGCTTCTAAATCGTCTGGAAACTTAGTTTGCAAGAGCTCGTGCGAAATATGACCCTGCGCTTCCTCTAGCGTAAAGCCGTAAAGTTGTCGGCAAGCGTTTGTCCAATGAAGGATTTTGCCATCCGGTTGTCTAAGGAATACTGAAGTGTCCTCCAGGTAACTAAGAAGCGTTGCCTCCATCGTAGTAAACACCTGTTTGGGAGTTCGAGCCGTCGCGCTTGTTTGTCTTCAGACTCGCCCGAGCCCGCGCGCTCATACCCGGAAAAA
>Ga0153956_1001940_pt1 | contig 16539 bp, 15 predicted proteins | sample TSFL040MetaG_FD_104704 | JGI IMG/M metagenome (GOLD analysis project Ga0153956, IMG submission 104704) | Attine ant fungus gardens microbial communities from Florida, USA - TSFL040 MetaG | ecosystem: Host-associated > Fungi > Mycelium > Unclassified | place: USA: Florida, Wekiwa Springs...
GAGGGCCGCCAACGGCAGCAGGATCCAGGTGCACACGAGCACCACCTGGTTGACCTCTTCCTGCAGGGGAGAAGGGGGATGGCGGAATGCCTTCGCCTCACCGGCGATCTTCCCCGCATAGCTCTCCTCGCGGACCGCGGTCACCTCGCAGAATCCCGAGCCGGAGATCACGAAGCCGCCGGAGAAGACCTCGTCGCCGGGCGATTTGCCGATCGCGTCGGACTCGCCGGTCAGCATCGACTCGTCGACCCTGAGGCCGCGGGAAGAGACCATCCGTCCGTCGGCGACCAGCTGATCGCCCGGTGAGAGCCTGACCAGATCGCCCGGCACCACCTCGTCCGCCAGCAACTCGAGCGAGCTGCCGTCGCGGACCACTTCGGCCCGGGGCGCGACCAGGACCGCCAGCCGGTCGAGGGTTTCCTTCGCTTTCAGCTCCTGGCGGATCCCGATCCAGGTGTTGACGATCGCGATCATCCCGAAGACCGCGTCGGCGATCAGCCCCAGGGACAGGATCAGGACGAAGAAGACCCCGATGATCAGGTTGAAGAGGGTGAAGACGTTGCCGGCGACGATGCTCGAGGTCGAGCGCGACGAGTGAGGCTGGGCCGTGCCCAGAGAGTGCAGGCGCGCCGCCGCCTCGGCTGACGAGAGTCCCCGGCCTGGATCGTCGGTGGGCAGAACCTGTGTGATCGTGTCGCTCACGAGGTGATTGTTACCGGTTTGACCGGGCGGGTCACCTGGGACGCTTTCGGCGGAGAGCCTGGAGTCAGCGCCAAAACCCCTGCCATGGAACAGCGGCGCGGTCTGTTCACGTGAGCTAGGCTCCCGGCATGTCACTGAAGCTTGGGCTGTATCTGGGGTATTGGGGCATCGGCCCCCGAGGAAACGACGCGATCGAGGCGGTCCGGTTCGCCGAGAGCGTCGGCTACGAATCGGTGTGGGTCGCCGAGTCGTACGGGTCCGACTGCGTCAGCGTCCTCTCTTGGCTGGCCGCTCAGACCGAGAAGATCAATCTCGGGGCGGCGATCATGCAGGTGCCGGCCCGTCCGCCGGCCGCGGCCGCGATGGCCGGCGCGACGATCGACTACCTCTCGAACGGTCGCTTCATGTTCGGCTTCGGTCCGTCGGGCCCTCAGGTCTCAGAAGGCTGGTACGGCGTCCCCTACTCCAAGCCGTGGGGCCGGACCAAGGAATACGTCGAGGTGGTCCGCGAGATCATCGCCCGGGAGGGCAAGCTCGACCATCAGGGCGAGCATTACCAGCTGCCGCTGCCCGAGGGCCAGGGCAAGCCGCTCAAGCTCAACTTCCGTCCGTTGCGGAACGACATCCCGATCTTCATCGGCGCGATCGGCCGCCGTTCGGTCGAGATCGCGGCCGAGGTCGCCGACGGCTGGATCCCGATCTTCTTCTCGGTCGACAAGTTCGAGGAGGCCTGGGGCGAGCACATCGAGAAGGGGCTCGCAGCCGGCAACCGCAGCCGCGAGGATCTCGAGATCTCACCGTCGGTCCAGGTCGCGATCGACGGAGATCTCGAAGCCGCCCGCAACGTGGTCCGTATGGGGCTCGTGCTCTACCTGGGCGGCATGGGCTCGAAGAAGACCAACTTCTACGTCGATCTCTCGCACCGATTCGGCTTCGGCGACGTCGCCGACGAGGTTCAGGAGCGCTTCCAGTCCGGCGATAAGGAAGGCGCCTTCAAGGCCCTGCCGGACGAGATGGTCAACGCTGTCTCGCTGATCGGAACCGAAGCCGAAGTGGCCGAGCGTCTGAACCGGTTCCGCGAGAACGGGATCGACCGTCTGATCGCCACTCCGGTCCACCCGGAGGTCGACCAGATGAAGCACACCGTCGAGCGTCTCGCCGCCCTGACCAACGACTGATTCAGCCGGAAAGATCACGAGTCCCCCCGTTCGGGTGGGATCCGTTGCGGCGAGAAGTCACCCTACCTCTGATTCCCATAGGCTGGATCGGCCTTGTCCATGAAGATAGGTGTTCCCAGAGAATCTGCTGAAGGTGAGAACCGGGTGGCCCTGGTTCCCGAGTCGGTCAAGTCGCTCCTCAAGAAAGAGGGTGTCGAGATCGTCGTCGAGTCCGGAGCCGGCGATGTCGCCGGTCATCCCGACGCCCAATACACGGAGGCCGGAGCGACGGTCGGCTCGCATGCCGACGTCCTCGGCGCGGATCTGATCCTGCATGTGGCCCCGCTCTCGGCGGGCGAGATCGGCGAGCTGAAGCAGGGCCAGTACCTGATCAGCCACCTTTCTCCACTGACCTCTGCCGACACCAACAAGGCGCTCGCGTCGGCTGGGGTATCGGCTCTGGCGATGGAGCTGATCCCGCGCACGACCCGCGCTCAGGCCATGGACGCGCTGTCGTCGCAGGCCACCGCCGCGGGCTACGCCGCGACCCTGATCGCCGCCCGCGAGTCGGGCCGCTTCTGGGGGATGCTGACCACCGCGGCCGGCACGATCCGGCCTGTCCGGGTGCTCGTCCTCGGCGCCGGAGTAGCCGGCCTCCAGGCCGTCGCCACCGCCAAGCGCCTCGGCGCGATCGTCACCGGCTTCGACATCCGCCGTGCCGCCTGGGAGCAGATCGCCTCGCTCGGCGGTCGCCCGCTCGAACTCGACTTCATTCCCGACGCCGAGGACGAGGGCGGTTACGCCCGCCCCCTCACCGACGAGGAGAACCAGAAGGTCCGTGACGCGATCGACGAGAACGCGGCGCGGCAGGACGTGATCATCACGACCGCCGCCATCCCGGGCCGTCCGGCGCCGACCCTGATCACGGCGGCCGGCGTCGCCAACATGGGCCCCGGCTCGGTCATCCTCGACCTCGCCGCCGAGACCGGCGGCAACTGCGAACTCACTCAGCCTGGAGTGACGGTGGAGAAGGACGGCGTCAAGATCGTCGGCCCGAAGAACCTAGCCTCCGAGCTGCCCGGCCACGCCTCCCAGCTCTACGCCAAGAACCTCGAGAACCTGCTCGGTCTGATGATCACCGAAGAGGGCAACCTGACCCTGAACTTCGAGGACGACATCATCGACGCCGCGACGATCACCCACGAAGGTGAGATCCGCGGAGAGAGGACCGCCCGCTGATGAACCTCGTAACCGAGATAACCATCCTCGTGCTGGCCGTTTTCGTCGGCTTCGAGGTGATCTCCAAGGTGCCGACCACCCTGCACACCCCGCTGATGTCGCAGACCAACGCGATCCACGGCATCGTGCTGCTGGGCGGCTTGATCGTGGTCGGCTACTCCAGCGACTTCCTCGGCCAGCTGATCGGCTTCATCGCGATCGTCTTCGGCACGATCAATATCGTCGGCGGCTTCATGGTCACCGACCGCATGTTGGAGATGTTCGGGCCGAAGAAGAAAAAGCCCGCACCCTCTGCTGACGACTCGCCGGAGGACGGCAAGTGAGCACCGTTTTCGCTGCGCTGGCGCCGGATTCGTCGCTGGTCGCAATTCTCTACATCGTCAGCTTCTCGCTGTTCATCTTCGGGATCAAGCTCGGCACGCACCCGACCTCGGCCCGTCGCGGCAACGGCGTCGCCGCGATCGGCATGGCCGTGGCCGTCATCACCACGCTCTGCCTGAAGGGCGTCGGCAACTGGGGCATCATCATCGCCGGCATCCTGGTCGGCACGATCGTCGGGGCGGTCGCCTCGAAGCGGGTCAAGATGACCGAGATGCCGCAGATGGTCGCCCTCTACAACGGCCTCGGCGGCGGCGCCATCGCCTTGATCGCCTGGTCCGAGTACCGGCACTGGGTCCATCTCGGCGATGCGATCTCGAGCAAGCAGGCATCTGATTCCCTCATTGTGCAGCTTGAGCATCTGAGCGTCGTCATCTCCAAGGCCAACTTCAGCATCAGCGCCTCGGTTCCGCTCGAGGTGATGATCCCGACCTTGCTCGCGATGGTGATCGGATCGATCTCCTTCTGGGGCTCCAACGTCGCCTTCGGCAAGCTGCAGGAGATCATCCCGAGCCAGCCGTTGGCTCTGCCCGGTCAGAAGATCATCAACGGGGCGCTGCTCCTTCTCCTGATCGCCGGAGGCATCTACCTCGGCGTCAACAACGGCCTCACCGACCTCAACCAGCCGGTCTTCGTCTTGATGCTGGTCGTCGCCGGTCTGCTCGGCCTCGGTGTGGTCATGCCGATCGGCGGGGCCGACATGCCGGTCGTGATCTCGCTGCTCAACGCCTTCACCGGCCTCTCGGCGGCGGCCGCCGGTATCGCTCTCGACAACACCGCCCTGATCGTGGCCGGCACGCTGGTCGGCTCCTCGGGCACCATCCTCACCCTCGAGATGGCGACCGCGATGAACCGATCGGTGGCAAACATCCTCTTCGCCGGCTTCGGCTCACCCGCCGCGGGAGGCGGGGGAGACCAGGAGCAGCGCCCCTACCGCTCCATGAACGCGCAGGACGCCGCGATCCAGCTCGCCTACGCCGACTCGGTCGTGATCGTGCCCGGCTACGGCCTCGCGGTCGCCCAGGCCCAGCACGCCGTCAAGGAGATGGCCGACGAGCTGAACAAGAAGGGCGTGACCGTCAACTACGCCATCCATCCCGTGGCCGGCCGCATGCCCGGCCACATGAACGTCCTCCTGGCCGAGGCCGACGTGCCGTACGACCAGCTCAAGGAGATGGACGAGATCAACCCCGAGCTGCCGCAGACCGACGTCTGCGTGGTGATCGGCGCCAACGACGTGACCAATCCGGCCGCCAAGACGGACGAGTCCAGCCCGATCTACGGCATGCCGATCATCGAGGTCGACGAAGCCCAGCAGGTCCTGGTCCTGAAGCGCTCGATGAGCGCCGGCTTCGCCGGGATCGACAACGACCTCTTCTACAACGAGAAGACCTCGATGGTCTTCGGCGACGCCAAGGGCACCGTCCAGGAGATCGTCACCGAGCTGGGCAACCTGTAGAGCCGCCGCAAGGTGGTGGCAAGGCCTCGGCCTGCGAGATGCCTAGGTCCGGGAACCATCGACTTCACCGCGAGAAAATAGGATGTCCCGGTGGCTGGCGCCGGGAACCAGGTCCTGCTGGGGGACAACCTCGATCTGATGTCCGGATTTCCGGACGGTTCCTTCCAGCTCGTCTATGCCGACCCGCCTTTCAACACCGGCAGGACCCAGGCACGCGAGGCGATCAGGACGGTCGCCGACGAAGACGGCGACCGGACCGGATTCGGCGGGCGTCGCTACCGGTCCGAAGCGGTCAGCAAGGTCGCCTACCCAGATGCCTTCGATGACTTCACGGCATTCCTCGCTCCGCGCGTCGAGGAGATCCACCGGCTGCTGGCCGACACGGGCACCCTCTACCTCCACATCGACTACCGGGAGGCCCACTACGTGAAGGTCCTCCTCGACGGGATCTTCGGGCGCGAGAGCTTCCTGAACGAGATCATCTGGGCCTACGACTACGGGGCCAAGTCGAAACGCCGCTGGCCGGCCAAGCACGACACGATCCTGGTCTACGTAAAAGACCCGCGGAAGTACCACTTCGACTCATCCGAGGTCGACCGTGAGCCCTATATGGCCCCGGGTCTCGTGACTCCCGAGAAGGCCGCGAAGGGAAAGCTGCCGACCGACGTGTGGTGGCACACGATCGTGCCGACCAACGGCTCGGAGAAGACCGGCTACCCGACCCAGAAGCCGGAGGGGATCCTGCGCCGGATGGTGACCGCGTCGACCCGCCCCGGGGACCTTTGCCTCGATCCCTTCTGCGGCTCGGGAACCCTGGGCGCGGTCTGCGGGGCGCTCGGCCGCCGCTACGTCCTGATCGACTCGAACCCCGAGGCGATCGAGGTGGCCCGCCGACGGCTCGCCTCCTAGATTCGCGCATCTGGCGCCGCCGGCCGTCTCCGTCGTTGCGGTTTGGAGGGGACTTTCATGGCACCATATAGTTGACACGTCAATCAAATCTGCTTCGCGGACGGTGATCCGCTTGGCCGAAAAGGGCATCAATGGACGCATCTGACTTTCAACCGGGTCTCGACTCCTCCGAGGGGGCGGCGGCCGACGTGATTTTCGGCCTCGACAGCTTTGGCGACGTCCCGGAGGACGAGTCCGGGAACCTGGTCTCGTACGCCGTCGCGATCCGCCAGGTGATCGAGGAGGCGGTCCTCGCCGACGAGATCGGGGTAGACGCGATCGCCCTGGGTGAGCATCATCGTCCGGAATACTCGATCTCGACCCCGGAGACCGTGCTCGCGGCGATCGCGGAGCGGACCTCGCGCATCCGTCTCGGCTCCGGGGTGACGGTCCTCAGCTCCGATGATCCGGTGCGGGTCTTCCAGCGGTTCGCGACCCTGGACGCGATCTCGAACGGACGAGCGGAGGTGATCCTGGGCCGCGGCTCTTTCACCGAGTCCTTCCCGCTCTTCGGCTATGACCTCACCGACTACGACATCCTCTTCGAGGAAAAGCTCGATCTCTTCGTGAAGCTCCTGGACGAACGTCCCGTCACCTGGAGCGGCACCACCCGCCCGTCGCTGGAGAACGCGGACGTGTACCCCAAGACCGAATCGGGCCGCCTCGACACCTGGGTCGGTGTCGGCGGTTCGCCGCAGTCGGTGGTCCGCGCGGCGAGCCACGGCCTGCCCCTCATGCTTGCGATCATCGGCGGCGCGCCCGAGCGCTTCGCCCCCTACATCGACCTCTACCGGCGTGCTGCCGAGGAGCTGGGCACCATCGCTCAGCCCGTCGGCATGCATTCGCCCGGCTTCATCGCCGACACCGACGAAGAGGCGGTCGACGCTTTCTACCCCTATTACAAGGTCCAACGCGACCGCATCGGCGCACTGCGCGGCTGGCCGCCGCTGCGACGCGAAGAGTTCGAGGCGGAGGTCGCCCACGGCTCGCTTTATGTCGGCTCGCTCGAGACCGTCGCACGCAAGATGGCCGGGGCGATCGCCGCGCTCGGGGTCAGCCGCTTCGACCTCATCTACACCTTCGGGTCACAGCCCATAGACGTGCGCCTGCGCGCGGTCGAGCTCTACGGCCGGGAAGTGGTGCCGATGGTTCGGGAGCTGCTCAGCTCGACCGCCCTGGAATCGGAGGCGTAGCGATGAGCGTCGCCGGTCCGGAGGCGTCCCGGACGATCGGGATCCTCGGCGCGGGCAAGGTGGGAACGGTACTCGCCCGCCTGGCGCTTGCCGCCGGCCACCGCGTGCTGATCGCCGGCTCGGGGGATCCGGCGAAGATCAAGCTGATCACCGAGATCCTGACCCCGGGCGCGGTCGCGACCACGGCCGCCGACGCGGCGGCCGGCGCCGACCTCGCGATTCTCGCCCTCCCACTCGGCAAGTACCGTGAACTCCCCGTGGAAGCGCTCCGCGGAAAGCTGGTCATAGATGCGATGAACTACTGGGAAGAGGTGGACGGCATCCGTGACGACCTCACCGATCCGCGCACCTCCTCCAGCGAGACCGTCCAGGCATTCCTGCCCGACTCTCGGGTGGTGAAGGCCTTCAACCACATGGGTTACCACGACCTCGAGGAAGGGGCGCTGCCGGCCGGTTCACCTGGACGCAAAGCGATCGCCATCGCCGGCGACGATCCCGATGACGTCGCGACCGTCGCCGGCCTGGTCGACGCGCTCGGATTCGATCCCGTCATCGCCGGCCGGCTCGCCGCGGGCGTCCGCCTCGAACCGGGCAGCCCGGTATTCGGGGCGAACAGGGACGCCGAGACCCTGGCGCGCCTGCTCGATTCCTTTCCCGAGAGCGAACGCGGGCGCCTCGTCGACCAGGCGCGCGCGGACGTCATCGCGGTCGGCGATCAGGACTGACCGCGGCTTCAGTCTTTGCCGTATTCCTGGCGGGTCTTGTGACGGTGGCGCCGCAGGATCGGGGCCGTGTAGCCGATCACGGCGCCGATCAGGGCGGCGAGCAGGAGCAGCAGGACGAGCGGCGCGGAAGTGTCGACCAGGAACAGGATCTTGAACTCGACGTGCTGCGAGTTCTGGAGCACGATGATCAGGAGCAGCAGGATCGCGACCCCGAACGCCCACCATTTCCACTGGACATCCTTCTTCTGCTGGGCGAGCTGAGCGGCGGTGGGGCGGTTCTTATCGGCCATTCCCTGACTCTATCGGCGGCCAGCGGAGGTTTCCGTCACGGTTCTGTCGGCCAATTGTTGATTTGCTCGCACCACCTGTGAGCCTCATCCCGGCAGGATCGGGGTATGGGCGTGAGAGCGAGATCGGAGCACGGTCAATCGACGGTCGAGTGGATCGGCCTTGTCTTCCTGGTGGCCTGTCTGTCGGTGGCGATGGTTGCGGCAGGGGCCCGGGTTCCGGGGATTGCTCTGGCTCACACGGTCTCGACCAAGATCCTGTGCGCGACGTCGCTCTCGAAGAGCTGTGCCGGACCGGGATCGCTGGACTCGGCCTATGGGTCCGAGGTGGCCGACCTGGTCCGATCCGGCGCGCCGACCCTGATGTACGGCCGGGACATGCTCGGCCTGCCGGTCGACTACCGCACCTGCCGCTCGCCATGGTGCGCCGACGGCCCGGGAGAAGGTGAAGTCAGCGAGTCGACCGCGGGGGAACCGGTCACCCTGTTCACCCGGGTCGTCGAGAAGGAGGGAGCGACCTACGTCCAGTATTGGGCCTACTACCCGGAGAGTGCGTCGCTTCGCGGTGCGCCGGTCCTGGAGGACAAGGGATACCACCGGAACGACTGGGAATCGATGCAGGTACGGGTCGAGGCCGACGGAACGGTCAGCGCGCGGGCCTCATCGCACAACGGCTACAACCACACCCGTTCGCCGGCCAACTGGGGATCCGACATGGGGTGGGGATTCCTCACCGACGCGGCCGAGAAGGTCGGTCTGCGGGATCACGGTGGATGGGGCGAGCCGACCGGCCGCTACCTGATCGCCGGCGGCAGCCATGCCGGCAACGTCGACGGCAAGCTCGGTGCCGACGAGTACCCCTCCTACACCCCCGCCGGTCTGGTCCGGCTCGTTCCGCTGGAGTCGGTCAAGGACGGTCCGCTCGCCAGGGCTGCCCGCTTCGACCCGATCACGCCGCCTTGGAAGAAGGATGTCTGGACGGATCCGGAGGCATCGGGCACCGGTTGATCAAAAGTCCCAGCTGCAGGCAGATGCATGAACCGGCCCGGCCCGGCCAGCTGATCTACGGGGCCAGAGCCTTGATCAGGGCGGCGTGGTTGTCGGGGGTGGTGACCGAAGTGATGACCGGAAGGGTGACGCCGCCCGCGACATAGGCGTCGAGCCGCTCGCGGATCTGCTCGGGGCTGCCGAGCAGGAAGGTGTCTTCGATCAGCTCCCATGGGGCTGCGGCAGCGGCGCCCTGGCGGTCCTTGTTCTCCCAGGCTTCGACCATCGGGGCGATCTCGTCCCCGTAGCCGAGCCAGCGGAAGAAGTTCGCGTAGACCGGCACCGTGATGTAGCTGGAGAACATGAAGCGGGCCAGCCCCTCGACCTGCTCCTTCTCCCCGGGAATGCAGAAGAATCGGCAGAGCAGCTCGAAATCGTCGCCGGCTCCGTCGATTCCCGCGGTTACCTTGGGCAACCCGCCGAGCGGAAGGAAGTTGGTGAAGGCGCCGTCGGCCTTCTCGACCGCTAGCTCCAGCATCTTGCCGCGCAGGGCAGCGAGCACGATCGGAGTTTCGTGGGCGGGCGCGGTCTCCAGCTTGAAGCCGGTGTCGGTGCGCTCGCCGGCGAGGGCGACGCGGAGGAAGTCGACAGTCCGCTCGACCTTGCTCAGAGGCTTTACGAAGGGGATCTGGTTCCAGCCCTCGACCATGCGGTCCGAGGAAGCGCCGATACCGAGCACGAAGCGGCCGGAGGAGGCGTCGGTCAGGGCCGCCGCCTGCTGCGCCAGCAGGGCGGGGCCGCGCTGGAAGACGCCGACGATGCCGGTGCCGAGCCTGACGTTCTCGGTCCAGGCGGCACTGAGGGCGAGCGGGGTGAAGCCGTCCGGGCCGCCGGTCTCGCCGGTCCAGAGGTCGGTGTAGCCCTCGGCCTCCGCCAAGTGCACGAAGTCCTTGGTGTCGGCCAGCGAGACCCCGGGCAGGGGGAGGGTCAGGCCCCATCGATTGTTCGCCATGCGCCGCAGCATATCCCGGTCATGTTGCAGTCACACTTTCGTGATTGCGGTGGGTCGGATAAGTGGCCGTGCTGCCGCTTATCCGACCCACCGCAATCGGGGCGTCCTGAATTCCCGCGGGGCAGTAGCCTCCCGCCCATGGGTGTTATCTCTCAGGACGTTCGATCCGGATCAAAGCCCGACCGCAACCTGGCTCTCGAGCTGGTTCGAGTCACCGAATCGGCGGCCCTGGCCGCGGCGCGGTGGATCGGTCGCGGTGACAAGAACGCGGCTGATGGCGCGGCCGTCGACGCGATGAGGATCCTGCTCGACACGGTCCCCATGGACGGGCTCGTCGTGATCGGCGAAGGCGAGAAGGACGAGGCGCCGATGCTCTACAACGGCGAGAAGATAGGCGATGGCAGCCCGCCCGTGGTGGACATCGCGGTCGACCCGCTCGAGGGCACCACCCTGACCGCCCGCGGCTTCGGCGGCGCCCTCGCGGTGATCGCCCTGGCCGAGCGCGGCACCATGTTCGACCCCGGGCCCTGCGTCTACATGGAGAAGCTGGCCTGCTCCTCCGAGTTCGCCGACCTGCTCACCTTCGACGAGCCGATCGGCGAGGTCATCCGCAAGATCGGCGAGCGCAAGGGCGGCGGCCCCGAAGAGGTCACCCTGACCATCCTCGACCGGCCCCGTCATGAGGAGACCGTCAAGGAGATCCGCGAGGCCGGCGCGACGATCCGCTTCATCACCGACGGTGACGTCCAGGCCGCCCTGCTGGCGGTATCGGAAGACACCGGCATCGACCTTCTGTGGGGCATCGGAGGCACTCCCGAGGGAGTGCTGGCCGCTGCCGCGATCAAGTGCCTCGGCGGCGAGATCATCGGCAAGCTCTGGCCCCGCAACGACGAGGAGCGTCAGGCGGCGATCGATGCCGGCTACGACCTCGACAGGGTTCTCACCTCGAAGGACCTCGTCTCCGGCGACGACGTCTTCTTCGCCGCCACCGGGGTCACCGACGGCGACCTGCTCGACGGCGTCCGCCGCCACAAGGGCTGGGCGACCACCGAATCACTGGTCATGCGTTCCCGCTCCGGCACGGTCCGCAAGGTCGGTGCCCGCCACGATCGGGCTAAGCTCCGCGAGGTCACGGGCGGCCTCTACGGCTAGAAGGCGTGGCCAAAACTTCTAGGGGCGGCGCCGGCGGCGGAGCGGGATCACCTTGGTCTCCTCCGACTTCGATTCCGGCTCCGGCCAGGCGTCGCCGCTGATCAGGGAGCGGTAGGGCTCGGCCATCGGGCGCTTTGCGGCGCGGGCCTCTTCGGCCTGTGCGCGGGCCAGCAACTCGGCTCGGCTGAGGATCCCGTAGGGCAGGCGACCGGTGTCGTGGTATTCGTGCCGGATCGAGTTGATGATCGCCCCGGCGAGCAAGGTCAGGGCGACCAGGTAGAACCAGAACAACGCGATCAGGATGAAGCCGATCGTCGACCCGAACCGGTTCAGGGCCGAGACATTGTTCAGGTAGATGGGGAAGAGCCAATTGGCGGCGGCCGAGATCAACGTGGTGAACACCGCCCCGGGCCAGACCGCGCGCCAAGGCATGTGCCCCTTCGGCACCGCCCAGTAGATCACCCCGGCGACGGTGAAGTTGAGGGTCAAGGTGACGCCGAGCAGGACCGCGTTGTCGAGGTTCTGGACCTCGTTCAGCCCGAAGGGAAGGTTGTCGGTCTGTCGGATCAGGGCACCCTCCAGAGCGGGAAGGAGGACGCTGCCCAGCAGGAAGATCGTGACGACGAGCAGCATCCCGAGAGAGAAGCGCTTCTGCTCCCACCAGCCGCGGCACTGGACGTGGTAGATCCGGCAGAAGGCGGTGTCCATCGCACCCCAGAACGAGGCGCCGATCCAGAGCGATCCGAAGACGGCCGCCACTCCAAGGGTGGCCGAGTTGTTGCGGATCGCCTTCAGGATGCCGTCCAGGGTGCCCTGCTCGGTGTTGGGGAAGAGCCTCTGGACGTCGGAGAGGATGCCCTGATCGATTCCCTCGACCCGCAGCACCTGGGAGAAGATGAAGAGCACGAGGAAGGCGAAGGGGAAGATCGCCAGCATCAGGTTGTAGGCGACCATTCCCGAGAGGCCGGTCACGTTCTCCCGCCAAGCCCGGGTCCAGAAAGCCTGGAGCCAATGAAGATGGGACCACTGCTCGGAAAGCGGGATCGGCGCATCGTTGGGATGCGCTGGGAGATTTTCGTCACAGTCGGTGCAACTCATGGTGATGGTCCGCGTTCTTTGGATACTGACTTCTCACGGAATTCAGCCCTTGACTTTACTAAGTGAAGTGGCTATTATCCGATCACTCGTTTGACCACTTACAGATGGCGGCCGCTTTTCCTGCTCCGCAAACACCAGCGAAGGTGGATCTTGACGAGTGATCCAGATTAGTCGACTGTCACCCGGACCCTCGATTTCCGGGCCGACATGTTTTTGAACGCCATCACAGGGAATACCAGATAGGGACAAGATGCTTGTAGCCGAACTCCAGGAACTAGAAGAAGTAAAGACCCTCGTCAACCGGGGTCAGCAGCTCGGCGTCCTCACTTTCGGTGACGTTGCCACCGCCGTGGCTGAAGTCGATCTCGACGAGTCCGACGTCGAAGATCTCTACGGTCACATCGAGAAGCAGGGGATCGAACTGGTCGAGGATGTCGACCCGGCCCAGAAGACCTCGGCTGAGAACGAGCGCTCCGACGGCCGTCGTGGCCGCCGGCGCAAGAAGGAGGCGCTCGACCTCAAGCCGGACATGACCACGGACTCACTGCAGCTCTTCCTCAAGGACATCGGCAAGGTTCGCCTGCTGACCGCCCAGGAAGAGGTCGATCTCGCCAAGCGCATCGAGCGCGGTGACCTCGACGCCAAGCAGAAGATGGTCGAGTCGAACCTCCGGCTCGTCGTCTCGATCGCCAAGAACTACCGCAACCAGGGATTGCCTTTCCTCGACCTGATCCAGGAAGGCACCCTCGGCCTGGTCCGTGCGGCCGAGAAGTTCGATTACCGCAAGGGATTCAAGTTCTCGACCTACGCGACCTGGTGGATTCGTCAGGCGATCGCGCGTGCCCTGGCCGACAAGGCCCGGACCATCCGCATCCCGGTCCACGTCGTCGAGAAGCTGAACAAGATCGGCCGCGCCGAGCGCAAGCTGGTGACCGAGCTCGGTCGTGAGCCCACCCCGGAGGAGATCGCCGAAGTGACCGGCATCGATCCCGAGGAAGTCGACTCGATCAAGCGCTCCGCCCAGTCGCCCGTCTCGCTCGAGAAGCCGGTCGGTGACGAAGAGGAGTCCGAGTTCGGCCAGTTCATCGCCGACGAGAAGGCCGAGTCGCCCTTCGACCGTGCCGCGGACCTGCTGACCAAGGAAGCGCTGAAGGAATCGCTGGAGAACCTCTCCTACCGCGAACGCCGCGTGCTCGAGCTCCGTTATGGACTCGGCGGCGAGCACCCCCGCACCCTCGACGAGGTCGGGCGCACCTTCAACGTGACCCGCGAACGGATCCGTCAGATCGAGAACCAGTCGCTGAAGAAGCTCCAGTCGCTGAATGAGGCGCAGAAGCTCCGCGAGGCGACTTGATCCTCCGGGTCTGAATAACCCTCGAAAGGCCGGTTCGTTTGAACCGGCCTTTTCGTTGCAGGAATTTTGCACTTGTCGAGCCATTTTTGAGCTTTTCTTCGGCATGGTTGGGTCATGGCCGCGATGCCCCTCACTCTGCCCGCCGCCGTCCTGCTGGCGGTTACCCTCGTGGTCGCCTCTGCGACCGATCTCCACAGCCGGGTGATCCCGAACTGGCTGGTCGCCCTCGCGGCCGCGGCCGGCGTGGCCGTCGCGGCAGCCGGCGGCGAGGTCGGGCCCTCCCTGCTCGGCGGGTTGCTCGCTGCGGCCCCCTTTCTCCTGGCCGCCCTGATCCGGCCCGAGGGGATGGGCATGGGCGACGTCAAGCTGGCGGGGGTGATCGGCATCTACCTCGGCCAGACGGTCTGGTTCGCCCTCGCCCTCGGGCTCGCCCTGGCCGGTCTCACCGGCACGATGATCTCCCTCGGCCGGCGCCTTCCACCCTCGCAAACCGCATTGCCCCTGGCTCCCTTCCTCGCTTTCGGGGCCATGCTGCCGCTGATGGCCCAGGTCCTTCGCCAGTGACTCGCATCGATGGGGAGGCGAGGAGTGCTATCGGCAGTGTTCTGGTCCGTCTGAATCGAGATCGAGTTTGTCAGCGAAAGGCTTGAGAACGGGCTGACGGTCGAGCTGCCCACGGGTGAGCGTGTACGGGTGGAAGGCATTCAAGAAGCGGTCGATGCCGGCCGCCGATCTTAGCGTCCAGCGAGATGCGCTTCAGTAAGTGAAGCCATGTGCCTATACTTGTTGAAGTGATAAGACGGTTGTGGTCCCGTTCGGGAGCCAGCCGAGAACGAGAGTCACTCCGAGACCATGAGCGCAATCGACAACGATCAGTGCCCTGTATGTCGCACGGCAGACGTGATTTCCGGCAAGTGGACCCTGCTGGTGATCCGCGACCTCGCCGGCGAGAGCCGCCGCTTCTGCGAGCTGGAACGCTCACTGGAGGGCATCAGCCCCCGCACCCTCTCGCTCCGCCTCCGGACCCTCGAGGAAGCCGGCATCGTCGAACGCCAGACCTTTCCAGAAGTGCCCCCACGCGTGACCTATGCGCTGACCGACAAGGGCAAGGATCTCGTCCCCCTGATCGACGACATGCGCAACTACGGCATCCGCTGGCTGGAAGCCGAGCCCGCTGAAGCGGTCTCAGCTTCGGCTTAGCTCAGCAAGCCGGCGATCTTCGCTCCGCCGCGGGCTGGGAGGGCTCTGTCTTCGGCGGTACGAGAGCTGCAAGGCGTCGTGCATCCGCAGGATGCGCGGCGTGGGGAGGGAACTCCCACTCACCATGCACGATCCCGTTCTTGATGAGGCTCTGAAGCGGCTCGCAGCCGAAGCATCGACCCGGTTCACTTCGCTGGTGGCCACTGGCGACGAGATCCCGTTCGACGTGGCCGAGAACAACGGGGACAGCTCTCACTTCTACCGCTATGTCCCGCTGACGTCGCGGTTCATCGCCACCCACATCGAAGAGCTGAAGTCGCTGCCTTCATACGGTCCAGCGCGCGGCGCCGTCGCCTCATCCGACGTGGCTGCGCCCTACCTCGAATCGCGGGGACTGCCGGTTCCCTCGGAGCCGAACCGCCGGGCCGAAGAGATGATCAACGTCTTCGTCACCTCGCTCTGGGAAGGCACCACCGAATTTTCGCTGGACATCAGCCGGGTCGAAGCTGCGCTCGCCGGGCTGGAGGTCCAGACGCGGGACATCCGCGAAGCCGACGTCCTCCTCGTGCCACTGGTCGGCTTTGAGATGACCCCGACCGAGATCGAGCTCGAAGGCGGCATCCGCATCGCCCAGGCCGACTCGATCGAAGCCCCGCTTGAGGCGACCAGCAGCGAAGGCACCGGCCGCAGCGCCTGGCAGACCGCCTACTTCGCCCTGACCGACCTCGAAAGCTCCGAGAGCGGCCCCCGTCAGGCCGTCGAACGCCTCAACGGTCTGATTCGCGCCCTCCGTCTCTACAAGGAAGGATCGGTCGGTCTCGGCCCGTTCGCGTTCGCCCCGGTCGGCGAGTCGAGCTGGCGCCGGATCGAGACCGCAGTCTCGCCGCCGCGGGCCGGCAGCTACTTCCTGATCGAGTCCGAAGTCTCGAAGCTGAACGAGCTCATCACCTGCCTTTCGACGGAGTCCCTGGCCGCCGACCGCATGGAATACGCCCAGAAGCGCTTCCAGTACGGCTGCGAGCGGGAGAATCCAGTCGACGCGCTCAGCGACCATCTGCTCGCGATCCGGGCCTCGCTCGGAGGGGAAGGCGTGATCGACGCGCCTCTGGCCGCCCGCGCCGCGGCCCTGATCACCGGCAACGCCGACGACCTGCGCTCGCGCGAGCGGGTCGAGCTCGCGCTCGATCTCGAACAGGCCCTGATCAACGGCGAAGACATGACTTCGATCGGTGGCGAATCGGCCACTTACATCGCGGCCTGGGTCGAGGACTCGACCCGCCACATCCTCCGCGAGGCCGTGCTCGGCCATTACGGCGCCAACCTCAACGTCGCTGCAGAAGAGACCCTGCTGACCACCGGCCTCACCGCCGGCGAAGGAAGCATCAGCACCTTCGGCTCGACTGCCGAGTGGGATGCGATCGAGGAGCCGGAGGAAGAGCTGATCGGCGAGCCGGTCGCCGAAGAGGGCGCCGACATCCACATCTTCAAGCCGCGCGTGGTCGGCGGCACCAGCCTCGAATCGCCCGGGGAGGATCCCCTCTTCGGGATCGTGCCCGAGTTCCAGCCCGAACCGATCCCCGAAGCGCCTCTCCAGCCGATGCCGGAGATCGAACGCGCGCTCGGTATCGAACCGGAGACAGGCGAAAGC
>Ga0153956_1001941_pt1 | contig 16537 bp, 29 predicted proteins | sample TSFL040MetaG_FD_104704 | JGI IMG/M metagenome (GOLD analysis project Ga0153956, IMG submission 104704) | Attine ant fungus gardens microbial communities from Florida, USA - TSFL040 MetaG | ecosystem: Host-associated > Fungi > Mycelium > Unclassified | place: USA: Florida, Wekiwa Springs...
AGGATCTCGACGTCGCCGTCAGCCTGGATATCCGCGCTCGTCACCTCTCCGGCGCCCTTTTTGCTGATGTTAAGCGTTTTAGGACCACTGCCATTGAGTTTGAACGGGATCTGCTTAAGGTTTAGTATGACATCGGTCGCATCTTCGACAACGCCTTTGATCGATGAGAATTCGTGCTCAACACCTTCGATCTTAACGGCGGTGATGGCTGCACCCTCGATCGACGAGAGCAACGCACGCCGTATCGAATTACCGATGGTCGTACCGAAACCGCGTTCAAAAGGTGCTGCGAAAAATTTACCGTACCGGTCAGTGAGCGTCTCATTTTCGACGTTCAGGCGACCCGGCATTTGAAAATCTGTCCAATTTTGCTGGCTCATAATTTGTTCTTATTTTGATCAAAGGTTTGGCTTTGTCCCCGGGCGATTGTTAGCAAGAACGGACTCTCAAGCCCGGCTACTTCGGCCAAACCGTCTAAATTACTACTTACTGTAAAGCTCAACGATAAGCTGCTCGTTGATATTCGCATCGATGTCTTCGCGACGCGGCGATGCAGAAACTTTGACCATCAGGTCACGATCGCCGGCACTGATCCATGCCGGACGGCCGCGGCCGACAGCTGTTGACCACGCACCCTCAACGTGAGCATTCTTTTGCGTGCGGAGTTTGACGGCAACAACGTCACCGACCTTTACCTGAAATGAAGGGATATCAACCTTTCGGTCGTTAACAGTGATGTGCCCGTGATTGACCAACTGACGGGCCTGACGACGCGAGGTCGAAAAACCTGCACGATAGACCACGTTGTCAAGACGACGCTCAAGCATGAAAAGAAGGTTCTCACCCGTAACACCTTTTTGGCGAAGAGCCTTTTCAAAGTAGTTGCGGAACTGCTTTTCGAGAATAAAGTAAATACGCTTTACCTTCTGCTTTTCGCGAAGCTGCTCACCATATCCCTGGAGCATCTTGCGGCGAGCGGCGCCGTGCTGTCCCGGAGGATTGGTTCCACGCTTTTCGATAGCACATGACGGCTTGTAGCAGCGGTCACCTTTAAGAAATAACTTTCCACCTTCGCGGCGGCACAGACGGCACACCGCATCTCTATATCTAGCCATATTATTTTCGCTTCCGACTAAAGCTCCCCGTCTTTAGCATCAATGCTTTTAACAAGGTCGCTGTTGTTTTGGAAAAGTTTACGGGAACAAGCCCCTTCTTCCTTTCGATATTCCGGACGTATCCGGATAAATATTTAAAACCGACATCCAAATGCGTATCAGCAGCGATCAGACGCGGCGACGCTTTGGCGGACGGCATCCGTTGTGCGGGATCGGCGTCGTATCACGTATCGACGTAACACGAATCCCGGCCTGAGTTACCGCACGAATTGCCGATTCGCGGCCGCCGCCCGGTCCTTTGACCCGAACCTCAACCTCACGCATACCGGCTTCAGCAGCTTTGCGTGCAGCTTCACCGGCGGCCTGCTGAGCGGCGAACGGCGTTCCCTTACGCGAACCGCGGAATCCGCGTGCACCCGAAGAGCACTGCGAAACCAGATTGCCCTGCGTATCGGTGATCGAGATCAGCGTGTTGTTGAACGAGGCTGAAATGTGAACGATCCCGACGGGGATATTCTTTCTCTCTTTCTTCTTAAAAGTCTTCTTTGCCTGCGGCTTTGCCATAATTCAATAAAGTTGGCCATCGACGCCGAAACTAACCCGGTATCAATGGCCGATCAATTCCCTACTTCTTGCCCGGAGCCTTTTTCTTGGCAACTGCAGCCTTACGCGGCCCCTTGCGTGTGCGAGCATTGGTGCTGGTGCGCTGTCCGCGAACCGGCAGCCCGCGACGATGACGAAGGCCGCGATAGCAACCGATATCCATCAGACGCTTGATATCCATCTGGATGCGCTTACGGAGGTCGCCCTCGATGTCGCCCTGGGCATCAAGAATGGCACGGACCTTATTCAGCTCATCTTCGCTGAGATCCCTGATCTTAACATCAAGGCCGATGCCGGCCTCATTAAGGATCGCGGTCGAGCGAGCTTTGCCGACGCCGTAGATATACGTAAAACCGATTTGAGCCCTTTTATTGGGCGGTAGATCAACACCTGCTACACGAGCCATACTTTCTCCAAAAAAATTATCCTTGCCGCTGCTTATGCTTCGGGTTATCGCAGATCACACGCACAATTCCCTTGCGGTGGATCACCTTGCACTTGTCGCAGATCTTTTTAACTGAAGGCCTAACTTTCATTTTCTTTCACCTACTTATAGCGATATGTGATACGCCCACGCTTGAGGTCGTATGGCGAGAGTTCGACCAGAACCTTATCGCCGGGAAGAATACGAATGAAATTCTTCCTCATTTTTCCCGAAATGTGAGCCAAAACCTCGTGCTTGTTATCATCCACCGCGATCTTGAACATCGCATTCGGCAGAGTTTCGAGCACTGTTGCAGTGACCTCTATCGCTTCTTCTTTAGACATATACTCTAAAGTAAATTACCCAACAAACGGGGCAAACTACCAATATTAGCGTTTTTATACGCAGTTATCAAGTCGAACTAAGCTATTATGCATTTACCGACATTGCCGCGGTCCTCTGAGCCTTTTGCTCTTTTGTGAGCGTCAAGACCTCAGGACCGTCGGGCGTTACCGCGAGCGTATGTTCGGCGTGTGCCGACGGTAAATTGTCCGCCGTAACGACCGTCCATTTATCGCTGAGCGTTCGCGTTCTTTCCGTGCCCATATTGAGCATTGGTTCGATCGCAAAACAATATCCTGCACGTATCTTTTCCTTTGTGCCGGGGCGTCCGTAATTGGGTATCTGCGGAGCCTCATGCATCTGTCGGCCGATGCCGTGTCCGGTATAATCGCGGACCAGGCCGTAACCAAATCCTTCGGCGTGCTGTTGTATTGCCCAACCGATATCACCGATGCGGTTATTGATGACAGATGCTTGTATTCCGGCCTCAAGACACTCTTCGGTAACGCGTATAAGCTGTTTTAATTCGTCAGAGACATCTCCCACCGGAACGGTCGTCGCCGTATCGGCAACAAATCCGTCGAACGTCGCAGCCATATCGAGAGATACGATATCTCCCTCTTTCAAAGGCGTCGTTTTTGAGAAACCGTGAACGATCTCCTCATTGACCGAAGCACATATCGTGAACGGGAACCCGTGATAACCGATAAATGTCGGTATCGCACCTGCATCGCGGATCATTTTTTCTGCCGCAGCATTTAACTCCATGGTCGAAATGCCGGGCTTTACCATAAGGCGCAGCTCCTCACGGACACCGGCGATCAGTTCGCCGACGACACGCATTTTATCCAGGTCCTTTGCAGATTTGGCAATGATCATATCTAGATCCTAATTGAACAGCTTTTCGATCTCGGCGTAAATGCTTTCGAGTTCACCCGAACCGTCGATCGTTACCAATCTCTTGGAATCAGCGTAATATTCGATCAGCGGAGCTGTCAGTTCGTCATATGTAGCAAGCCGTGTAGCTACCGTTTCTTCAGCATCGTCCTTGCGATGATCGAGCTGTGCATCGGGATGCAGGTCACAGTAACCTTCGATCTTCGGCGGCTTGGAATATATATTATATATCTCGCCGCAAACCGGACAACTGCGGCGTCCTGTCAGACGCTTCATCAGTTCATCACGCGAAACATTGACCTCGATAGCGACGATCTCTTTTCCCTGTTCTTTTGCAAGCTGTTCGAGTTGTTCGGCCTGCACCAATGTACGCGGGTAACCATCGAGCACGTAGGTTCCCTTGCAGTCATCTCTTGACGTCCTGTCCTTCACAACATCGAACGTCATTTCATCAGATATCAGTTTGCCCGATGCCATGATCGCCTGTATCTCACGAGCGAGCGGCGTATCGGCGGTTTTCATTTCGCGAAACATATCGCCGGTAGATATCTGCGGAATTCCGCGACGCTCCTGCAGTAAACGGGCCTGAGTTCCCTTTCCAGCTCCGGGAGCACCGATTAGAACTATGATCTTATCCATAAAGCCTTAACCACAGAGGACACTAAGCTCACAGAAAGGATAAACGAACTCTCTGTGCTCTCGGTGTCCTCTGTGGTAAATATGTAACCTGTCCGCTCCTAGGCTCGTCTGCCTCGCAATTTCGAACCGGTGCCCAAAAAGCCTTCGTAATTACGCATTACAAGCTGGGCCTCGATCTGAGCGACAGTGTCCATAGCAACACCGACAAGGATCAGCAGCGATGTGCCGCCGAAATAGAATTGATAGCCTAACCCTGTCGGGATCCAGCTCAATCCGGGCGTCGATGTTAAAAAGTTATCGAGACCTGTACCGAAGAACGGCAATCGAGCGACCTTAAATCCGCTGAGCAGCAGCTGCGGAACGAAGGCGATCAATACAAGATAAATAGCACCGACCGTGGTCAGACGTGTCAGGATACCATTAAGGTAATCAGCTGTCGGGGCACCCGGACGGATACCGGCCACAAAACCGCCGTGTTTGCGAAGGTTATCGGCAACCTCATCCGTATTGAACACGATCGTAATATAAAAGAACGTGAACAGAACGATCAGCGAAAGGAAAACGAGTTCGTAATACGGATCGCCGCCGTGAAACTGCTGAAAGAATTGGAATATCTTTGACCACGCAGAGTCAGGATTATTCTGATCCGGCGGAAATGCCGAAAAGATGGTCTGAGGCAATGCAAGCACCGACGATGCAAAGATAACGGGGATAACACCACCCATGTTGATCTTGATCGGCAAGCTTGTCTCTTGACCGCGAAACGTCTCATTGCCGACGCGTCGGTTAGCGTAGCTGATCGCGATATTACGCCTTGCTGACTCGACATAGACAATAAATGCGATAAGTGCGACCAGGACAACGACCAAAAATACAACGCCAAGCGTCTGAGCAACATCACCGGTACTGACACGATCAGAGATCTGCATAAGACCGCGAGGCAGGCCGATCACGATACCCGCGAAGATAAGCAGCGAGATACCGTTTCCGACGCCGCGCTCGGTGATCTGTTCGCCGAGCCACATGACAAAGATCGTGCCGGTCGTCAATGTAATAACAACCATTGCAGATGCCCACCATGTGCCGGGTATGATCTGATTACGCGACAGCCATGTAGCAACAAAGAATGTCTGAACCGCACAGAGGCCAACCGTCAGATAACGGGTCCACTGGTTCATCTTTTGACGACCGACCTCACCTTCTTCCTGAATGCGCTTCACCGCCGGCGAAAGTACCGGCAGGAGCTGCATGATGATCGACGCCGTAATGTATGGTGTTACACCGAGTGCAAAAACGGAGATCGTGCGAAAGTTACCGCCCGAGAAAAGATCGAGTACACCGAGCAGCGTTCCCGCAACATCATTCCAGACCACTTCCAAACGGGCCTTGTTGATGCCGGGAGCGGTTACGTGTGCACCGAAACGATAGACGGCCAGAAGCCCAAGCGTGAAGAGTATCCTCTTCCTTAGCTCGGGGATCCGAAACATGTTCTGAACGGCAGTAAAAAACTTCTCCATAAATTCAGTGGTTACTAACAAATATTATCGCCGAAATATACATTTCGGCGAATCACGAACCACAAATGATCAGATCTTACGCAGCAGCTTCAGCAGCCTTTACGATCTCAGTGGCGGTACCACCTGCCTTTTCGATCTTTTCCTTAGCTGTTTTGGTAAAACGATGTGCCGATATGCTGATCGATTTAGTGATCTCACCATTGCCGAGGATCACGAGGTCATGCTTAGCCTTTTTGATAAGCCCACGCTCGTGAAGCAGCTCCGGCGTTACGGTTTCGCCCGCTTTAAAGTTGGCATCGATCTTAGCAAGGCTGATCTCGATCCACTGCTTCTTAAAGATATTGGTGAATCCGCGCTTGGGAAGACGACGCTGGAGCGGCATCTGGCCGCCCTCGAAACCCGGACGGCTCGAGTAACCCGAACGCGACTTTTGACCCTTGTTACCACGGCCCGAAGTTTTGCCAAGGCCCGAACCCGGACCGCGGCCAACGCGCTTTTTCTTATGCGTCGATCCTTCAGCAGGATGCAGATTATTCAATGATAAAGCCATTTTCTTTCCTCTTCTTGCCCGTTACACCTATTCGACGATACGAAGCAGGTGCGGCACCTTAGCAACGATACCGCGAGTCGCCGGCGAATCCGGACGAGTGACCTTCTGATTGAGCTTCGTGATACCGAGGCTCTTAACAATCTCTTTTTGGTTCTTTGCGTAGCCGATCATGCTGCGGTAGTACTGTATGGTAACCGTTGCACCCGACTGTTCATTTTTCTTTGCCATGATCTTTTCTCGGCTTTAGCGGATCTGTCCGCTAGTTAAAGCTTGTAAAAAGCTTATGCCAACTCCTCGACCTGCTTTCCGCGAAGGCGTGCGACCTCGGTCGGATCCTTCATACGCATTAAGCCGTCGAATGTAGCACGAATAACGTTGTGAGCATTGTTAGATCCGAGGATCTTGGTGCGTACATTGTGAACGCCAAGGCTCTGCATGACCGCGCGGACAGCTCCGCCGGCGATAACACCCGTACCTTCAGCTGCAGGCTTCATCAGAACTCGGCCCGCGCCATAAACGCCTATCAGCTCATGCGGCAGAGTTCCGTCGATAAGCGGTACACGGATGAGGTTGTTCTTTGCAGCCTCGACCGCCTTTTTGATCGCATTTGGAACTTCCTTTGCCTTACCGGTCCCAAAACCGACGTGTCCCGCCTCGTCACCGATCACGACAAGGGCTGCAAAAGACATATTTTTACCGCCCTTGACGACCTTGGTTACGCGATTGATCGAGATCAGCTGATCTTTGAGTATCAAACCTGCGGGTGAGATTCTTTGTTTCGTGTTCATCGTTATAACTATTCTGCCGCCTCTGCCGGTGCGTCTTTAACCTCGTGCTTGTTCAGACCTGCCTCGCGGGTCGCGTCGATCAGAGCCTTAACACGGCCGTGATAGACATAACCGCCGCGGTCAAAGACCACACTGGAAATGCCGGCCTTTTGAGCACGCTCGGCGATCGCCTTGCCTACATTCTTTGCAGCCTCGACATTGCCGCCGGTCTTTCCGGCAAGTCCCTTTTCAGTGGTCGATGCCGTCGCAAGCGTCTTGCCCGAAGTATCGTCGATAACCTGAGCATATATATGATTCAGGCTGCGAAACACCGCAAGCCTCGGCCTGTCTGCCGTGCCGCGAACCTTCTTACGAATGCGGCTATGTACGCCCTGACGAATTTCTGCTCTGCTTTTCTGTGCCATAATCTTAGTGAGCAGTGAGCGGTAAATAGTGAACGATAAATATAAGCTTTATCGTTCACCATTGGCCATTCACTTAGTTACTTACCCGTCTTTCCGGGTTTTAGCCTGTACAACTTATCTGCGTAACGAACGCCTTTACCTTTATATGCATCAGGCTTGCGAAGCCGATTAAGTTCGGCCGCGACCTGACCAAGCTTTTGCTTGTCAATACCGCTAAGGGTGATCGTCGTCTGATACTGATTGATCGATGCCTTGGTGTTTACACGCTCTGCCTTTGCCTCGATGCCATCCGGCAGAGGAAATTCGATCGGGTGCGAATAACCAAGCGAGAACATGATCTTTTGGCCCTGGATCTCAGCCTTGTAACCGACGCCGACAACATCCATTGCTTTGGTAAAGCCCTCGGTAACACCGACGATCGCATTGTTTGCCAACGCACGGGCAAGGCCGTGAAACGCGGCCTTATCATCACCGCTGCGCTCGGCCGTCAGCGTACCGTCTTCCTGTTTAAAGCTGACGCCTGACGGAACCGGTGTGATCAGCGTACCTTTCGGGCCTTTGACCTCAAGCTGCTCGTCTCCGATGCTTACCGTGACCCCCGAAGGGATCGTGATCGGTTTTTTTCCTACTCTTGACATATTCTTTTAAGTGCCGAGTGTAAAGGCGTTCGGTTAGTGTGGATCGTGACAAATGCCGCTACTCACTATTTACCGTTCACCATTCACTTCTTAGTAAACCTCAGCCAATATCTCGCCGCCCATTTTTTCGGCACGAGCACGCTTTCCGCTCATCAGCCCTTTCGAGGTCGAGATGATGTTGATACCGTAACCGCCGAGAACTTTCGGAATTTCGGCCGAACCAACATACACACGGCGTCCCGGTCGGGATACGCGCGAAAGATGCGTGATCGATGATGTACCCTTTGCGTCGTAACGCAGAAACACGCGAATAGCGTATTTCGGGCCTTCGCCCTTGGTCGAAAAGCTGTTTATGTATCCCTCTTCCTTAAGAATGCGGGCGACTTCCATTTTCAGCTTTGAACCGGGAATGTCAACACGCTGATGATTCGCCGCGATCGCGTTGCGAATCCGTGTAAGCATATCGGCTATTGGATCTGTCATTACTTTATTAACTCCGTAAATTGTAAACGGCCGAACGGTCTCTGGACCTTGTAACCCTTTACTATCAACTATTTATTACCAGCTTGATTTAACGACTCCGGGGATCTGTCCCTCACGGGCGAGATCACGAAGAGCAACACGCGAGATGCCGAATTTACGCAAGAAGCCGCGTGGGCGTCCGGTCTGCGAACAACGGTTACGCACCCTGATCGGGCTTGCATCACGTGGAAACTTTTGCAGCTTTGCCACGGCTTCGTCAACCTGTTCAGGGGTTGATTTGGGGTCATTGATGACCTTTTTAAGCTCGAGGCGGCGCGATGCATAGTTTGCGGCCATCGCTTTACGCTTTTCGTTCTTAACTACTTTGCTGATCTTTGCCATAACTTATTGTCTAAAAGGCATTCCGAGTGCTTTCAGCAGCGACCGTGCCTCATCGTCATTTCTTGCAGTGGTAACGATCGAGATATTCATCCCGCGTGTCTTATCCACCTTGTTAAAATCGATCTCAGGGAAAATGAGCTGTTCGCGAATGCCGAGCGTATAGTTGCCGCGTCCGTCGAAAGCCTTGCCCGAAATTCCTCTAAAGTCGCGAACACGCGGCAGAGCAACCGAGATCAGACGGTCAAGGAACTCATACATACGGTCGCCGCGCAGCGTGACCATTGTCCCGATCGCCATTCCCTGACGCAGTTTAAATGCTGCGATGGATTTCTTTGCCTTGGTAACGACCGGCTTTTGTCCGGTCACGGCTTTAAGCTCTTCGGCGGCAACATCGAGCAATTTCGAGTTGGACGACGCTTCGCCAAGCCCCATGTTCACAACGACCTTTTCGATCTTAGGTATCGCCATCGGGTTCTTGATCTCGAACTCCTTGGCAAGGGCCGGTGCGATCTCTTTTTTATATTTTTCTTTCAGTCTGGCCATTTTTTGACCTTCTCCTTAAATGTCCGGGGCTCGCCTGTACGATCGCGGCGTTACCGGCCCAAATACTATTCCGCGACTTCGCCCTCGATCGGCTTATTCGATTCACGTCGGTAATTGCCTGATTCGGCGATGACCTTGCCGCTCTTTGCGACCCTGACCTTTTTACCGTCACGGACCTCGATCTTAACACGGGTCGGCTTTCCGGTTTCGGGGTCGATCAGAGCAACATTCGATGCACTGACCCAAGCCTCGATCTCGCGTATGCCGCCTTCACGGTTAAGCTGCGGCACGGGCTTTACATGCTTTTTGACGATCATCGCGCCTTCGACCTTGACCTTGCCGTTACGGGCATCGACCGCGATCACTTTACCGCGATACGGCTGACGCTTACCGGCACTGTCATAGCGGTTAAATTCCTTACCCGCAATGAAGACGACCTGGTCGCCGCGCTTGATCTTGCTGTTCACTGTTCCTGTTTTACCAGCTTTCATCTCTTAAATAACCTCCGGAGCGAGGCTGACGATCTTCATGAAGTTACGCTCACGAAGTTCGCGTGCGACCGGGCCAAAAACACGGGTGCCGATCGGTGAACCATCATCCTTGATAAGGACCGCTGCATTTTCGTCAAAGCGGATATAAGTTCCGTCCTTGCGGCGTACTTCCTTATGCGTACGAACGATAACTGCGTTATAGACCTTTCCTTTTTTTGCGGTGCCGTCCGGGGCTGCTTCCTTGACGGTAACCTTAATGGTATCGCCGAGGCGTGCGATCTTTGATGTCGAACCGCCAACCGGCATGATCATCACGACACGCTTTGCTCCCGAATTGTCTGCGACCGCTAACGAGGTCTGCATCTGAATCATAACTTTCTCACTCCGTTCGAAAAATCTGCGAAGTTCGCTACGTCTTAATGGCCTTATCAGGCTTTTTGACTATTTCGCCCCTCTCAACTTCCGATACCGTTTAGACTATAGTTCTGCTTTCTGAATTATCTCAACAACACGCCAACGCTTACGGGCCGACAGAGGACGGGTCTCTACGATCCTTACGCGATCACCGGCCTTTGCACCAAGTTCGTCATGCGCCATGAACTTCTTACGACGCTTAACATACTTGCGATATGTCGGATGCTTGACGAGGCGATCGACGCGAACGGTAACCGTTTTTGTCATCTTGTCCGAAGCAACTATTCCGACACGCTCAGCACGCTTATGTACTTTCTTGTCGCCTGAGGCATCGCCCTCTGCGGCTTCAGCCTTATCGGCTTTTGCTTTCGGAGCCTTTTTCGCCTTTGGGGCAGCTTCTTTTGCCGGTGCTTCTTCAACCGGAGCAGTTTCATCAGCGGCGGCCTCGACGACGGTCTCTTCGACCGCTTCGGCTGCCGGAGTTTCGACTACTTCGTTCTCTGTTTCTTCTGTCTTCTTCTTTGGCATTTCAATATCCCGGCTAATTATTCAGCCTGCTTGGCATTAAGAAGGGTATATACCCTTGCCAGCGTTTTCTTTTCACGGCGAATGTCATTAAGTGTTTCACCGACGCCAAGCGTCTTGCGGAACTTCAAGCGGAACAGCGACTCTTTCAATGCGTCTGCCTGTTCTTTGAGCTCATCCACGCTCATTTCATTCAACTGATCTAACTGCTCTTTGCGTTTCATAACTTTGCAGAAGCCCGCACATTGGCAAGGGCATCAAATTGTCCTTAGACAACGCCTCCTTCGAGGTCGGTCCTGGTCACGAATTTTGTCTTGACCGGCAGTTTCTGCGCAGCAAGCTGCATTGCCTCTCGTGCCAAGGCCTCATCGACCCCCTGGATCTCATAAAGCAAGCGGCCGGGTTTAACAACAGCCACCCAGTGATCCGGAGCACCTTTACCTGATCCCATACGGGTTTCGGCCGGTTTACGCGTGATCGGTTTATCCGGAAACATACGGATCCAGATCTTACCGCCACGTTTGACGTGACGCGTCATTGCGATACGAGCTGCCTCGATCTGGCGGTCAGTGATCCAGCCTGCTTCAAGTGTCTTAAGGCCAAAGTCGCCAAAACTGAGCTTTTCACCGCGGGTAGCCTTACCACGCATGCGCCCTTTCATTACTCGGCGGCGCTTTACCTTCTTCGGCATCAACATAATTAAAACTCCGGTAATCAGTTGTCAGTGGCCAGTTATAATAAATACTTAACCGTACACTGTACACCATTAACTATTTGCTATCTGCGATCGTCTCTACGCGGACGGCGGTCACGCATTGCACTGCGATCGACCTTAACCTCATTCATCGGATCGGTTGTCGTTCCGCGTGCCATTGAGGCATTTGGATCGAGGATCTCACCGCGATAGATCCAAACTTTGACACCGATGATGCCAAAGGTGGTCAATGCTTCGGCAAATCCGAAATCGATATCAGCACGGAGGGTGTGCAGTGGCAGACGGCCCTGCAGCGACCATTCGGTACGTGCGATCTCAGCACCGTTAAGACGTCCGGCGATCATCACCTTGATGCCCTGGGCACCGAACCGCTGTGATTCCTCCATCGTCTTTTTCATCGCACGGCGAAAAGCGATACGCTTTTCCAGCTGCTGTGCGATCTTTTCAGCCTGGAGCTGTGCGTTAAGCTCGGGGTGCTTGATCTCAAGGATCGAGATCATCACATCACGCCCGGTCTTGCGGCCGAGATCCTCGCGAAGTTTGTCGATCTCAGCACCTTTGCGGCCGATGATGATACCGGGACGCGAGGTGTAGATAACGATCTTGAGACGGGCTGCGGCACGCTCGATATCGATATGCGAAACACCGCCGCCGGCAAATTTCTTCTTTAACTCGCGCTTGAGTTTAAGGTCCTCAGCGAGAAAGGTCGCAAAGTCCTGCTTTGCATACCAGTGCGAGTGCCAGTCTTTGTTATATCCGACCCTAAAGCCGTATGGATGAACTTTCTGTCCCATGTTATTGCTTTTCCAGTTCCTCGTTGATAGCTTCCTGAGCCTCGTTCGCTGCATCCGACGCAGCATTAGCATCCGCAGCCTCAATATTTTCCGCAGCGGTCACAATATCCTGAGCGGTTGGCTCGACCGGTGTCGGTATAGTTTCCTCAACAACAGCGGCGTCATCGGCTTTTGCCTTTTTGGTCTCCTTTTTAGGAGCTGCCGCTTTCTTTTCCTTCTTAGGCTCTGATGCCTTTTTCGCCTTTGCGGCTTCGGCACGCAGTTCCTTTTCCGTCTTCGGCTGATCCTCGCTGGTTACATGGATCGTGATGTGACAGTAATGACGCTGCTCACGATACGCACGGCCCTGCGGAGCAGGACGCATACGCTTGCGGCCTTTTGTCGGCCCCATATCGACGAAGCAGGTCTTAACCCAGAGATCATCAGGATCAATGGCGATGTTCTGCTGCTCTGCCTTATACGTCGCATTTGCGATCGCCGAATTAAGACATTGTGCGATCGGGTCAGCGGCTCTCTTATCCGTGAACTTGAGGATCGCAAGGGCACGCGACACATTTTCGCCGCGGATCATGTCGATGACAAGGCGCGTCTTTCGCGGGCTGCCCTTTAGATACTTTGTTTTTGCTATCGCTTCCATATTCTTATGGTTCGCGGTAAGCGGCGGGCGACTCTACGACGACTCACCGCTGACTGCTAATTTACTTCCTCTTCGCCATCTTCTCTGCCTTGGTGCCCGGATGTCCTTTAAAAACGCGGGTCGGCGAGAATTCTCCGAGCTTGTGTCCAACCATATTCTCGGTAACAAATACCGGAATGTGTCGTTTGCCATTGTGAACGCCGAAGGTCATACCGACCATATCCGGCGAGATCGTCGAGCGTCGCGACCAGGTCTTGATCGCCGGCGGCTTAGCACCGCCCGAAAGGATCTTGTTAACGACCTTCTGTACACTCAAGTCAATGAATGGGCCTTTTTTAACTGAACGTGGCATATACTTTTCTAGTTACGGGTTTCAAGTTAGGGTATCAGGAACTGATCTTTCTCACTCATCACCGATCACTTATTATTTCTTACGACGATCCCTCACGATCATGTTGTTAGTACGCTTGTTGCGACGGGTCTTGTAACCACGGGTCGGCTGTCCCCACGGCGTTACAGGATTTCGTCCGCCCGAAGTTTTACCTTCACCACCGCCGTGTGGGTGATCGACCGGGTTCATGGCGACACCGCGAACCTTTGGACGCTTGCCCATCCAGCGTGAACGGCCAGCTTTACCGAGCGAAACATTTTCGTGCTCTGTGTTGCCAACCTGTCCGACCGTTGCCATACATACGACAGGAACACGTCGAACTTCGCCGGACGGCATTCTCAACTGTGCAAAATCACCGTCTTTAGCAACGATCTGAGCAAATCCGCCCGCAGATCGAACCATCTGTCCGCCCTTTCCGGGACGAAGTTCGATATTATGAACCTCGGTACCGTTAGGGATATTCTTGATCGGCAGTGCATTGCCCGGCAATATGTCAGCATCGGCGCCGCTCAAGATCGTTGTACCGACCTTTAATCCGACGGGGGCAATGATATATCGCTTTTCACCGTCTAGATAATTGATCAGTGCAATGTGAGCCGAACGATTAGGATCGTACTCGATCTGAGCGACCTTTCCCGGAATACCGGCTTTATCACGTTTAAAATCGATGATGCGATAAAAACGCTTGTGGCCTCCGCCGCGTCGGCGAATAGTAATGCGGCCGTCGCTGTTGCGGCCCGAAATGCGCTTCTTCGCTTCGAGCAACGATTTCTCGGGTGTTGCTCCCGGCGTCAATTCATCGCGTGTCAGATATGTCTGATAGCGGCGTGCCGGCGAAGTAGGTTTTAATCTCTTGATTCCCATATTTCCAGTGATGTGCGATAAGTGTTGAGTGATAAGCGACCTTTTGGTCAACTTATTCACCATTCACCATTCACCGCTAAATCGCTTCTGCGTAATCGACCATTGCTTCGCCCTTGCGAAGGGTAACATAAGCCTTTTTCCATGCCGGGCGGCGTCCTTCGATGCGTCCGCGGCGTTTAACCTTGCCGTCATACTGGATCGTTCTGACCGCAGCGACCTTTACATTAAAGATCTCTTCGACAGCCGATTTGATCTCAGGCTTAGTAGCCTTGCGATCGACCTTAAAGGTCAGGATCTGTCCAAGTTTGCGATCCGCATTCTCATCTGAAGAATCTTCTTTGAGAATTACGCTCTTTTCCGTAACGACAGGCGATTTCAGGATATCCCAGATCGAATTACTCATTGTCGCTTGCCTCCTCAGCCGGAGCCGTCTCGGCCTTCACTTCTTCCTTTACTGCCTTCGGCTTTGCCGTTTTAGCTTTAGGTGCCTCAGCAGCGGCCTCAACCGCCTCATCAGTTCCGCGTTTAGGGTCGAGCAGCGATGTCAGCTCTTCGACAGCGGCCTTAGATATCACGAGTTTTTCGTGATAGATGATGTCGTAGATGTTCAGGCCAAAGCTGTTTGTAACTTTAGTCTTTTGAACGTTACGCGACGAAAGCACCAGATTCGCATTATCGAGCGAGTCAACGATCAGCGTTTTCGAGTTGCCATTCTTATCGGCAAGGCCGAGAGTTGACAGAGCACCCAGAAACTCACTTGTCTTTGGCTGTTTGAATCCGATCTCGTCAATGATGATCAGATTGCCCTCACGAAGCCTTTCCGACAGTGCCGAGCGCAATGCTCCGCGACGCATCTTCTTTGGCATCTGGTATGACCAGTCACGCGGCTGCGGGCCATGTACATTACCGCCGCCTTTCCACAGCGGCGAACGAAGCGATGCGATACGCGCACGGCCGGTTCCCTTCTGTTTCCAAAGCTTTTTACCCGAGCCGGAAACATTTCCGCGAGTCTTAGTCGCCGATGTCCCCTGGCGGCCGTTGGCCTGATAGTTCATCACAGCTGCATGGATCAGAGCTTCGTTAAGCTCGACATCAAAAACAGCATCCGACAAACTGATGTCGCCAACTTCCTTATTGCTTAAATTGCGAACCTTTACGGTAGGCATAATATCTCCTGTTCAGAGTTCACGCTGATCGCGTGTGCTCTTACTAGCTTTTCTTAACAACTACAAGACTTCCGTTCGCACCCGGAACAGCACCGCGGACCATTAAAAGGTTGTTGTCCACATCAACGCGGGCAACCGTCAGGCCTTTGATCGTTACACGATCATCACCCATATGGCCGGATGAACGCGTTCCCTTGATAACTCGCGAAGGGTATGCCGACTGACCGATCGAACCGGGACGACGAACGTTCATCGAACCGTGCGACTCAGGGCCGCGGGCAAAGTTATGACGCTTGACCGTACCCTGAAAACCACGTCCCTTTGAGCGTCCCACGACCTCGATCTTGTCACCGTCAGCAAAGACGTCAACCTTGATCTGGTCGCCGATCGCCGCCTCAGGCTCACCAGCGAGACGGATCTCTTTGAGAACTCGGGTCGGAGGCGTACCGCCGCCCGTTTTTTCAAAGTGGCCGCGTAGGGGTTTTGATACATTCTTGAGACGGATCGGCTTATCCTCGACAAGCCCGAGTTGGACGGCATTATAACCGTCGCGTCCTGCCGCACTCTTTGTCTGGATCACAACGCAAGGTCCAGCTTTGATGACCGTCACCGGAGTGACCGTGCCATCTTCCGCAAAGATCTGCGTCATGCCCATTTTTCTACCAATGATTCCACTGATCATATTCTTACTACTCGTCATTGGTTAATGACCGGCTGCGGCGTTTCACGCCGATGATAGTCATTAACTTAACTATTCAACTGCTTAGTTCTTTCCGAACGCCTTGATCTCTACATCGACACCGGCCGGAAGATCCAATTTCATAAGTGCATCGACCGTTTCTGCCGTCGGATCGAGAATGTCCATCAGACGCTTGTGCGTCCTGATCTCGAACTGCTCACGTGACTTTTTATCAACGTGCGGCGAACGAAGGACCGTCCACTTATTCTTAATGGTCGGAAGAGGTATCGGCCCTGCGATCCTCGCTCCGGTTCGTTTAGCGGTGTCCACGATCTCAGTGGTCGATTGGTCGAGCACGCGGTGATCGTAAGCTTTTAACTTGATGCGGATCTTTTCGTTCAACATATTTTCAACTACTCAACAATTTCCGACACGGTACCGGCACCGACGGTGCGGCCGCCCTCGCGGATAGCAAAGCGGAGTCCTTTCTCCATTGCGATCGGAGCGATCAGCTCGATCTCCATCTGGATGTTGTCA
>Ga0153956_1001942_pt1 | contig 16531 bp, 18 predicted proteins | sample TSFL040MetaG_FD_104704 | JGI IMG/M metagenome (GOLD analysis project Ga0153956, IMG submission 104704) | Attine ant fungus gardens microbial communities from Florida, USA - TSFL040 MetaG | ecosystem: Host-associated > Fungi > Mycelium > Unclassified | place: USA: Florida, Wekiwa Springs...
ACCCGTTGGACCCCTCGCAGCACCACGAGGACGACTTCCCGCACGACCCGGATCTGGTCCATGAGTGACGAGCAGGTCGGCCGGGTCTCGCTGTTCGAGTTGGCGTTGACCTTCAACCACATCGCGTTGGCGTCGTTCGGCGGCGGGCTGTCGGCCTGGTCGCGCGAGGTGCTGGTGGTAGAGAAGGGATGGCTCGGCGAGGCGGAGTTCCTGTCGGCGATGACGATGTGCCGCATTCTGCCGGGCTCGAATCAGATCAATATGGCGGTGTTCGCCGGTACCAAGCTGCGCGGTCTTGCCGGCGCGGTCGCCGCGATCGTCGGCTTATGTGTGGTGCCGCTGATCATCGTGTTGACGTTGTCGTTCGCCTACTTCCGGTTCAAGGAGGTGCCGTCGATCAAGGGTGCGCTGCATGGCGCGTCCGCGGCCGCCGTGGCGTTGACGGTGACCATGGTGATCAAGACCGGTAAGACGTGCTTGACCGGTGTGATCCCGCTGCTGTTGTTCGCCGGTGCCTTTGTGCTCAACGGGCTTCTGCGGTTCCCGCTGTTGGGCACGCTGGCGATCCTGGCCCCGATCGGATTGATTTGGGCGTGGCCGCGCGAGAAGGCGGCCAGCGCTTGAGTAGCACATTGCTGGGCACCTACATCCAGCTCGCCGGCCTGTTCGCGATGCTGTCGTTGTTGTCGATCGGTGGCGGCAACGTGGTGTTGCCGGAAATGCACATGCAGGCCGTCAACCACCGGCACTGGCTGACCAGCAGTCAGTTCGCCGATCTGTTCTCGATCTCTCAGACCGCGCCGGGACCGAGCATCCTGATCGTATCGATGGTCGGCTACGGCGCCGGTCTGCAGGCCGGCGGTATCCCCGGGGCGATCATCGGCGGCGTCATCGCCATGGTGGCGATGGTGCTGCCCTCGGCGACGTTCGCGTACACCGTCACCCTGTTCTGGCAGAAGGCCGAGCAGTCCAAGCTGCGCCGGGCGGTCGAGAAGGGGCTGCCCCCACTGACCGTCGGCCTGATCATGGCAACCTCGTTGGTGATGAGCCGGGCCGCCGATCACGACTGGCGGGCCTACACGGTGACGGCGATATGCACCGTGATCTTCCTGCGCAGCAAGGTCAATCCGCTGATCATCGTGGGTTCCGCTGCGGTGATCGGCTACTTCGGTCTGATCTGAGTGCTCGATCTGGGGGCTTGACCTGAGCCCGATGTCGGTGACCCATGGGAAAATCGGTGTCCTGTGGCCCCCACCCGTGATGACTCCGTCCGTTCGGTCCCGGCGATAGCCGCGCGACCGGCGCGGATCCGTGCTGGTTCGGACCTGCTGCGTCTGTTCCGGTATCTGCTGCCCTACCGCGTCCGCTGGGCTGCCATGCTGACCACCGCGCTGCTCGGCCTGGCCGCCACGGTGACGATTCCGCTGGTGACCCGCGCGGTCATCGACGGTCCGGTGCGTCACCAGGATCAGCGCGGGCTGTGGGTACTCGGTTCGGCCGCACTGGCGCTGGGGCTGCTCGAGGCGGCGTTGTGGTTCGTCCGGCGCTGGCTCAGCGCCCGCGCCACCATGGGCGTGGAAGCCGACATCCGCAAGGATCTCTACGCACAGTTGCAGATCCTGCCGATGTCGTTTCACCGGCGGTGGCAGTCGGGTCAGCTGCTGTCCCGGGTGATGAACGACCTGAGCACCATTCGTCAGTTTCTGTCGTTCGGGGTGTTGTTCTTGGTGCTCAACACGATTCAGATCGTGGTGGTGACCGCCATCCTGCTGAGCATGTACTGGCCGCTGGGTGTGATGGTGTTGGTTTCGGTGTTGCCGATCACCGTCACGATCTTCACGTTCCAGCGTAAATTCACCCGGTTGTCGCGGTTGGCGCAGGACCAATCCGGCCACGTGGCAACGCATGTCGAGGAATCGGCACTGGGGCTGCGGGTGATCAAGTCGTTCGGCCGCGAGGAGTACGTCTACCGACGGTTCGATGAACGTGCCATGGCGCTGTACGACGCCGAGGTCGGCAAGGTGACGGTATTGGCGCGGTTCTGGACGCTGCTGGAGGTCATCCCCAATATCACGCTGATCGTGGTGCTGGGGTTCGGCGCCTACGCGGCTGGTCACGGCCAGGTGAGTCTGGGCACGCTGGTCGCCTTCATCACCATGATGTTGTCGTTGGTCTGGCCCATCTCGTCGTTGGGCTATCTGCTGTCGATGATGCAGGAGGCGATGACGGCGGCCAACCGGGTGGCCGAGATCTTCGATGCACCGGTCGACATCACCGGCGGCCCGGTGACCGAGGTGCCCCGCGGCGGTCATCTGGAGTTGCGAGATGTCGGTTTCCGGTTCCCCGACGCCGAGCCCGACGACTGGGCGCTGCGCCATGTCACGGTGACGGTGCAACCCGGTCAGACCCTGGCCCTGGTGGGTGCCACCGGATCGGGTAAATCTGTTCTGGCTGCGCTGTTCTCGCGCCTCTACGACGTCACCGAGGGCGCGATCCTGATCGACGGCCGCGATATCCGGGAGCTGTCGCTGCCGGCGCTGCGCTCGGCGGTCGCGACCGCATTCGAGGACCCGACGTTGTTCTCCATGTCGGTGCGCGAGAACCTCACCCTGGGCCGCAGTTCGGGCGCCACCGACGACGAGTTGCACGCGGCCGTCGATATCGCCGCCGCGCAGTTCGTCTACGACCTGCCGTTCGGTCTGGACACCCGGATCGGTGAGCAGGGCATGAGCCTGTCCGGCGGTCAGCGGCAACGACTTTCGCTGGCCCGCGCCATCCTGGCGGAGCCTTCGGTACTGGTGCTCGACGACACATTGTCGGCTCTGGACATGCACACCGAGGCGGAGGTCACCGCGGCGCTGCGCCGGGTGCTGCGGTCGGTGACCGGGTTGGTGGTGGCGCACCGGGCGTCCACCGTGCTGCTGGCGGATCGGGTGGCGCTGTTGCAGGACGGCACCCTCACCCGGATCGGCACGCACGCCGAATTGCTGGCCCAGGTGCCCGAATACCGCTATCTACTGTCCGCTGACGATGAGCTCGACGACGGCGCCGAGCGCAGCTGCGATTGGGAACGGGCAGCCGACGCCGAGCGGCTCGAGCAGCGGTATCTGGAGCAGACACAGGAGGCCGAGGTGTGGCGGCGGTGAGCACCGACTGGCGGGGACGCACCGTCGAGGACATCGAGGATCTGCCGATCGACGAATCCGTGCCGCGGCGGCGTGAGGCACGTGTGTTGCTGGGCTCGTTGCTGCGGCCGTACCGCGTCGCGGTGGCGGTGCTCGCCGTGATCGTGGTGCTGGAAAACGTTGCCCGACTGTCGGTTCCGCTGCTGGTTCAGCGCGGGATCGACCGGGCGATCCCGTCGATCGTGCACGGCGGCACGGCGCGTGAACTGATGGTTGTGGTGCTGGTCCTGTGCGCCGTGGTGGTACTGCAGGCGACCAGCAGGATGGTGTTCCTGAACCGGTCCGGCCGGATCGGCCAGAAGGTGTTGCTGGAGCTGCGGCGTCGGGTCTACCGCCAGTTCCAGCAGCTCGATATCGCGTTCCACGACCGGTATACCTCGGGGCGGGTGGTGAGCCGCTCCACCAACGACATCGAGGCCATCCAGACCATGCTGTCGACCGGATTCGACAGCCTGATCACCGCGATCCTGACCCTCGGTGGCACGGGGGTGCTGTTGGTCACCCTCGATACGCGACTCGGGGTGATGTGTCTGATTGCGTTCGTGCCGTTGGTATTCCTGATCGGCTGGTTCCGTCGGGAGTCCACCAAGACCTACCGCACGGTGCGCGAGCGGGCCGCGTTGGTGATCGTCCAGTTCGTCGAGACCATGACGGGCATCAAGGCGGTGCAGGCCTACCGTCGTGAACCGCGCAATCAGCAGATCTTCGATTCTGTCGTCGACGACTATCGGGCGGTCAACGAACGTTCCATGACGCTGCTGGCGGTGTTCATGCCCGGGGTGAAGCTGGTCGGCAACATCACCACCGCCATCGTGCTGTTCTACGGCGGGTATCTGGTGCTGCACCAGCGTATGACGATCGGCACCCTGACCGCGTTTCTGCTGTATCTGCGGATGTTCTTCGAACCGATGCAGGACATCTCGCAGTTCTTCAACACCTTTCAGTCGGCGGCCGCGGCGCTGGAGAAATTGGCCGGGGTGCTCGGTGCGCGACCGGCGATCGCCGATCCACCAGAGCCGGTGCTGCTGGGTGAAGTCAAGGGGGATATCGCTTTTCGCGGTGTCAGCTTCGGGTATGCCGAAGACCGTCCGGTGCTGCCGAAGCTGGATCTGACGGTGCCCGCGGGACAGACCGTGGCGCTGGTCGGGGCCACCGGGGCCGGGAAGACCACGATCGCCAAACTCATCGCCCGGTTCTACGACCCGGTCACCGGGGCGGTCACGCTCGACGGGCTGGACCTGCGCGCCATTGCCCAGCGCGCCCTGCGTCGTCACGTGGTGATGGTGACCCAGGAGAACTTCATGTTCGCCGGCACCGTCGCCGACAACATCAGGTTTGGCCGGCCCGATGCCACCGATGGGCAGATCCGTGCGGCGGCGGTGGCCGTCGGCGCCGACCGATTCATCGAGGCGCTGCCGCAGGGATACGACACCGACGTCGCGGCGCGTGGTGGGCGGTTGTCGGCCGGGCAACGTCAGTTGGTGGCTTTCGCGCGAGCGTTCCTGGCCGATCCCGCCGTGCTGATCCTCGATGAGGCGACGTCCGCGTTGGACATTCCGACCGAGCGGTTGGTGCAGCGGGCATTGGGCACCGTGCTGGCCGGGCGTACCGCGTTGGTGATCGCGCACCGGCTGTCCACCGTGCAGTCCGCCGATCGAGTACTGGTGCTCGACGCTGGTCGGATCGTGGAGGACGGCACCCCCGACGACCTGGTCGCCGTCGGCGGTCGGTATGCCGCGCTGCACCGCGCCTGGGTCGCCTCGCTCGCCACCTGACTGCGCCCAAACGGACAAACGGGCCACAAAGTGCGAGTAGGACTGGCCATTTCGTCGTTTTGGGTATCCGAGTAGGCACGGGACCGCTCCGACAGAAGTCCTGCCATGACCGTATTTCGCACCGATGCGTTTCGCCGCGTCGCTCGACTGATGCACACCCGCCTGACCCCGGAGGAACGGCACAACCTCCGGCTGTCGCAGACGCCGCTTGCGGCGATCTCGGCTTCCCTTGGGGCACATCCCGATCACTGAGAGGCTCAGGCCTCGATCTCGCCGGCCACCCGGCGTTCGTTGGACACCGTGATGATGCGCACGGCTCCGCCGATCATCCCGCCGAGCGGAAAGATCAGCCACCAGAAGTGCATCGCCGTTTGCACCCTGTCCGGCATGGCACTGCGACGGATCAGTCGGGCAGCCCGATTCGTCGGTAGCGGGCCAGCCGCCTCTGCAGCCGGTCCGCTGCCGGCGCCGAGCGTAGGCCGTCGAGCTCGGCGGCGATGGCATCCGACATCGCGTCGATGAATTCGGCCGGATTGTCTGCGGCGTCGGGGTTTTCGGGCACGATCACGTCGACGATCCCGGCGCGCAGCAGGTCGGCGGATCGAATGCCTTGGGCGGCAGCAAGTTCGGGTGCGTGCTCGGTGTCGCGGAACACGATGGCGCTGGCGCCTTCGGGTGGCAGTGGGGCCAGCCAGCCGTGCTCGGCGGCCAGCACCCGGTCGGCCGGCACCATGGCCAGTGCGGGCCCGCCGCTGCCCTGACCCAGCAGAACCGACACGGTCGGGGTGTCGAGAGTGACCAGTTCGGCCAGGCATCGGGAGATCTGCGCGGCGAGTCCCTCTTCCTCGGCTGCACGCGACAGTGCCGGTCCGGCGGTGTCGATCACCAAGACCAGGGGTAACCGCAGTCCGGCGGCCAGCGCCATGCCCCGACGAACTTCGCGCAGGGCCCGTGGTCCGACCAGTCCGCCGATCACCCGGCGCTGGCCGACCACCACCGCGGGTTGTCCGCCGAAGCGGGCCAGTGCCAGCAGTGTGGTCCCGGATTCGCCGCGTCCGGTCCCGGACAGCAGCACCCGGTCGGTGGCGCCGCGTTCGAGCAGGTGGTCCACGCCGGGCCGGTCCGGTCGCCGCGACGCCAGCACCGACTCCCACGCCGTCTCCTCCGCGATTTGTGCACGATTTCCCGTGCTCACCGCGGGAAATCGTGCACAAATCGCGGGGGAGGTGAGGACAGCCAAGACCCGGCCGAGGACGGCGCGCAGCTGATCGAGGGTCACCACACCGTCGATCAGACCGTGGTCGAACAGGTTCTCCGCGGTCTGCACACCGGCCGGAAATTTCTCGCCGTACAGGTGCTCGTACACCCGCGGGCCCAGGAATCCGATCAGTGCGCCCGGCTCGGCCGCCGTCACGTGACCCAGCGAGCCCCAGGAGGCGAACACTCCGCCGGTGGTGGGGTGGCGCAGGTACACCAGATACGGCAGATGGGCCTGTTTGTGCAGTTCCACGGCCGCGGTGATCTTGACCATCTGCAGGAAGGCCACGGTGCCCTCCTGCATCCGAGTGCCACCCGACGCCGGCGACGCCAACAGCGGCAGACCCGCGCGGGTGGCGCGCTGGACCGCGGCGGTGATGCGTTCGGCGGCCGCGACGCCGATCGAGCCGGCCAGGAAGCCGAACTCACACGCGACAAGGGCCACCCGATGCCCGAAGACGGTGCCCTCGCCGGTGATGACGGATTCGTCGAGCCCGGTCTCGGTGCGCGCGGCCGACAACTCGTCGGCGTACTGAGGGCACGGATGTACGTCGATGGGGGCGGTGTCCCAGCTGACGAAAGAATCAGGGTCGAGCAGTGCGTCGCGCAATTGTCGGGCGCTGATCCGGCTCACCCGGTCAGGCTAGTGGGCCCCGGTCCAGGCCTGCTCGTTTCGTTTGCGGCGCGCCACCTCGGTGTGCTGGTCCTTGACCCATATGTCTTCGAACCGCTTGCCCTCGGGCTGTGGACGCAGGCGGTTCATCGCTCGGGACAGCCACGCCGGCGGGGTCTTGGGCTCCCACTGTGGCAGCGCGGTGCTCAGCGAGTACAGCGCCTTGAGGGTGACGAACACGCTGAACAACCCCGACGGCGAGTCGGTCACCGCGGCGCCGAACATCCCGAAGATCAGGGTGAAATGCATCAGCCCGATGCGCCCGAAACTGCGATTGGCGGTCTGCTCCAGCTGTGCGAACGACCACGAGCGCAGGTACGGCAGGTCGGCCAGGAAATCCGCGGCGACGATGGCGAACACCTGCACCGACCCGATACCGGCGGCGCGCCAATCCAGACCCAGCGTGCCCGCGTAGCCGTTGTGGCTGAGCACGAAGACCGCGACCGCGATGAAGAAGCCGTGCCCAGCCGTGAAGGCGAAGCTGGTCCGGGCGAAACCGCTGATGAAAGAGCCCTGTGCGCCCTGACCGGAGGGCGCGGCGTAGCGGAAGTGTCCGCGGCGGGGATTCCAGCGTTGGTGCAGGACCCCGCGTGCGTAGATGAACAGCAGGGCCGCGACGGTCTCGGACCAATAGACCACCAGGGTGGTGGCCGGTGACCAGTCCTGGAAGAACCATCCGACCATGGGGACGGCGTTGGAGGCGAACAGCGTCACGGAGTGCACGACGCGGGTAACCCGGCTGTGGTCCTGCGGGGTCGGCGGCACGCGCCAATCGTTGCACCTAATCTAAAGACATGATTGGTGTTAGCCGGGACGGCAACGTCCTGACCCTGGAAATGCAGCGCCCCGAACGACGCAACGCCCTCAACGGAGCCCTCGTCGACGGGGTCCGTGAAGAGATCGAGAAGGCCTCACCGGCCGATACCCGCGCCATCGTGCTGACCGGACAGGGCACCGTGTTCAGCGCCGGTGCCGATCTGTCCGACGCCGAGGGGGTCGCCAAGGAACTGCCCGACAAGGCGCTGGCGCTGAACCTGGCGATCGATGCCAGCCCGATCCCGATCATCGCGGCGCTCAACGGCCCGGCCATCGGCGCCGGCGTCATCATGGCGATGATCTGCGATCTGCGGGTCGCCGCTCCCGGTACCTACTTTCAGTTTCCGATCGCCAAATATGGTCTGGCACTTGATAACTGGAGCATCCGCCGGTTGACCTCGCTGGTCGGCCATGGCCGCGCCCGGGGTATGCTGATCGCCGCCGAACGCCTCGATCTGGACACCGCACTGCAGACCGGCATGGTCAACCGCACCGGCACCCTGGAGGACGCCCAGGCCTGGGCCGCCGAGATCGCCGGCCACGCCCCGCTGTCGATGGCGCATTCCAAGCGGGTGCTCAACGACGACGGCGCCTATGACACCGTGCGCGGCGAGCACACCCGGATGTTCAACAAGGCGTGGGCCAGCCCGGACGTCATCGAAGCGCAGGTCGCGCGGTTCGAGAAGCGGCCACCGAGGTTCTTGGGAATCTGATGCTGGCACGCGCAGTGCGGCTGGCAGGTGGGACGGCGGCCCTGGTCGCCGGTGGTTGGGCGCTGCGTGCGCTCAACGGCGCGCCGGCCGCACTCGGTGCCGGTCCGTTGGACATCAACGCGGTGGCGGCCTCGTCACCGAACTTCCACGACGGGGCGTTCGTCAATCTCGAGCCACCGTCGGGTACCGAACTGACCCGGGAGCAGCAGGCCACGCTGCTGCGCGATATGGTCGCGGGCTCGGCGCAGAAACCCCCGATACCGATCCCGCTGGTGGTTCCCGACGCCGGTGTGCCCGTCGCCGATCTGGCGGTCACTTGGTACGGCCATTCGTCGGCGGTGATCGAGGTGGACGGGTACCGGATCTTGGCCGACCCGGTGTGGAGTCAGCGTTGCTCGCCGTCGCGTTCGGTGGGCCCGCAACGTCTGCATCCGGTGCCGGCGTCGCTGGACGCGCTGCCCGCGATCGACGCGGTGATCATCAGTCACGACCACTACGACCATCTGGACATCGACTCGGTGGTGCAACTGGCCCGCACCCAACGATCCAAATTCTTTGTGCCGCTGGGCATCGGGGCGCACCTGCGGTCGTGGGGGGTGCCGCGTGAGCGCATCGTCGAATTGGATTGGAACGAAAGCGCACAACTCGACGAGTTGACATTGGTGTGCACACCGGCCCGACATTTCTCCGGCCGGTTCCTGACGCGCAACACCACGTTGTGGGCGTCCTGGGCGCTGATCGGACCGCGGCATCGGGCGTTCTTCGGCGGCGACACCGGATACACCAAGAGTTTTGCCGACATCGGAAATGATTACGGGCCTTTTGATCTCACGCTGATGCCGATCGGCGCGTATCACCCGGGTTGGCCGGACATCCACATGAATCCCGAGGACGCGGTGCGCGCGCACCGTGATGTGACCGACGCCGGCTTGTTGGTGCCGATCCACTGGGCGACGTTCCGGTTGGCGCCGCATCCGTGGGCCGAGCCGGTGGAACGGATGATCGCCGCGGCCCAGGTGGAGGCGGTCGCGGTGGCGGTGCCCAAGCCGGGGCAGCGTCTGGATGTGGAAAGTCTTCCGGGCCTGGATAATTGGTGGCGGCCGTGACGGCAGTCGAGTCGGCGGCGGGTCTGTCCGATGCCGACGTCGCGCAACGTGTTGCGCAGGGCCGGACCAATGATGTGCCCAGCCGCGCGGCGCGCAGTGTGCGCGATATCGTGCGGGCCAACGTGTTCACCCGGATCAACGCGATCCTCGGGGTGCTGTTCCTGATCGTCCTGGCGACCGGTTCGGTGATCAACGGGCTGTTCGGTCTGCTGATCATCGCCAACAGTGGCATCGGCATCATCCAGGAGTTGCGGGCCAAACAGACCCTGGACCGGTTGGCCATCGTGGGCCAGGCGAAACCGTTGGTGCGCAGGCAATCCGGAACCCGGAGCCGGCCGCCCAGCGAAGTGGTGCTCGACGACATCATCGAACTGGGGCCGGGCGACCAGATCGTGGTGGACGGCCAGATTCTGGAGTCCGCGACCCTTGAGGTCGACGAATCCTTGCTCACCGGTGAGGCTGACCCGATTGACAAGCATCCCGGCGACCCGGTGATGTCGGGCAGTTTCGTGGTGGCCGGCACCGGCGCCTACCGCGCCACCAAGGTCGGCCGTGACGCATATGCTGCCCAATTGGCCGATGAGGCAAGCAAATTCACACTGGTGCGCTCGGAGCTGAACAGCGGTATCAACAAGATTCTGCGATTCGTCACCTACCTGTTGTGGCCGGCCGGGGCGTTGATCATCTATACCCAGGGGCTCAGCGCCGGTGATGTCGGCTGGCGCGAAGCGGTATTGCGGGCCACCGGTGCGCTGGTCCCGATGGTGCCCGAAGGTCTGGTGCTGATGACATCGCTGGCCTTCGCCGTCGGCGTGGTGCGCCTGGGCCGGCGTCAATGCCTCGTGCAGGAACTTCCTGCCATCGAGGGGCTGGCCCGGGTCGATGTGGTGTGCGCGGACAAGACCGGCACCCTCACCGAAAACGGTATGCGGGTGGCGGATCTGATCACTTTCACCGAGCACGACGCCGCCGAGGTGTTGGCGCAGTTGGCCGCCGATGACGCTCGGCCGAACGCCAGCATGGCCGCCGTCGCCGAGGCCTACAAGCTACCGCCGGGCTGGACCCAGACCGCCAACGCGCCGTTCAAGTCGGCCACCAAGTGGAGCGGGGTGTCCTACGGCGAGCACGGCAACTGGGTGATCGGTGCGCCCGATGTGCTGCTCACTCCCGGCTCCGCTGAGGCACAGCAAGCCGAACAGATCGGTGCTCAGGGACTTCGGGTCTTGCTACTGGGTTCGTCGGATCGCCGCGTCGACGACGCGCAGGCCCCGGGGGCCGTCGTCCCGGTCGCGCTGGTGACCTTGGAGCAGCGCGTTCGTCCCGATGCCGCCCGGACACTGGAATACTTTGCCGGCCAGAAGGTTTCGGTCAAGGTCATCTCGGGGGACAACGCGGTGTCGGTGGGTGCGGTGGCCGGATCGCTGGGGTTGCACGGCGAGACGCTCGATGCCCGTCAACTCCCGGAGGAACCCGAGCGACTCGCCGAAACGGTCAACGCGTACACCACATTCGGCCGGGTGCGCCCGGATCAGAAGCGGGCCATGGTGCATGCCCTGCAGTCGCGCGGGCACACCGTCGCGATGACCGGCGACGGCGTCAACGACGTCCTGGCCCTGAAGGACTCCGATATCGGGGTGGCTATGGGGGCGGGCAGTTCGGCGGCCCGTTCGGTCGCGCAGATCGTGTTGTTGGACAACAAGTTCGCCACCCTGCCCTATGTGGTGGCCGAGGGCCGCCGGGTGATCGGCAACATCGAACGGGTGTCGAATCTTTTCCTGGCCAAGACCGTCTACTCGGTGTTGTTGGCGGTCCTGATCGGGCTGGCCGGCCTGTCGGCCAGGTTCTTGCACACCGACCCGGTGCTCTATCCGTTCCAGCCCATCCACGTCACGATTGCGGCCTGGTTCACCATCGGTATCCCGGCGTTCATCCTGTCGTTGGCGCCGAACAACGAACAGGCGCATAGTGGGTTCGTGCGCCGGGTGATGACGGCCGCGTTGCCGTCCGGTCTGGTGGTGGGTACGGCAACGTTCGTCTCGTATCTGATTGCCTACCAAGGTAAATCCGCCACCTCGGTGCAGCAGGATCAGGCGTCGACCGCGGCGCTGATCACCTTGTTGGTGACGGCGGTATGGGTGTTGGCGGTGGTGGCCCGGCCGTATCAGTGGTGGCGGGTGGCGTTGGTGGCGGTATCGGGCCTGGCATATGTGGTGATCTTCTCGATTCCGTGGGCCCAGCAACAGTTCATGCTGGACACCTCTAATCTGGCGTTGACCTCCACCGCGCTGGGAATTGGCCTGGCTGGGGCAGGTGTCATCGAGGTGTTGTGGTGGCTGCAGGGCCGGTGGCTGGGTGAGCCGCGCCGGTTGTGGCGAACATCAGAGCAGTGAACAATGAAGGTGTTTCGTCTACAGATAGGGTGGGATCATGGGATTTCTGGACAAGGTCAAGAACTTGGCGGCGCAGAATGCAGACGCGGTGAACTCGGCGATCGAGAAGGTCGGCGACGTGGTTGACGAGAAGACCGGCGGCAAGTTCTCCGGTGTGGTCGATCAGGCGCAGGAGGCCGCGAAGAAGGCTGTCGAAGGCGGCGCTGAAGGCAACAACGAGCAGTAATTCATGGCGAAGATTTCAAGTTCCGTCGAGGTGCCGCTGTCGCCGGAGAAGGCCTGGGCCGCCGCCTCGGATCTGTCGCGGTTCTCCGAGTGGTTGTCGATCCATCGGATGTGGCGCACCACGTTGCCGGAGACCCTGGAGAAGGGCACCAAGATCTCGTCGATCGTCGAGGTCAAGGGCATGATGAACCGGGTCAACTGGACCATTGTGCACTACAACCCGCCGGCGTCGTTGACTCTCAACGGTGACGGTAAGGGCGGCGTCAAGATCAAGCTGATGGCCAAGATCACCCCCGTCGGGGACGGTTCGAAGGTCGCGTTCGATATCCATCTGGGCGGCCCGGCGTTGTTCGGCCCGATCGGCATGGTGGTGGCCGCCGCGTTGCGCGGCGATATCGCCCAATCACTGGCGCAGTTCAAGACGGTGTTCGCCCCGGCCTGAGTCCGCGATGAGTTTGTGCCGGGGTGGTTGTCTACACGGATGACCACCCCGTTACTCATCCAGGGAGACATCATGGCAATTCGTAGCACCACCCCGTTGGGCGCGCCCGTCTGGACCGACCTGGCGACCTCGGATCTCGCAGGCGCACAAGCGTTCTACCGCACGGTGTTCGATTGGGAATATGAGCAGGCGGGACCCGAATACGGTGGGTATGTCAATGCCAGCCGAAGCGGTCGCCACATCGGCGGGTTGATGGCCGGTGACCCGGCTTGGAACACCCCCGACGCCTGGACTGTGTACCTGCACACCGCCGACATCGGGTCCACCGTCGACGCGGCCGTGTCCGCCGGCGCCAGCAATTGCGTGCCGCCCATGGAGGTGCCGGAGAAGGGCTGGATGGCCATGCTCACCGACCCGACCGGTGCGTTCTTCGGGTTGTGGCAGCCGACGGGACACCGGGGCTTCGAGGTCTATGACGAGCCCGGTGCTCCGACCTGGTTCCAGCTGACCACCACCGATTTCGCCAAGGCCACCGCCTTCTATGCGGAGGTCTTCGGCTGGCAACTGCAGGTGGAAGCGGACTCCGACGAATTCCGTTACAGCAACGCCATTTTCGACGGTACCCCGTTGATCGGGGTGCTGGACGGTTCGGTGATCCCAGGGCTGGAACGGTCCATGTGGACAGGCTTCTGGGCCAGCGATGACGTGGACAAGAGCATCGAGGCGATCATCGCCAATGGTGGCGCCGTGGTGCGTGCCGCCGAGGACACTCCGTACGGCCGGCTGGCCGCGGTCACCGATCCCACCGGTGCCGCGTTCAACCTGCGCGGCTGACCTCCACGGGGCGCCGCTGTGATGTCGATAGGCTCATGGGCATGGAACGTCTGCGCCCCGCCTGGGTCGTCGCGCTGTGTGCGGTGGTATTGCTGGCCAGCGCCTGGTTGCCGTGGTTGAACGGTTCCGCCGGCCGGGCCAATGCGATCGGCGGCAAGATCGGTCACATTGCCGTACCGCCGCCGGGTTTCGGGGTGGGGCAGGCGATAGTGTTGCTGTCCTCATGTCTTTTGGTGTCGGCCGCGATGACGGCTCGTAAGCTCGCTCCGCGGGCGGCGTCGGCTGTGGCCCTTGTGCTTTCGCTGGGTATCACGGCACTGGCCGCCTGGTATTACCGGATCTATGTGCACGATCCGGTGACCGCGGCCTACGGGGTGTATCTGGGAATGGGGATTGCCGCGCTGGCCGCCTTGTTGTCGGTGCCGGCGGTCGTGGTCGCGTGGGGAGAGGGCCGCTGATGAGCTTCGTGGAGCCGACCGTGTTGACCGGCCAGCGCTGGGTTTCGTTGGAGCCGCTCTCATCGGTGCATGCGCCCGAGATCGCCGCCGCGGTGGCCGACGGTGAGCCGGGACGGTTGTGGTTCACCGCGGCCCCGGCTCCGGCGACCGCGCGGGACTGGGTCACCGCGCGGTTGGCCGACCCGACCAGCTGTCCGTTCGTGGTGCGGTCATTGGAGGGACGACTGGTGGGGTCGTCGAGCTACTTGAATATCGACGGGCCCAATCGGCGGTTGGAGATCGGCCACACCTGGTATGTGCAATCCGTGCGGCGAACCGGGGTGAATACCGAGGCCAAGCTGCTGTTGCTGCGGCACGCGTTCGAGACGCTGGGCTGCATCGCGGTGGAATTCCGCACGCACTTCTTCAACGCCCGCAGCAGGGCGGCCATCGAACGACTGGGTGCCAAGCAGGACGGCGTGCTGCGCTCGCATCAAATACTGGCGGACGGCTCACGGCGCGACACTGTGGTGTATTCGATCCTGGATATCGAATGGCCCGCGGTGCGCAACAACCTGGAGTTCCACCTGCAGCGGTGAGGTTCGTGGATGACCGGCGGTTATGCGACGAGTTGCTGCGACACTTGCGGTTCCGATGGAATCTCCCGACGGTCGGCGACCGCATCGGGGTGTCCTGGGCATTGAAGATCGGTGGGGCCGTCTACCAAATCGACTGCGGTTTGGGTTGTTTGAACGCCTTCGCCAACGCCGGTCTGCGCTTCGACCAGTTGCGCAGCCTGTTCATCACGCACCTGCACACCGATCACATCGTGGATTTACTACAGCTTCTTTCTGTCCGGTGGTTACACGGCCTCACCGGACAAGGCGAGGGCCACGGTGTACGGGCCGGGCCCGGCCGGCGGGTTGCCACCGAGTGAGGTTGGCAATCCCGACCCTCCAGCGGTCGATCACGGCGTCAAGCATCACCCGAGGCCGTACAGGTCAAACGTGCCCCCGGCAGGATTCGAACCTGCGACACCGGCAAATATTTTTGCCGTCTGCCAATATTTTCAATATCCGTGAATATGGTGCATCACAACATGATTCGGTGTTTTTCGTCCGTCTTCATCTGTCAATATTTGGGGCCACTGCCGGTTGTTTATGACAGGAAAGTGGAGACTTCGCCCGGCGGAAATTCTGTGGCGTGGATACACCGGCCCGGTTACTGGTCAACGTCGGTATCGTCACCGCTGGTGATCAGTTGGAGTATGTAGGCCGATGACTTGCGGAATTTTCCGGCGCGGGCCAGTTCGATAGCTGCGGTAAGTTCATTCGGTTGCAAGGTCTTCGAGTCGGCCGCGTCGAGGGTCAGGACGATCGCTGCGCTTGATGCGTCTTCGCGCCGTAGGTGGACCATCCGTTCCTGATCTTCGTCGTCGAGGCGGCTGTAGAGCCGGTCGCCCAGTTCGTAAATGTCCACGCCTCCCAGTTTACGACCGGATCGGAATGAAATGCGCTGAGCATGAGGACGCAGCGGGTCACTTACGGGAGAAGTGTTGCGCCGCAAGAGCAACACTGCCCGCCGGTGTTGAGTCGGCATGTGGTGATGTGGCGGTTTCCGGGGTGCCCTGCGGTGTCGTAGGCCCCGGCGTGCAGGAATAGGCCGCGGCGGCGGACGGTGGTGTCGATGGTCTGTTGGAACGGCCCCGCGACGTTCTGGGTGACGGTGCCGCCGCCTGATTCGTTCCATCGGAGTATCGCTTCGATGAGGACGGCCTTGGCTGCGGTGGTGTGCTGGAAGTCCTCGGAGGTGATGCAGGGGGCTTTGAGCGGGGCTCGTGCCAGTGCCCCGGCGATCATCGAATTCGCTTTGTCTTCACTGATTTCGGCGTAGGGGGCAAGGTCGGCCTGGGTGATGTGTACGGCGGGCATGGGTGTGCCTTTGGTGTTGGCGTAGACCGGGTCGGCTGCGTGCGCCGGGAGACGGGGGTCCGGCTGGCCCTGCTGCGGTGTGTCAGTCACCGCAAGCAGGGTTTGCGCGCCGGCCCCGGTCTGCGGGCTTATTCCTCGGGCTCGTCTTCTGCGGGCTCGTCGTCGCCCGACGAGGTCGGGGTGGTCAGCTTGGCGATTCGGTCCGGATGCGTGACGTTCCAGCCCAGTCGCGACGTGACGCGTACGCCGACGGTGTCCGACGAGGGAAGTACGCGTCATCGGATCGGGTGACGCGCACGGGCGACTGAGATCGCGGCCTTGTCAGCGATCAGCAGCGAACCGTTCGGCATGGCTCGGGTGACCTAGCGCGGGCAGACTGAGAAGTGCGCGTGCTGCGGCGACGGTGCCGGCGCCGACGAGGGATTCGTTCGAGCCGGTCTGTCGCTTGAGCTTGGACAGGGTGGTCCATGATTCGGGGGCGGCGATGATGTGTGTCGGGTTGCCGCCGGAGCGCCATTACCCGCAACGGCAGACCACCGACCCAGATGTCCGCGCCGCGCTCGACAAGTTCGCAGGTGGGGAAAGCGGCAAGGGAAAGTAGCGGGAAAGTATCAGCTACGGGCGTGGCGCGACTGGCTATGGCGGCTATATCCGCTGGTCAAACGTGCCCCCGGCAGGATTCGAACCTGCGACACCGGCTTTAGGAGAGCCGTGCTCTATCCCCTGAGCTACGGGGGCGGGGGACCT
>Ga0153956_1001943_pt1 | contig 16529 bp, 18 predicted proteins | sample TSFL040MetaG_FD_104704 | JGI IMG/M metagenome (GOLD analysis project Ga0153956, IMG submission 104704) | Attine ant fungus gardens microbial communities from Florida, USA - TSFL040 MetaG | ecosystem: Host-associated > Fungi > Mycelium > Unclassified | place: USA: Florida, Wekiwa Springs...
GCTCTGGCCGGTCGTGGTCTCGCCGCTCTTCAATGACTTCAAACCGTTGCCGGACGGCCCCGCTCGGCAGGAGGTCATGCGGCTGGCCGATCGGGCCGGGGTGGAGGTCGGGCAGATCTACGTGGTCGATGCGAGCCGCCGCTCGTCCACGGTCAACGCCTATGTGAACGGGATCGGATCCTCGAAACGGGTGGTGATCTACGACAACGCGATCCGGGATCTCAGCCCGATCGAGTTCCGGGCCCTGGTCGGTCACGAGCTCGGCCACGTCAAGGCGAACGACCTGCGTCGCGGAATCCTTTTCGCCCTGCTGGTGATTCCGCTCGGGGTCCTGTTCGTGCAGATGGCGACCGGCGCGATCCTCCGGCGCAACGGGGACGATCCCCGCGGCCCGGCCCTGATCCCGGTGCTGGCCCTGATGGTGACCCTCGCGGTCTTCGTGCTGCAGGTGCCCGGCAACGCCTTGTCACGCGACGTCGAAGCGAAGGCCGATCGCTACTCGATCGCCCTGACCGGGGACTCTCAGGGGCTCGTCGATCTTCAGGTCCGGCTCGCCAAGTCCAACCTCTCCGATGTCGATCCGCCGGCTGTCTGGCAGTTCCTCTTCGGCACCCATCCCTCCACCTTCGACCGGATCGCCATCGCCGAAGGAGCCAGATGAAAGTCGAACTGATCGCGGTGGGGCGGATCCGCCCGCCGTTCGCCGAGTCCGAGGCGCATTACCTGAAGCTGCTGAAGCCGCTGATGCCGGTCGAGGTGACCGAGACGAAGGACGACGCCTCGCTCGGACGCAGCGTCACCGCCGCCCGGGCCACCGGCGGCAGCCGGCCCGACCCCGGCACGATCGTCGCGCTCGAGGCAGGAGGGCGTGAGATGACCTCGGAACGCTGGGCCCGGTGGCTCGGCGATCGTCGCCACGAAGGACGACGGCTCACCTTCCTGATCGGCGGTCCCGAAGGCATCCCCGGCGAGGTCTCGGGAATGGCCGACCACCGGCTCTCGCTCGGTCCCCAGACCATGGCCCACCAACTGGCCCGGATCGTGCTGCTCGAGCAGCTCTTCCGGGCCAGCAAGATCCTCGCCGGTCAGAAATACCACCTCTAGCTCGCCGGGCATCCTTAAATAGGATGGATCCGTGAGCGCATCCGATCCCGTTCAGGAACTTCTCGCCGTCATCACCGCGGCTGCCAGGCAGCTGTCCGGCGACGACGGCATCAGCCCGGCCCTGGACCCGTCACCACGGCCGGAGATGGGCGACTACTCGACCAACGCGGCGATGATGCTGGCCAAGCCCCTGGGCCGCCCGCCGCGTGAGATCGCGGCGGACCTCGCCGCTTCGATCGAAGCGGAACTGGGCGCTTCGCTCGAAAAGACCGAGATCGCCGGGCCCGGCTTCATCAACCTCTTCCTCGGCGACGCCTGGTATCGGGGAGCCGCCGACGCGATGTCCGGGACCGGCACCGCCGGCGTCGCCCCGGTCGCGGACCCGGAGCGGGTCATCGTCGAGTTCGTGTCGGCCAATCCGACCGGGCCCCTCACCGCCGCGTCGGGTCGCCACGCCGCCTACGGCGACGCCCTCTCGCGTCTGCTGAGCGAAACCGGCAACCAGGTCACGACCGAGTACTACGTCAACGACGGGGGCACCCAGGTCGACAACTTCGCCGCCTCGATCGCCGCCCGCATGACCGGGGAGGAGCCTCCGGAGGACGGCTACAAGGGCACCTACGTGAACGAACTGGCCGAACGGGCCGAGGCGGAAGGCCACGATCCCGCCGATCTGGAGCGGCTGGCCCGGACCGGGGTCGCCTGGATGGTCGAGGGCATCCGCGGTTCGCTGGAGAACTTCGGCGTCCACATGGACGACTTCTTCTCGGAACGCTCGCTCTACGAGGACAGCCTGGTCGACCGCGGCATCCAGCGGCTGCGCGAGAACGGTCACGTCTTCGAGGAGGAGGGAGCGGTCTGGCTCCGCACCACCGACTTCGGCGACGACAAGGACCGGGTTCTGATCCGCTCGACCGGTGAGGTCACCTATTTCGGCGCCGATGTCGCGTACCACGTCGACAAGATCGAGCGGGGCAACCAGCGCTTGATCGACGTGCTCGGGGCCGATCACCACGGCTACGTCGCCCGGATGGCCGCCGCGATCCAGTCCCTCGAAGGCGACAAGGCAGAATTCGAAGCGCAGATCATGCAGCTGATCCACCTGGTCGAGGGCGGGCAGCGAACCAAGATGTCGAAGCGCGCGGGGGACATCGTCACCCTCGACGAACTGACCCAGGACATCGGAGTCGACGCCGCCCGCTGGTTCCTCCTTCAGCGCAGCCACGATCGCACGATCGACCTGGACCTGGACCTGGCCCGCAGCCAGTCCTCGGACAACCCGGTCTACTACGTCCAGTACGCCCACGCCCGGATCCAGAGCATCCTGCGCAAGGCGTCCGAGGCAGGCGGGCCGGCGGCGGGCGATCCGCTCGGCGCCCCGGCCGACCCGTCCGAGAAGGCCCTGGTCTCGAAGCTGCTCGAGTTTCCGGCCGAGGTGCACGAGGCGGCGGAGAAGCGCGCCCCGCACCGGATCTGCACCTACGCCAGCGAGGTCGCGGCCGCCTTCCACGCCTTCTACCGCGACTGCCAGGTCGTCGGCGCCGAAGGAGAAGGAGTCGAGGCCGCCCGCGTCCAGCTCTGTGGAGTCACCGCCGAGACGATCAAGCGCTCGCTCGGGCTGCTCGGGATCTCGGCGCCCGACCAGATGTAGTCAGAGGTCGAAGCGGGCCATGTCGCGGTCGAGGCGTTCGGTCTCCTCGCCGGTCGGGCCGTCTTCGGGTGGGGCATCCGAGTCGGGTCGGCGGCGGCGCCAGGCGACGATCGCCCAGATCACTCCCAGCGTGCCGAGGACCAGGCCGATCACCGGGACCGCGTAGGCCCAGACGTCGATCCCCCGGTTCTCGGGCAGGGCCAGCACCTGACCGCCGTACTCGGCGACCAGGGCGTCCTTGATCTGGTCGTCGGTCTTGCCCTCGGCGATCAGCTTGCGGATGAAGACCCGCTCGCGTTCCGCCGCGGGGGAGTGGGAGAGGCCGAGCAGGGTTCCGCAGACCGGGCACATGACCTCGTCTTCGAGGTCGGGAAGGTTGGCGCGGACCGGCGGGTTGTCGGCGAGAGCCAAGGCCGGCCCGGCGAGGGCGCACAGCAGCATGATCAGGACGGCGAGGCGCTTCACTGCGGGGCCCCGCTCTTCTGGCCGCCCGCCCCGGACCCATTGCCGCTCTCGCTGATGCTCGCCTGCTGTTTCAGGGCGGGCCGGGCGAACTCCTCGATCGCCGCTTCGTCCTTGAACGGGCCCGGGAAGTGCGCGACCAGGTTGCCCCGGGGGTCGATCAGGAAAGATTCGGGGACACCGGTCGTCTTCAGCTTCTGGTCGGTGTAATCGCCGCTTGCGTCTCGCAGCTGCGGGTAGCGGATGTCGTGTTCGCGGAGGAAGGCGAGCGCGTCCTCGTTCAGGTCCTTGGTGTCGAGGCCGACCACGGCGATCTGATCGCCGTGCTTTCTCTCGAACCGGTCCAGGGCCGGTGACTCCTCCTTGCAGGGGACGCACCAGGAAGCCCAGACGTTGAGCAACACCCACTGGCCCTTGTAGTCGGCGATCGACCCTTCGCCGCCTTCGGGAAGGGTCGGGAGGGTCGCCACGGGGACGGGTTCGCCGAGAGCCAGGCTCGACTCGCCCTTCTTGACCAGGCCCCACACCAGGAAGCCGAGCAGCGCGGCCACGCAGAGCACAACGATTGAGGTTCGCCAGTTCACTTGAAAGCTCGATTATGGAGAAGGGCGGCCCCCGGCCGCCGCGTGAGCGTTCCGGATTTGTTCTGGCGGCATCCTGCCGAGAGGGAGCGTTATTGTTCGGACCCGCATCAGCAGTACTTCTGCGGACGTAGCTCAGTTGGTAGAGCGCGAGCTTCCCAAGCTCGAGGTCGCGGGTTCGAGACCCGTCGTCCGCTTTTGACCGAATCCCGCCAGCCGAGAATGTCGGTCGTGATCGTGGCCTATGACTCCGGGCCCGAACTGGCCCGGACCCTGCCCGGTCTCGCCCGGGAGCTGGCCCCGGATGACGAGGTCATCGTGGTCGACAACGATTCGTTCGAGTCGCCCCGGCCGGTGATCTCCGAGCATCTTCCCGAGGCCCGGCTGATCGAGATGGGAGTCAACTCCGGCTTTGCCGGAGCGGTCAACCGCGGAGCCGCGGAATCCGGTGGCGAGATCGTGCTGATGCTGAATCCGGACGCGATGCCTGAACCTGGTTTCGGCGAGGCGATGCGACGGCAGTTCGACGAACGTCCGGAGTGGGGAGCTTGGATGGCGCTCGTGACCTGTCGCATCGACGGACGCAGGGTCGTCAACTCCTGGGCCAACCCGGTCCACTTCACCGGGATCGCCTGGGCCGGAGGCCACGGACAGCCCCTGACCGCAGTGGGGGAGAGCGGTGAGATACCGGTCGCTTCCGGGGCCGCCCTGGCGGTGCGGCGCGAGGTCTGGCAGCAGGTCGGCGGACTGCCCGACGAGTTCTTCCTCTACCACGAGGACATCGACATCTCACTGCGGATCCAGGCGGCCGGGCATCGGATCGGACTCGTGACCGAGGCCCTGGTCGATCACGACTATGACTTCCATTCGAACGATCTCAAGTGGTTCTGGCTGGAGCGCAACCGCCTCGCGACGGTGATCCGCAACTACCCGGGCTGGCTGCTCGCCCTGGTCGCTCCGGCGCTGCTGGCGACCGAGCTGGTTCTGCTCCTGGTCAGCGCCCGGCAGGGCTGGCTGAGCGCCAAGCTGAAGGGATACCGGGACCTGCTCCGCTGGCTTCCGCGGCTGAGGCGAGAGCGCGAAGAGATCCAGGCGGCCCGGCGGATCACGCCCCGGGAGTTCGCCGGCCTCTTGACGCCGGACCTCGATTCGCCCCTGATCCCGGGCTTCGCCCGGAAAGGGCTGGTGAGGGCAACCCTCCGGGCCTACTGGCGGGCAGTGCGCACGCTCCTGGGCTGACCGAACCCTGAAAAGGCGCCCCGAGCCATCCGGGTGCTTGGAGAAAGTACTCCCAAGGCGTACTTTCTCCAAGCACCCGGATGGCTCGCCAGGGGGCCGACCCTACGAGGCTTGGGTTGCCGATCTTGGGCAGGGGGATGCCGCCGCCGGCCAAGGCTTGCGATAATGCTGTTCGTTATGGATGTACAGCGCAAGCGGCAGGTGCGCCTGTTCGTGGCTTTGGGCGCCGCCCTCCTTCTCGCCACCGGACTGATTTACACCTCCTTCAACGCCTCGTCCGAGGCCCGTCAGCCCAGTGAGCTGACCGATGCCGTGCCGGGCAAGAGCTACGAGATGACCGGCAAGGTCGTCAACGGTTCGATCAAGGAGACGGAGAATGGGATTCGCTTCGCGGTCAGGGATCGCGACGGCTCGGGACGGTCGCTGCCCGTCACCTACAGCGGGGTCGTGCCCGATCCCTTCCGCGGTGGACGCGAAATAGTGCTTACGGGCACCGTCCAGAACGGGGTCTTCGTGGGGGAAAAGGACACACTCGTGACCAAGTGCCCCTCGAAGTTCTCGGAGAAGAAGAATCAGTAGCCTCGGCAACGCCGCGCTCTGGCTTGCCCTGCTGACCGTCATATTCGGGGCAGTCGCTGCTCTGATCGGCACTCGCGGCGATCGCCGCTGGGTCGATGCTTCGCGCCACGCGGTCTACTCGTATTGCGCGCTGATGATCATCTGCGTGGTCGTCCTCGAGCACGCCTTCCTCACCAACGACTTCAGCTTCAACGTGGTCGCAACCCACTCGTCGGTCGAGACGCCCACCTTCTACAAGGTGACGGCGATGTGGTCGAGCCAGGAGGGGTCGCTGCTGCTCTGGGCCTTCATCCTTTCGATCGTCTCGACCATCTCGCTGGCCGCCACCCGGCACAAGCTGCGCGATCTGGTCCCCTGGGCGACCGCCGTGATGATGGGGATCGCGACCTTCTTCACCGGTTTGATGCTGCTCGGCGGGGAGGTCAACCCCTTCGCGACGATCTCGCCGGTACCGCTCGACGGCACCGGGCTGAACCCGCTGCTCCAGCACCCGTCGATGATCATCCACCCGCCGATGCTCTACACCGGATACGTCTCGCTGACCGTGCCTTTCGCCTTCGCGATCGGCGCCCTGGTCAGCCGGAGGGTCGACGCCGCCTGGATCAAGTCGACCCGTGGCTTTGCGCTGATCGCCTGGACCTTCCTCTCGATCGGCATCGTCCTCGGCGCCCGCTGGTCCTACACCGAGCTGGGTTGGGGTGGGTACTGGGCCTGGGACCCGGTAGAGAACGCCTCGGTCATGCCGTGGCTGATCACCACCGCCTACATCCACTCGATCATGGTCCAGGAGAAGCGGGGCATGCTCAAGGTCTGGAATGCCAGCCTGATCGTGGCCAGCTTCAGCCTCGCCCTGCTCGGGACCTTCCTGGTTCGCTCCGGCGTGCTCCAGTCGATCCACGCCTTCGGCGACTCGACCGTCGGTCCGTACTTCCTCTCGCTGATCGGGGTGGTGCTGCTCGGATCGACCTGGCTGATCATCTCCCGTCTCGACATCCTTCGCAGCGATCGCAGGATCGACTCGCTCGCCTCCCGGGAAGCGGTCTTCGTGATCAACAACCTGCTGCTGATCGCGCTCTGCGCGGTGGTCTTCTGGGGCACTTTCTTCCCGATCATCTCCGAGCTGCTGACCGGCACCCGCTCGACCCTGGCCGCCCCCTGGTTCGACCGCTACACGACGCCGGTGGCCGTGATCCTGGTGCTGTTCACCGGAATCGGCCCGATGCTCTCCTGGCGACGCATCTCCTGGGAGGGGGCGAAGCGGGTCTTCACCCTGCCGTTGATCGTCGGGGCGATCGCCTTCGTCCTGCTGCTCCTCCTGACCGATGCGGCCCACAGCTTCTGGGCGCTCGCCATCTTCACCTTGGCCGCCTTCACGATCACCGCTCTCTTCCAGGAGACGTGGCGGGCCGCCGCGGCCCGGCGCCGGGCGGTGGGTGGCTCGATCCCCGGCTCGATCTGGTCGGTCGCGACCCGAAACCGGCACCGGTACGGCGGGTACGTGGTCCATCTCGGCCTGGTCGTGCTTCTGGTCGGCATCGCCGCTTCGTCCAGCTTCCAGACGAAGCGTGACGTGGAGCTGACTCCCGGGCAGTCCGCGGTGGTCGACGATTACACGGTGACCTACGTCAAACCGACCGTCAGCCGCAACGAGCAGGCGCTGATCTTCGGGGCCGACCTGCAGGTCGATCGGAACGGCAAGCAATTCGCCGAGCTCAATCCGACCCGCCAGTTCCATCAGGCGACAGACGGACGGCCGCGGGGCGTAGCCAGTTATTTCGAGGGTGAGGCGACCAGCGAAGTGGGCCTCGAGGCCGGGCTGAGATCCGATTTCTGGACCTCGGTCGAGCCCAATACGAACGAGTACGAGCGCCGTGCCAAGCTCGCCGACGGCCTGGTCCGGGCGATCATGATGGTCAACCTGAAGAAGCTGGGCAACGATCCGTCGCAGGCCGACAGCCTGGCCAAGCAGGCGACGGTCGTGGTCAATTGGCTGACCGACGTCGTGGTCCAGGGCCCCGACGCCATCGCTCAACTGCCGACCGGTGTCCGCAGGGTCGTCTGCGCGGCGATCTTCGGCGAGGGCGCGGTGGCCGGAGACCGATGTGCGATCCCGGAGAAGGCGCTGCCGGTCACGATCAGGGTGATCGTCAGCCCGATGGTCACCTGGATCTGGATCGGAGCGATCATCGCGGTCATCGGCGCTCTCTTCGCGGTCTGGCCGAGTGGGCTGCTCAAGAGGAAGGGTGCGGCATGACCGTGGTCTGGTTCCTGATCCTGCTGGTCCTGGTCGGGCTGTTCGTCTCTTCTCCGTTCTGGAGCAAACGGCTCGCCTCGGAGACCGAGGATCCCGAGATCGCGGCGCTCGAAGCGGCCCGCGAAGCCAAGTACCGCGAGATCCGCGATGCCGAGAACGATCGTGAGTCGGGCAAGCTCTCGGAAGAGGATTTCGACGAGTTGAACGCCGAGCTGAGGCGGGACGCGATCTCGATCCTCGATCGCCTCGATGCGCTCAAAGGCAAAGAGAGCTAGAATCGCTGTCCGATGTACACGATCATGGCCATCATTCAGGTGATTATTGCCGTTCTGCTCGTCTTCCTGGTGCTGCTGCACTCGGGCAAGGACGCGGGCCTTTCCGGTGCTTTCGGCATCGGTGGCGGAGGCAGTTCGGTCGGTGGTGGTTCGATGGTCGAGCAGAACCTGGACCGGGCCACGGTCGTCACCGCGATCCTGTTCACGCTGAACACGATTCTGCTGATCAAGCTCTGAAGCTAGCCGCCGTACCGCGGCGGTAGGCTGCGCCGCATGAGCGGCAACACCAAATCGATTTTGGCCATCGTCCTGGGCGTGGTCGGGCTCCTGCTGGGAGGTCTCGGCGCCATCACCGCCTACAACGCGAAGAACGCGGTCGACTCGAACGCCAACACGAACAGCGAGGTCCGGGCGCTGGTCGAAGACAAGTTCCAGGAAGCCCAGAGCAAGCAGGATCAGATCGAGGCCAGCCAGGCTTCCGATGCGGAGAAGCTTGTCTCGCAGCTGTCCGATGGCAAGAAGAACCTGCTCCAGAAGATCAACGGCAACCACAACCAGATCAAGAAGCTCCAGCAGCAGAACCGCAAGCTGCGCAACCAGGTCAACGCGCTGAAGAACCGCGACAACGAGTTCGAAGCGGAACTGCTCCAGGCGGAGAACGAGCAGGCTTCGGACTTCAAGCAGCTCAACCAACGAATCAACAAGACCAACAACCAGGTTCAGCAGCTGCAGCGCCAGGTCGCGAACCTTCGCGGTCAGGTCGGCGGTTAGACGCGCCTTGCGGATCCTCTTCGTCTGCCTCGGCAACATCTGCCGCTCTCCTTCGGGGGAGGCGGTGATGCGTGGCCTGATCGAACGCGAAGGGCTGGCGGGGATCGAGGTCGACTCGGCCGGCACCGGTGACTGGCACGTCGGCGACCCGCCCGATCCCCGGGCGATCGCCGCGGCGACCGAGCGCGGGGTGGCGATCGGAGGCCGGGCCCGTCAGGTCGAGCCGACCGACTTCGAGGACTTCGACCTGATCCTCGCGATGGACCGTTCCAACCACACGGACCTTTTGGCGATGGAGGGAGCCGATCCAGGCAAGGTGAGGCTGTTCCGCGAGATGGCCGGCGAAGGCGAGCTCGACGTGCCCGATCCGTATTACGGGGGCGACGACGGTTTCGGCGAAGTCCTCGACATCCTCGAGCGTGGCTGCACGGTGGTGCTCGAGGAAGTCGTAGCTTAGAAGGAGGAGGCGCCCGGCGTCGAGGATCCTGAGCCTGCAAGCCGGGCGGATCCGTCACCCGTCAGGCGGCGACTAGGCCGGTCCGTAGGGGAGGTCCGGCAGCCCGTGCACCGCGTGGCCGACGATCTCGTCGTCTTCGTCGCAGATCGTGAACAGATCCATGTCATCCGGGGCGATGCGGCCTTCGCCGGCCAGACGTTTCGCGATCCAGTCGATCAGGTCCTGCCAGAAATCGCCACCGACCAGCACGATCGGGTGGCGGCGGGCCTTGTTGGTCTGAATCAGGGTCAGCACCTCGAAGGTCTCGTCCAGCGTGCCGAACCCACCCGGGAAGATCACGAACGACCACGAGTAGCGGACGAACATCAGCTTGCGGGCAAAGAAGTAGTGGAACTCCTGGCCGATGTCCAAGTACGGATTGGCGGATTGCTCATGGGGCAACTCGATGTTGAGGCCGACCGAGAGGCCCTCCTCGTCCTTGGCTCCTCGGTTGGCGGCTTCCATGGTGCCGGGGCCGCCGCCGGTGATCACGGCGTAGCCCTGGCGGGCGATCCCGGCTCCGACCCGGCGGGCCTGCTCGTACTCTGGACTCTCCGGCCTGGTCCTGGCGGATCCGAAGACGCAGACCGCGGGACCGACCGGCTCCATGACCTTGAAGCCCTGCTCGAACTCATGTCGGATGTTCTCGAGTCGCTCCGGGTCGGACAGCTCGCTCGTGATCTCCGGCTCGGCGCAGCGGATGATCTCCTGGTCGAAAGTGCTCGGCAGCTTCGGGATCGTGTTCACGGCAGGCAGCCTATTCCCGGCGGTCGGCGTCTGACGCCGCGGCGGTGGACGAGCTGAGCATGGCACGGCCGGTCCATCCGGAGGGCCTGAGACAGTCCGGAGGTTCAGTCCACCGAGAAATTCCGATCAGCCTCCTGATCGGGGAGGGAAACCAATGGATCGCAGAATCGGAGCAGCGTTGGCGGTGGGAATGATCGGAGTGATCGTCGGCGTCATCGGAATCGTCATGGCCAAGGACGCAAAGGACGCGAACAAGGACACCCGGGCTCAGCTCGAGCGGCAGATCAGGTTCAACGCGGCGAAGACCGACATCCGCATCACCCACCTCGCGGCGAAAGTCAAGAACGGCGATTGAGGCATCGGGCGGGCCGCGGTGATCCCACGACCCGCCCGGAGGTCATTTCTTCAGGGCCGGTGCGGTGCCGTCCCAGGTCAGCCGGTGCTGCTCGCCGCCGTCGGCATCGGAGATCCAGACGTCGTTCTTCTTGACGAAGACGATCGATCCGGGCCCGGCCGCGTTCGCGCTCCCGGTCAGGCAGGAAATCGCGAGCAAGGCGATCAGGAGGGCTGGAAACAGTGGCATCAAGGGTTGGTTCAAGGTGTTCATCGGTCTCCTCGTGGGGTGCTGTGAGGAGCAACTTAGGAATCCGACCTTGCCTCCAGGTTGCGGCCGGCTTGCCGGCGAGGCGGTTTCGTCCGCGAGGTGCGCTGGTCAGCTGACGGCGAGACCGCCGCCGGTGCCGCTCTGACACGGTCCGTCGCAGGCCTGAAGCTGCTTTATGCCCTTGACCATCATCTGGTGCTCCTTCTTGCGGCGGATACGAAGCCCGGCCAACACGTAGCGCTTGCCGCCGACGATGATCCCGTCGAAGTAGAGCATCTGGCCGGCGGCCCGGTAATACCTGCCGTTCCGGATGGCTTGTGCGATGTTGGTCGCGGGCCGCTTGCCCCGACGAGGCTGGAAGCCGAGGTAGCCGGAACCGAGGTTGAAGGCAAAGGAGGTGAGGGCCGTGATCATGGGCTGGTCCACCTTCGCTCCACCGATCCGGTCGAGCACCTCGTCTTCGGTCTCGCCCAGATCCTGCCTCAGCAGCTTCAGCCCCTCTGCCTTGGTCAGGCAGCCCCACTTCCTGCGATCAGCTCGGGTCGGCGCTCCGTAATGCAGCAGGTGGCCGTAGCCGATCGTCGCATGGCCGGCCGGATCGGCGTACGGGCAGGAGACGAATCCCTCGAAGCCGGCCACGAACTTCGTGGTCTGCATGGTCACGGCACTCGACTGCGCGGGCGCCCAAAGCAGGGCCAGGCCGAGAAAGAGAGGAAGGAGGCGGCGCATCGGCCCCAATGGATACCAGTCCTGGCCCGGCCGAGTCCTCTGAAGGAGCGACCGGATCAGGCTTCCCGACGAACGCGGCGCAGGGTCTTTTGTTTCTTGGCCCGACCCACAACGCACGGACAAGAGGTTTCTGCTGAGTTGCTCCGTCCGGTCAACGGATTTGACCGCCTAGCAGGGAGTGCTCTCCGTCCAGGGCATCACACTCTTGGAATATAGAACCGCCTAGCAGGGGTTCATGGAAGAACCTTGGGGGTTCAACTTGTCACGTTTTACAGCTTTTTTGCTGTCATTTTTCTGTGTCCTTGGAGTCTCCGTCAGTTTGGTGGGGTCTGCCACCGCTGCGGACGGAACGGTCGAACCGGCCTGGGTTGCCGAGGACGCTTTTTCGTTTCACGGTCTGGATGCTCACTCGACTGAGGGCGGCTTCGACGCCGACAACATTGCTGCTCAGGTTCGGGCCGTAAAGAACGAGCACCAGCAGGAGATCTCAACGTCGGGCGCTGAAGCCGCACGCGCAGACTCGCTTGATGCGTTCTCGAATCTTGGTAGGGCAGCGATTGTCAATCTGATCACGACCGTGTTTGCGGATCCGCTTGATGCGTTGACGACGCTTCCGACCGACCCGCTTCTGGGATCGGAAACCGCCCCGAAATTCAATGCGGGTTCGGATACTTCGGTTCGGATTGATCCTCCTGGACCTGAGGGCTCTGAGTTGGTCGTCTCCGATACTCCCCTGAGAAACGACGACGGCCAGATCGTCAGTGGCCAGCTTGAGGTTGCGGACAGCGGCTTCGAGCCGAAAGCACCGCTGGCAAACGTCGCCCTTCCGGCCAACGCTCGCGGTAACGTGGCATTGTCTGATGTTGGCGTCGACGTGAGCTTTGCTGGTGCTGACAATGTGACTGGCCGGCTGGTAGATGCCGCGGATGATCCAGGCAAGGAAATGGTTCTCTACCCGAACTCACAGGTCGATACTGACACTGCGGTCATCTACACCCTTAACGGTATTGAGACCTTCAACTACCTTCGGTCAGAAGAAAGCCCTGAGTCGTTTGCGCTGGACTACAGCCTGCCTGCAGGAGCAGCTCTTCAGAGCACCGTGGATGGCGGCGCGGTCGTTCTTTCCTCCGAAGGAAAAGCGCTCGTCACCGTGTTGCCGCCTTACGCAGTGGATGCCCAAAGCACCAACGTCCCGATGAACCTTTCGGTGGACGGCAATCGGATCGTTCTCGATGTTCCCCATCGCGGCAAGAACTTTGCCTACCCGATCATGGTTGATCCGATTCAGCACGTCCGGGACTGGTGGACCAACGGTTCAAGCCCCGGTTTCGAAGGTTGGAGCTTCTACCAGGACGGCACCACCCAGTACAACAGCAGCCTGGACTGCCCGCCGTCGCTCGCGAGCGTAGATCCCTGTGGAGGAACCGGTGCCGGCGTCTACGTCAGCGCGGTTCCGACTCGTACCTATCCGGCTGGCTCCAAGGCATACTGGCGTTGGGTGGCACCGGGTGGAGCATCTAGCTCCATCACCGGCGCAACGCTTTCTTCCTGGCGCTACCGGAAGGGCAATACCAACCCCGGGTGGGCCTTCTACAACCTCTACAACCCGACGACTGATACCTCGAACGGCACCACTACGTCCGATGGTGGTGGTGGCTCAGGGCTCACGCTTACTGGCGGCACCAGCGGCTTCAAATACCTCCATTCGGGCTTGGCCACAAACACGGCCAACACGATCCCAACCGGTGCGTCGAACTGGCGCTACAACCGCATTGCCGGGTATTCGGTCTCGCTCACCGATGGCGAGGCGCCAAGCCTCGACCTCGATGGGGAACCTACTACTTGGCTTGGGGCAAACCAGACGATCAATCTCGACTCCGCGTCCAAGGACCTCGGTCTCGGCCTCGGATGGGTCCAGTACAGACTCAACAGTGGTTCGTGGAGCAACAAGTGGTTGGGCTGGTGTACCGGAACCTACCCCTACCCGTGCCCGAACACTGAGGTAGACCAGTCGGTGTCGCTCAACACGAACGACCTGCCAAACGGAAAGTCGGTCGCTTCGTTCAAGGCGATCGACATTCTGACCGGCTCTGGACATGAGACAGAAAAGAGCGCTTCGGTCTACGTCGACAAAACGAGTCCGGTTATCAGCTCGATTTCGCCCGTGGTCGCAAACACCGATACGGCGATCACCGGCCCGATGGACCTGAGTCTGGACGTGTCAGATGCGACGTCAGGCGTAAGAATCATCGAATTCTTCCTCGACGACGAAATGATCTACAGTACTGAGTCGGCCTGCGAGGGAACCGAGGTCTGTTCCCTCGACCCCACCATGGAAATCGACCTATCTGGTCGTACAGCTGGATCCCACGATTGGAAGATCCAAGTCTCAGACGCGGCCGGTAACTCGACGGTCAGAGAAGGAACGATGTCCCTGACACCGGGTGACCCCATATCCGAAGAGGGTGAGTTTGAGACTGAGGGTGACGAGTATCCGGTGATCGGGGTGAATAGCCTCGGAGAGGTCAGCACGTTTGCCGTATCTGCGGATGCGCCAGCGCCGACTTTCGAACCTAGTAGCGGTCAGGGGAGTATCCAAAGTCAAGGCGGCATTCGTTACGGAGCGATATTCTGTCAAACGACTGGACCTACACCTTGGATATCCGGAAAGTTCCTCCTCGAATACTCGCTTAGCCAGTGCTACGGCAATCCCAATACATCCGGCTTTCAAGGACAAAAAGTGAAGACGTGTATTGAGCATCGAAATTCGCATTGGTGGCCGTATCCCGACACTTGGCCGGACGACAAGTGCAAGGCGGTGGAGTACAAGCCCTCTCAGGTACTAAATGCGAGAGGTTCCAGCTTCGCTATCGACTGCACTGGTAAAGACTACCGTGGCCATTTTATTAATACCCTTAAAGTTAAGGGTACCTGGGACGCAAGGTCTCACTACCGAACAAATATAATTCATTGCGACTAATACAGCAGCGAACAGTCTTGAACAATCTCGACCCAACTAAATTTTAGGGACCATCTGAAATGAATATGAGTGAACAAACCGCTGGCGCCACAAGGAGCGCCAGCGGTGACAAGGGTTTACGCCGCTTCTTCGTCGTCGGAATTGCCTTCCTTATCTACGAAGCCGTGCTTATCGTGGTTTTCGGAGACAACTTCTACGCAGATGTTGCCTCAACGATCGGTTCGTGGGGGATGGTCGCGGTTGCCGCCGCTGGCTACTTCGCACTTGGATACGTTTCACGCTCCTGGTATTCGGCGGCGTTCCTGATAGCCATGTTGCTGGTCGCAGCGGCCATCGGAAAGCCGGGACCCACCTTCGTGACGGCAACCGGACCCAGCATAGACGTCCATCAAAATCCCGACTCAGGCTCGCTGTGGTTGACCCTTTCGCTCGTATTCGTTCCCGTGTGGGCGGTGGGCACGTTCATCGCGAAGAAGCAAAGTTAGGTCGCGGTCGACGTCAGGGAAAGCCCATCCAGGAACGGGTGCGGCTTGACGCCAAGAACGTTGACGGGTCTCTGAGAGTGGTACGGACTGGCCGTCTCTGATATTTCCGGGCGGGCTTACAGCCCCAGGCCTTGCTTTCCGAGCGCGGCGACAATCCCACTCAGGGTGCCGATCATGATTTTCTTGGTCATTCCGTCATCGCTTGTCAGGTCGGGGGGAACTCCTACCCCAAAATCCGGATCCTCGAGATCTTGCTCTAAGTCTCGAGAGATGAGTTCGATGATGTTGCCTAGCGACAACGCGTTGTGCGTCCCGGAAAGAACTCCCGACCTGACTGACTCCCAGTCGAAAGTCGGTTCACCGACCTCGGGGAGCCAGTAGCTGGCGACGACGAGATCGGCGTCACCGGAGTACTCCCATCGGTGGTCCGACGCGGCCTGGATATGGCTCCGCAGGAGGTCAAAGCCAAGGGGGTTGAAAAGCCAGCGGTCGGGGCCTGACTGATCGACAACGTGATCATCGTAGGTGGGCTCTTCGTGTGAGCTTGCGTAGTAGCCAGGAAAGAAGAGATCCCACGTATCTCCGGTACGGATGTCATAGTAGGCTCGTCTAGCCCGAAGTTCGCGCATCGGGTCGCTGTCGGAGTGAGCGAAGAGAAACAAAGAACCTGTGGACTGCCACGCCAGTTTGCGCGTTCGGCATCGCGCTCTAACGATGCCTCGGGAATGGTACGGGCCGCACTTCCCTTGCGCTCTCGGTCTTCGATCCGTCGCCGTGCTTGTAGGGCATGGTTACGAAGCAACTCTTGACGCTCGCGCAGACGGCCCATCACCGTCCAAGAACGGGTGTTGGAATCATTCCACGTAGTAGCGGGGTACACCCACGGAAGATATCGCTTCCCCGAGTCGGTCCACCACACATTGGCTGGACTACACGCACACCAACAAGCGGCTTTTCTGCTCGACATGATCCAGAGGGACCTGGAGTGAATCCGGTCGTCCTGACCCAGCCGGATTCTTGGCGCTGGGATCCTTACGCGTTGCTGGATCCGGATATCCGGGAAAGCCTGTATCAGCTACGACCCAGAGGTCCCACGCCAAAATCGGGCTTCCGATTTTCTGGCGTGGTCGTTTGACTCTGACTGGTCTAGTGCGGCTGAGAGGAGTCGAACCTCCACGTCCTTGCGGACACAAGCCCCTCAAGCTTGCGCGTCTACCAATTCCGCCACAGCCGCAAGAAGGTTCGGAGATTCTAGGGGAAGGAGCCCGGGTCGCGCGGCGTGGCCGGTCGCGAGTCTGGTCGAAGGCTTGCGGCCAGGGGAGCGGTACGAACATACGTCCGCCCGGCGAGCTAGATTACGAACACAGGTTCGCTACCCGAGTCGGGCCGGTCCCGGAATCAGGCTTCGTGCCGAAAAGGAGCAACGTGGTTGATCTGACCAAAAGACAGCGCGAAATATTCGACTACATAGGCAAGTACACGGACAAGATGGGCTATCCGCCCACGGTTCGTGAGATCGGCCAGGCGGTCGGCCTCACCTCATCCTCCACGGTTCACGTTCACCTCGCCAAC
>Ga0153956_1001944_pt1 | contig 16523 bp, 10 predicted proteins | sample TSFL040MetaG_FD_104704 | JGI IMG/M metagenome (GOLD analysis project Ga0153956, IMG submission 104704) | Attine ant fungus gardens microbial communities from Florida, USA - TSFL040 MetaG | ecosystem: Host-associated > Fungi > Mycelium > Unclassified | place: USA: Florida, Wekiwa Springs...
CGAACCGGTAGCCGAGATAGACGACGATCATCATGATCCACAGGCCGAGCAACAGCGAATACCACTGCGCCTCGCTCATGATCGCCGTCTTCATCTCGATCTCGCGGATCTGGAAGGCATGCGGCCCCAGCGGCGCCTCGGAGCCGGTTTCGATGATCATGGACGTGATATTATCGAATTGCGGCCGGCCGAACTGCGGCGCCAGCCGGTACTTGCGCAACCACCAGTCGGCGACGCGGAAATCTTCGGGCACGAACGCCATGCGCTGGGTCTTCCCCGGCGTGGTGTCGGCCTCCACACCCAGATATTTCGGCGTATCATCGTCGGTGGCGCGGCTGTAATGCGGATCGAAATTCTTGAGATATACCCGGAACGAGGTCGCCTCCCCCTGATACATCATGGTGATGGCCAGCGCGCGCATATGGCTCAGGTCCAGGCCGTGAACATCGCGGTTCGGGCCGAAGAAAAGTTCATAACCACAGTAGGGATAGGCGTTTCCAGTGCGCAGATCGCAGGTCCAGCCCAGCGGCCCCGCCTCGCGCACCGCCGTATGCCCATCGCTGTCGGCATCGGAAAAAACCAGATGACTGCTCGCAGCCGTATTGGCCGGCATGAAGCGGGTGGTCCGCAGCAGGATCTGGTCCTGCCAGATGACCGCGCCGGCGGTCAGCAGCAGCAGCCCCAGCAGCGCCATTTCAAACCCGGCGTTCACCATCAGGCGCATGGCCTGACCGGACAGTCCGCGAATACGTTCCAACAAGCCCTCGATACGCAAGGCCATCACACCCTCAACCCACAGGTTTCCAGTTTCCCCTGTGGATATATTACACGCCAACCCTAAGCGGACCGTGAAGGTTTAGCGTTAACGCCGGCCCTGAATCGTTTCAGGTCATTAGAACTGGCGGGGAATCGCTTTAGACAACGCCATTATGCAGGCACCATTTCTCAGATTTGCGGCCGGGATTGCCCTTGGCGTGGCCTGTCTTACCGGCGGCGCGGGAATGGCGCACGGCCAGGATAAGCACGGCCAGGATAAGTCCGATCACGCCGAAGAAGCCGGGGAAACACAGACGATCACAATCGAAGGCAAGCGTCCGCTCAACCGCATCGACCGGCAGGTCTACGATGTCGATCAGGATGAAAAGTCCGGCAATGAAAGCGCGGCGGACGCCCTGGCCAAAGTGCCCGGCGTCGGCGTCACGCCATCGGGTGACGTGACGCTGCGCGGCGACGCGGTTCAGATTCTGATCAACGGAAAGCCCTCTCCCCTTTTTTCAGGTGATAATCGCGCCGCCGCGCTCAAGGCGATGCCGTCCGGCATGGTCGCGTCCATCGAAGTGATGACGAACCCGGGCGCGCAATATGGGTCCGGCGCATCCGGCGGCCTCATCAACATCGTGACGCGCCGCGCGATCATGCCGGGCGCGTTCGGCAATGTCAGCGGGCGCGGCATGTCCAATGGCGGCTACTCACTTTCAAATTTCGGCCAATACGTCAGGCAGCGCCTATCGGTTACCTATATGGCCAGCCTGGCGGAAACGCCGTTCGATTCCCGTAACAGTCTGACGAGTTCGGAACTGGACGGCAATGGCCGCACCGTCCACTCAATCCGCAATACAGGCGAATCCGGCATGCATAACCGCATGGCCATGGCGAACGCCACCCTGGATTACGATCTCAGCGAAAAGGACCGGATAAGCGGTCAGTTCAACTATATGGACAGCCAAAATACAAGCCGCGGCACAAGCCGGATGGCGGCTTATGACGGAACCGGCGCGGCGGTAACGCGCTTCGACAGCCTCAACCACTCCACCACGGGCATTTCAACCGGTCTGGCCGGCGTTTCATGGACGCGGCTGGGGCGGCGGCTGGGCGAACAGTTAACGGTGGACGCCAGGGTGAGCCGGCAAACGACCGGTACGGACCTGAGCAGCCTCATGGCCTATCAGGCATCGCCCCTGCCGGAGAACCGAAACGACCGCATGCAGTCAAACCGCATCGAAAGCGCAACGACCGCGCGTACGCTCAGCATCGATTACACCACAAGCCTCGCGGGGGACCAGATCGCGGCCGGACTTCAGATAACGCAGGAGGACGCGCAAGACGATAATCTCGCCTTCGCCGCCTATTCGCCCGGCACCGAACTTCCAGTTCTCAACCCGCTCCTGAGCAGCCAGACCGGATACCGCCAGCGGATCAGCGCCCTCTACGCGACCTATCAGAAAGCGCTGGGCGAACATTGGGTCGTTCTGGCGGGCCTTCGGCCGGAAGCGCTGGATTATACCGGCCAGGATGAAGGCACCGGCGCGCCTGTCCATGTGGCCTACGGCAATATCAATCCCAGCCTTTTCGCCACCTATGTCCTGTCACCGGCGGCCAGATTGCGCTTCAACTATTCGCGCCGCCTCCAAAGACCCGCGCCCCGCGACCTGAATCCGGCCCTGACGATTGTGAACAACCAGACCGTGAAGGCCGGAACCCCGGCGCTGCGTCCGCAAACCACGGATTCGCTCGAGGCGGCCTACGAGAGAACCCGCAATTTCAATACCTATTCCGCACGTCTCTATCACCTGCGCGACGAAAGGCTGATCACGCCGGTCACGGTCCTTGTCGAAGATCCGCAAAATACCGGCGTACAGGTTCTCCGGGTATCGCCCCGCAATGCCGGAAGCAGCACCCGGACCGGTGCGCAACTGAATTTTTCCGGCAGCCGGGGCAAGCTGTTCCTGAATGCGACACTGAATGTTTCGGAAACGCATATGCGCGTGCCGGACGTGCTCAGGCCCCGCTCCCTGATAACTGCCGCCGGTCAGCTTGGCCTGAGCTACCGGCTGAATGACAAGGGCGATATTGCCCTGAATTACAATGCCCAGGGCCGGCAACTCATCGCCGAAGGCTATAGTCTCGGCTACGCGACGGGATCGGTCACCTATAACCGGATGCTGACGCCAGCCATCACATTGAGTCTTGGCGTCACGGATATCCTTCATGCCGGCAAGCCGGGCAATACGCGTGACACACGCTATGTCCGCAGCGCCTATTTTGGCACGCAGCCGGGCGCGACCGTGTTTATCGGCCTGAGCCGGCGCTATGGCGCGATGGCCGCCGGACGGCCTGAATAAGCCGCCCGCCGCACCGCCCCTAAATCAGCCCCGCGTCCTTATAGACCTGCTCCAGCACATCGAGCGGCACCGCTCCGCACAGAAGCCCGGTGTCGTGGAACTTCCTGATATCGAAGCCCGCGCCCGCCTTCGTCTTCACCGCCTCGCGCAATTGCAGCCACTTGATCTTGCCGACCATATAGCCCAGCGCCTGGCCGGGCCAGACGGCGTAGCGTTCGACCTCGGTTTCATTCAGGTCGCCGGTATAGGTCTGCATGAAATCCATCGCCTGTTCGCGGCTCCAGCGCTTGGCGTGCATCCCGGTATCGACCACCAGCCGGCAGGCGCGGAACATGGCGTCATGCAGGTAACCGATCTTGCCGAAGGGATCGTTGGCATACATGTCCATATCGGTGCCGGCCAGTTGTTCGGCATAAAGCGCCCAGCCCTCGACATAGGCGTTGAAGCCGGAAATCTTGCGCAGTTCCGGCAGGTTTTTGTTCTCCTGCTGGATCGATATCTGCATGTGGTGACCGGGAATGGCCTCGTGATAGGTCAGGGTCGGCAGGGTCCATGACGGCACCTCGGCCGTGTCGCGCAGGTTGATATAATAGGCCCCCGGACGCGAGCCGTCGAGCGAGGCGCTTTGATAATATCCGCCCGGCGCCCCCAGTTCGGTCGCCTTGGGCACGCGCTTGACCGTCACCTTCGACTTCGGCAGCACGCCGAAGAACTGCGGCAACTTGGCGAACACCACATCGATCTGCCTGTTCAGGTCCGCCAGCAGCCTGTCCTTGCCGGCGTCGGTATTCTCATAGATGAACTTCGGGTCCTTCGTCATGGCGGCCATGCGTTCGCCGGTCGTGCCTTTGGTCATGCCGTGGGCCTGCATGAGGGTTTCCAGTTCGGCGTTGATTTCCTTCACCTTGTCGAGGCCGATCTGGTGGACCTCCTCCGGTGTGAAATTGGTCGAGGTATTGGCCTTCACCCCGAAGGCGTAACGCGCGTCACCACCGGGAACATGCCACACACCCGCGTCATGCGTCGCCTTGGGCAGGGCCGCCTTCAGCGCCGCGATCTGACGGGCGAGCGCCGGCAGCACGGCTGACTGATAGGTCCTGGTGGCCGCCGCCGACCAGTCGCCGGCGATGGCCTTTTCCTTCGTCCGCCTGACCAGGGACTGCACCAGCGGCGACGCGTCGGCCCTGGTCCCGGCCTGGCTTTCAATCTGCCGGATCGCCTTTTGCAGGGCGAAATCGGGCGGCACGATGCCATCGGCGATGCTGGCGTTGAAACGCACCGTCTCCTGATCAAGCACCTGGGCATACTGGTCCAGGCGGCTGAGATAGGCGTCGGCGTCATCCTTCGTCCCGACCGTGTGCTGGCTGTCGAGGAAGTCCGGCACATACTGGTATTGCCCGGTCAGCTGCGTGATCGGATACGGCCCCCAATAGGTGCTGCCGTCGCCGAACTTGAAATTCTTATAGCCTTCAAGCGTGGTTTCGGTATCCCACAGCACGGCGTCGTAATTGATGCGGTCCATGCCGGAAAGCGCCTTGCGGTCGATCGCCTTCAACGCCGCGGCCGATGTCTCGTAATAGGCCGTCAGGCGCGCGCGTTCCTCCGGCGTGGCCGGGTCCAGCTTCGATTTCAGGCCGGCCAGTTTGTCCTTGTCGAGTCCCAGCGAGGTCGCCAGCATCGGCGAACCGGCCACCGTCTCGTCGTACATAGACTGAAAGAGCTTATTGAGATCGGCGGCCTTTGCGGCGGGCTTCGAGCAGGCCGCGACAGTCACGGCGGTCAGGGCCGACGCCCCGGCCAGCAGATTACGACGATTGATCATGAGTTTCCCTTTTTTACCTATTTGCCGATCCAACTGACGAGCCGCTAAATCATCCCCGCCGCCTTATACACATCCCTCAGCACTTCCAGCGGCACCGCCCCGCACAACAGGCCGGTATCGTGGAAACGCCTGATATCGAAATCCGGCCTGGCCCTGGCGGCGTCGCGCAGTTTCAGCCATTCGATCTTGCCAACCATATAACCCAATGCCTGACCGGGCCATACACAATAACGCTCAACTTCCGCCGTCGCCTCCCCCTGCGCCTTGCCGGCGGTATCCATCATGTAGGTGATCGCCTGTTCGCGGCTCCAGCCCTGCGCGTGCATCCCGGTATCGACCACCAGCCGCACCGCGCGGAAAAGCGCGTCATGCAGATAACCGATCCGCCGGGCCGGGTCGCTGTCATACATGCCCATCTCGCCGGCCAGTTGTTCGGCATAAAGCGCCCAGCCCTCGACATAGGCGTTGAAAGCCGACAGTTTGCGCAACATCGGCAGGCCCTGCGCCTCCTGCTGAATCGTGAGTTGCAAATGATGCCCCGGAATGGCCTCGTGATAGGTGAGTGTCGGCAGCGTCCAGCCCGGCAATTCGGAAATATCGCGCAGATTGATGTAATACATGCCCGGCCGCGCGCCATCGAGCGACCCCGGACTGTAATATCCGCCCGGCGCCCCGGCCTCGGTGGCCACCGGCACGCGCCGGATCTGAACCTGCGTGCGCGGCAATACGCCGAACCATTGCGGCAGGCGGCTTTGCACCACCGTCACCTTGCCGTTCAGGTCATCGAGCAGCTTCGCCTTGCCGGCATCGTCATTGCTATAGAGATATTGCGGGTCGGCATACATCGCCTTCATCCGCTGCCCCACCGTTCCCTGCGTCCGGCCCAGCGCCTGAAAGCGCGTCTCCAGTTCGGCCCTGATCTCGCTGACCTTTTGCAGGCCCAGCCGGTGGATATCCTTCGCGGTCAGGCTGGACGAGGTATTCAACTTGACGCATTGGGCGTAATAGGCCTTGCCAGTGTGCAGATTGAGCACCCCGGCGTCATGCTTCGCCACGCTTTTCTGCGCCGCCAACGCATCGATCTGGCGCGTCAGGGCCTCTTTCACCGGCCCGGAGACAATGGCCATGGCCTGCGCCTGCCAGTCGCCCGCTATCCCCTTCGCCGCCGTACGCGTCACCAGAGAGGTGACCAGGCCGGATGCCGCCGGATCGGCGTCTCTCAGGGCGGTCAGGGCCGCGATGGTCTTGCCTAGGATGAAATCGGGCGGCACGACTCCGCGCGCGAAATCGGCCTTCGCCCGCACCGTTTCCTGATCGAGTACGCCCGCGAAAGCCGTCAGGCGGCTGAGATAGGCCTGCGCGTCGCTGAGGTTTTCGATCGTGTGCTGGCTGTCGAGAAAGTCGGGAATATACTGCCACGCCCCCGAAAGCTGGCTGACGATATACGGATTGGGAAATCCGCCGCTCCACGAGCCGCCGCAGGGCGCGCTGTCTCCGAAGGCAAAGTTGCGCGCCAGTGTCAGTTGGTTGTCATTGTCCCACAGCACGGTATCGTAATTGACCCGATCAGCCGCCGACAACCGCGCGCGCGGGATGGCGTTCAGGCGATCGACGGCGCGTTTCAACCGCGCGACGTGCGCCTCCTGCCCGGCCGCGCTGCGGTCATCGAGCTTCGATTTCAGGCCGGCCAGTTCATCCTTGTCCAGACCGGCGCTGGTGGCCAGAACCGGCGAGGCGACCAGCATTTCATCCAGGATGGCGTCGAAGGCCGATTTCAGCGCGGCGGCCACTTCGGGCGGCGTCACATCGGGCACCGGCGGCTCGACGGGCCTGGGGGGCGGGGCGGCCTTCTTCGGCGCGGTCTTGCCCTTTGTTTTCCGTACCGTTTTGCGCGGCCTGCTTTTTGCGGAAGTCTTCTTTGCCGCCGGCTTTTTCTTTTTGGCGGCGGCCAGCGCTTCGGAAGCGGTCAGGCCCAGCAAGGCGCCCAGCGCGCCAACCAGAAAACGACGATCGATCATCAGTACCCACTTTATGATTTATTATCGTGGGAACCTATGCCGAACCCGTCTCTCCCGCAACCGGGCGAACGTGAATAGTTTGTCATCTGACGATTGTCGTGACGGCCCGGTGTGCTAAGACCGCATGAAACGCCCGTCGGGGGGCTGCCAGAGAGTAAAATCATGTCGCGTTTTTTCGTGTTCCGGACCGTCATCTTCCTCACCGCCGTTACCCTCAGCCTGGCCGCCTTCGTCAATGCCGGCTTCGCCTGGTGGCTGATCGTGCTCCTGCCGCTGACACTTCTCGGCGTCTATGACCTCCTCCAGACCCGCCATTCGATCCTGCGCAACTACCCGCTCATGGGGCATTTCCGCTTTATCTTCGAGTTTATCCGCCCGGAAATCCGCCAGTACCTGATCGAGGATGAACGCGACCCCCTGCCTTTTTCCCGCGACCAGCGCGCCATCGTCTACCAGCGCGCCAAGAACGCCTCGGACATGCGGCCCTTCGGCACCGTGCTCGACACCGGCGCCACCGGCTACGGCTGGGTATCGCACTCGATCATGCCGGTCGAGATTGAAGACGCCGATTTCCGCATCGCCATCGGCGGCGCGGATTGCACACAGCCCTATAACGCCTCGATCCTCAATATTTCCGGCATGAGTTTCGGCGCCATCGGCCGCAACGCCATACTGGCCCTCAATACCGGCGCGAAAATGGGCGGCTTCGCCCACGATACCGGCGAAGGTTCGATCAGCCCCTATCACCGCGAAGGCGGCGGCGACATCATCTGGCAGGTCGCCACCGGCTATTTCGGCTGCCGCACGCCCGACGGCCGTTTCGATCCCGATCTCTTCGCCAAAACCGCCGCCGATCCGCAGGTGAAGATGATCGAACTGAAACTCAGCCAGGGGGCCAAGCCGGGCCACGGCGGCGTGCTGCCCAAGGCTAAGATCACCCCCGAAATCGCCGCCACCCGCCTGATCGACACCACGCGCGACTGCATTTCGCCCTCGCGCCATTCGGCTTTTTCCACCCCGCTGGAAATGCTGCACTTTATCGCCCGCCTGCGCACCCTTTCCGGCGGCAAACCGGTCGGCATCAAGATGTGCGTCGGCCACCGCTTCGAGGTGCTGGCCATCGTCAAGGCCATGCTGGAAACCGGCATCCGGCCCGATTTCATCGTCATCGACGGCGGCGAAGGCGGCACCGGCGCGGCCCCCATGGAACTGTCCGATCATGTCGGCCTGCCGCTGGCCGAAGGCCTGAGTTTCATGCACAACGTCCTGACCGCCGCCGGCCTGCGCGACGACCTGAAGCTCGGCGCTTCCGGTAAGATGATCTCCGCCTTCGATTTCTGCCGCATCCACGCGCTCGGCGCCGATTACGTCATGGCCGCCCGCGCCTTCATGTTCTCGCTCGGCTGCGTCCAGGCCCGCTCCTGCCATACCAACAAATGTCCGACCGGCATCACCACCCAGGACAAAAAGCGCCAGCGCGCCCTGGTGGTGGCCGACAAGGCGCCCCGCGTCGCCAGCTATCACCGCAATACGCTCGGCGCCATCGCCCAGGTGATCGGCGCCGCCGGGCTTTCCCATCCGCGGGACCTGCGCCCGTGGCATATCCATATCCGCTCAACGACCGGCGCGGTGGTGCGCGGCGATGCCGTTTACCACCATCTGCCACGCGGCGCTTTGCTGAGTGGCGAGGTCGATGACCGGCTGAAACGCGAATGGGATCGCGCCTCGGCTCATAGCTTTATGCCGCAATTTTGATCGATCGGCGGTAATCGCGTCTTTGCGCCACCGTATTTTTATGGCACTCAGGCATTTTAAGAATCGTTCGCAAACCGGGAGCCTCCGTATGATCCGTTCCGCCCTGATGACCGCCGTCCTTCTGGCCGCCGCCCCTGTCCTGTCACAAACGGCCATGGCCCAGACTGCCGAAGCCCCCGCTTCCGGCGTCCTCACCGGCAAGCTGGCCGGGTCCGATGGCGCCGATCTCGGCACGGTCACCGTCACGCCCGCCCCTAACGGCGTCATCCTGCGCGTCGAGGCCAGGGGCCTGACGCCCGGCTGGCATGGCATGCACTTCCATGAAAAGGCCTCATGCAACGACGAGAAGTTCGCCTCCGCCGGCGGCCATGTTCACAGCCTCACGCCGGTCGTCCACGGCCTGCTCAATGCCGACGCCAATGACGCCGGCGACCTGCCCAACCTCTTCGCCAACCCCGACGGCAGCGCCACGGCGGAGGTCTATTCCACCTTCGTCGCGGCCCGCGAAGGCGGCAAACTGCCCGCCCTGATGGATGCGGACGGCTCCTCGCTTGTCATTCACGCCATGCCCGACGATTACAGCACCCAACCGATTGGCGGCGCCGGTGTCCGCGTCGCCTGCGCTGCGATCCAGTAGAGACTGCTTCCTCACATCCAGGGGATGGGCGTAAGCCCGGCGCAACGATAGCGGCCGGGCGAAGCGCCTGATTCGGGGCAAGGCCGGATGCCCCTTAGCTGCACAAGACCGTAGACCTGCACCATTGCCTTTGCTACATAACAGGTTCCGGGGTGGATAACTTAAAACAGGCCCTGCCATGTCCCTCCCCCCGCTTGATCCCCGCACCACCGCCCTCGTCCTGATCGATCTGCAAAAGGGCATCGCCGGCCCCGGCCGCGCGCCTTATGCCAGCGAAGATGTCGTGGCGAAAAGCAAGGCGCTGGCCGAACGTTTCCGCGCCGCCGGTAGCCCCGTTTTTCTCGTCCACGTCCACTGGGCGAAGGATTATAGTGACGCCCTGAACCAGCCGGTCGATCAACCCGCGCAATTGCCCGCCGACGGCTTGCCCGAGGGGTGGAACGATTTCGCCGACGGGTTGATGAAGGATGGCGACATCATCATCCACAAACGCAACTGGGGCGCTTTTCACGGCACCGATCTTGACCTGCACCTGCGCCGCCGTGGCATCAGAACCATCGTTCTCGGCGGCATCGCCACCAATTTCGGCGTCGAATCGACCGCGCGCGATGCCTGGGAACGTAATTACAATCTCGTGGTGGTCGAAGACGCCTGCACCACCACTTCCGCCGAAGCCCACGCCCTGGCCTTCACATACGTCTTTCCGCGCATCTCCCGCGTGGTGAAAACCGCCGGCGTGATCCTGGCCGCTCCATAGCCGATACGAAAGCTCAGTGCCTGACCAGCGGCAGGGAAAGCTGCCGGGTCGCGGCCGGAACAACCACCGGCGCATAGATTCGCGGCTTGACCACCGCCTTGACCGGATAAAGCGGCCGCTCCGTTCGCTTCGGCCGCGCCGGAACCGACACACGCGGCGTAACCTGCGGACTTTCCGGCCGTTTGCCATCGATAACGATCCGCACCAGCCCGCCGCAAGCCTCATCCCGGCAGCGGTATTTCCATTCCAGCAGATCGACGAATTCCGCCCCCATATGCCGCGCGATCAACCCCTGCACGCTCTCCCCCCATTGCTGCCCGCAAGTCCGGCAGGTGACGCCGATCTGCGTTTCCCGCGGCAAATCCTTCACTTGCGGCGGGCAGGTATAGACTTTGGTATCCAGCATGACGAACATCCTCAAGGGAACAACCTTGGTTGATGTTCTTGTTTTGTTCCAATTGTGGATAAATGTCAAGCCCATAAAAAAACGGCCCCCTTCCGGAGGCCGCTTTCTGATCAGGCGTCTACCTTCACGCGCTTCTTGCGGAACGAAGGATTGAGTTCCTTCTTGCGCAGGCGGATCGATTTCGGCGTCACTTCCACCAGCTCATCGTCCTCGATATAGGCGATGGCCTGTTCCAGCGTCGGGCGACGCGGCGGCGTCAGGCGCACGGCCTCGTCCTTGCCGGAGGCGCGGACATTGGTCAGCTGCTTGGCCTTCATCGGGTTGACATCCAGGTCGTCGGACCGCGAATTCTCACCGATGATCATGCCCATATAGGTCTTCTCGCCGGCGCCCACGAACATGACGCCGCGTTCCTCCAGGTTCCACAGCGCATACGACGCCGTTTCGCCATCGGAGTTCGACACCAGCACGCCCTTGCGGTTCTGGTCGATCAGGCCCTTATAGCCTTCATAGTGCGAGAACACGCGGTTCAGCACGCCGGAGCCACGCGTATCGGTCAGGAACTCGCCCTGATAACCGATCAGCGAACGCGACGGCGCCTTCAGCACCACGCGCTGCTTGCCGGCGCCCGAGGGGGCCATGTCCTTCAGCTCGGCCTTGCGGGCGGAGAGCTTCTCGATGACGATGCCGGTGAACTCCTCGTCGACGTCGATGACCACGTCCTCGATCGGCTCCATCTTCTCGCCGGTTTCCTCGTCCGTCTTGAAGACGACGCGCGGACGCGAGATGGCCACTTCGAAGCCTTCGCGGCGCATGTTTTCGATCAGAACGCCCAGTTGCAGTTCGCCACGGCCGGCCACCTCGAAGGCGTCCTTCTCGGCGCTTTCAGTGATGCGGATGGCCACGTTCGACTCGGCTTCCTTCAGCAGGCGCTCGCGGATCACGCGGCTCTGCACCTTGGTGCCTTCACGGCCGGCCAGCGGCGAGTCGTTGACCGACACGGTCATGGAGATGGTCGGCGGATCGATCGGTTGCGCCGGCAGGGCGGTATCGAGGCTCATGTCGCACAGCGTATCGGCCACGGTCGCCTTGGAAAGGCCGGCAATGGCGCAGATGTCGCCCGCTTCCGTGCCCTCGTCGATCGGCTGGCGCTTCAGGCCGCGGAAGGCCAGAACTTTCGTAATGCGGCCGCGCTCGATTTCCACGCCGTCGCGGTTCAGCGCCTTGATGGCCAGGCCGGGCACGGCCTTGCCCGATTGCACGCGACCGGTCAGCAGGCGGCCCAGGAAGGGGTCGGATTCGATCAGCACCGACAGCATCTGGAAGGGCTGATCGACGTTCTTCTGCACCGCCGGCGCCGGCACGTGATCGACGATCAGGTCGAACAGCGGCGCCAGGTTGTCCGACGGCACGTTCAGGTCCATCGTCGCCCAGCCATTCTTGCCGGAGGCATAGATGTGCGGGAAGTCGAGTTGCTCGTCCGTCGCGCCCATGGCGGCGAAGAGGTCGAAGGCCTCGTTGTGCACGCGGTCCGGATCGGCGTGCGGACGGTCGACCTTGTTGATGCAGAGGATCGGGCGCAGGCCCAGCTTCAGCGCCTTGCCAAGCACGAACTTGGTCTGCGGCATGACGCCTTCTTCGGCGTCGATCAGGATGACGCAGCCGTCAACCATGCCCAGGATGCGCTCCACCTCGCCGCCGAAGTCGGCGTGGCCCGGCGTGTCGATGATGTTGATGCGGGTTTCGCCGGCCTTGCCGTTCCACAGAACGGAGGTGCACTTGGCGAGAATGGTGATGCCGCGCTCACGTTCCTGGTCGTTGGAGTCCATGGCGCGTTCGACGGTCGCCTCGTTGGCGCGGAAGACGCCGGACTGGGCCAGCAGGGCATCGACGAGCGTGGTCTTGCCGTGGTCAACGTGGGCGATAATGGCGATATTACGCAGGTTCATAAAGGGCCTTTACAATATTTTCCTCCTCAGCAGCGCGGAGGAGGTGTCGCGGCATAGTCCGCGACGGAGGGGGCTTATCAATTTAAGCCTCCCCAACAGGTCAGGGCGGCTTTTCATTCCTTATACCTCCCCAACTCGTTGGGGAGGGGGACCGTCCGGCGTAGCCCTTAGGCGAAGCCGGATGGTGGTGGGGGTTCTGACTTCCCTTCCCTCTTCTCCTCCCCAACAAGTTGGGGAGGTGGCGCGAAGCGACGGAGGGTCCCTTTCCTCCTCCCCTGTGATAACGGGGGAGGTGTCAGCGTGAAGTCGCTGACGGAGGGGGCTCTCCCGCTCCGAACACCAAAAAAGCCTCTCGACAGAGAGGCCGGAAGGGTTGGATCGTTTGAGATTGCGCGCTCTATAACCGAATCCGCCTCAAAAGGCCATAGCCAGCGGTGGATTATTTTCGCGGGTGCGAGAGGGCAGGGTCACGGACCCTGCACCCTTATGTTTTTAATACAGATGTGAGGCTTTTAAGAAAATTACCGCTATAGGCCCGAAGCGGTCCTTTCAAAACAGAGCTGGATATGCCTGAGATGCTGTGGCCTACTACCAGTCTGCACATTAAGAGCAACTTTGCCACTGGGTTGTCTAACTTCACGTAAGCTAGTAATTATTGAGCTCAAACAAGGATTCGTCATGGCCGCCATTATCAAGCAATCGTATACGCCAGAGAAAAAATCGATTGGTGATCTGTTATCGATGACGAACCCCGCGATCATCGTCCCAGACTGGCAAAGAAACTATAGCTGGCGAACTGAACATGTCGAAACACTCTGGAACGATGTCCTAAGGTTTTCAGAAAAGTCGGGCCATGTACTGACTGACGAGTACTTTTTCGGTTCAGTTGTGCTGGTAAATGGTGCAGACCAGCGTCTTTTGCTACTTGATGGGCAGCAGCGGTTGGCCACGTCAACAATCTTGCTGTCGACCATTCGTGATGCCATTATGCCACTCGATTCCGTCACAGGGAATTTTATCCAGACCACCTGGCTTTCCGGTTTTGATCCGATACGACAGGCTCAAATCCAAAAAATCCGGCTTAACGTTTATGACCGAGACTTCTTTAAACGACTTGTTTCGGACCCGCGTCTTGCCGACTACGATGAGCCACAACCTAATCACGCCTCACACAATCTAATCGCTGCAGCCCGACACTTTTTTGCTAAGTCTATTTCAGAGAAAATAGCGGATCTCGATCAGACCGGCGCAAGCGCTTGGCTTCGCCGGATCGTTGCAATTCTGACCGACCACTTCACAGTCATAGCTGCATTTTCGGACAGCGAAGATAATGCGGCCGAGGTCTTCGAGACATTGAATGATCGCGGAATTGGTCTTTCTACTCCAGACCTTCTGCGAAACCTCGTTATTCGAAGAACGCCTGAATCGCACTTGGCGGAGGTCGTCGAACGCTGGGAAGATGTTATCTCTTTCGAGACTGATACGGAGATCAAATCTTTTCTGCGTCACTATTGGGTTTCCAAGCACGGCGACGTGAAATCTCAGAGCCTCTATCGTGAGGTTAAGTCAGTCATAGAGGCCCAAAATCTAAACTCAGTTTCGCTTTCTGCCGAGTTAAGTGACGCTGCTCGGCTCTATCGCAACATCCGGTCTGCGACTGCGGATACAGAAAATGCCTCCGAAATCTTGGCTCACATCAACTCTGTTGGGCCTGGTGCTGCCATACTCTACCCAGCGATCCTTAGTGTATTGGCTATTTTGAAACCCGAAGACGCAGAAAAAGCTATGCAGGCGCTTTTGAACGTGTACACGCGCGACGGGATCATAGGGCAGGTGGAAAATAGCATACTTGAAAACCGCTTATATAAAGCGGCCCGCTCCCTCCGTTCCCACAAATCGCTGCAATTGTTCTTCACGGAAATCGCGGAAGGAGCTTTGAGTGACGACGATGTGAGATCCGCTTTCCGCAGACTGAGTTTGTCACAAAATGGACCTAGACGATATTTGCTCCTTTGCATTGAAATGGCAAAGCGCCAAACCGGTGAACTCAAAATCAATAAGCCCAACAAGGTTCACGTTGAGCACATTTACCCTCAAAAGCCCGAGCAGGGGCAACGATGGACAACGCACAACCAGCACATCAATCGTATTGGAAATCTATCGCTGTTGGATAAGCGTATCAATTCGGGCATAAAGAATGCCGTGTTTTCAGCGAAGAAATCTCACTACGCGAATTCCGAGATCATCATGACAAAGGAACTCGTTTCAGTAGACGATTGGACGCCGGACAGCATCGCTGTTCGTCAGGAGAGCTTTGCGGGAATGGCACCAACGATTTGGCCGCTTAGTCTCTAAGAAGCCGCAGCAAGTCCGCCGGGTTTTGAATTATCGCTGAAGCGTCGGGGGCTCCCCATTTACTTCCTATCAGAGTGGGTTCCAGCGATTCATAAAACACTCGAGTGCCAATTTATGGCCGACACAACTGACGCCTTGCAGGTCTCAAATAGGTGTGGGATCGGAACGTCAAGGTCCCTTCCGATGAGGTCTGCATTGGTGTGCAAACAAGCCTAAAATCCCCTCTCTTCCATCCGGCCGCATCATATCCGGATGGACACCTCTGCCGATAGGTTTGCGCCAGATCAGGATAATGCCACGGCGCTGGCCACGCGCCGGTTGACCCTGCGCGCCTATGCCGACCGTATCGCGCAGATCGTCGAGGGGCTGGACCTGCCCGACACCTTTCTGGAGGCCGAGCGCGCCGCGCGCGCCATCACCGCTGCCGACCGCATCATCCAGCAACTGCCCCTCACCCCCGAAGAAGCCGCCCCACCAGGCGAAGACCGCGACACCCACACCCCGGAAATATCACCGGACAGTCCTCCGGCCGCTCGCAAGGCCCCGCGCCTGCGTCTGCGCGCCTTCGCCGACCGGTTGCTGACCGTTATCGGCCTTATCCCCGATCCGGACAGTTTCCTGGAAGGCGAACCCTGCTGGCCACCGACCGCATGCTCTCCCAGCTTTACGAAGCGCCCCAAAGCCAGACCAAGAGCCGGAACAAGGCCCGCAAACTCTCCCGCTTCGCCGATGACGACATGGACGAAAGCGACGAGACGGACAACGGCGGGGAAAAAGCCCACTGGCGCCTTGAATTTATCGCCAAGACCGATCGCCGCATGGCCCGTTTTGCCAGTGACTGCGGCATCTGGCCTGACGGCAGCCCATTTGATCCGGCAACGCCCGCGCCCGAAAGTCCGTGGCTGATGCCGGACAGCTTGACCATTTTCCAATGCGGCGATCCCCTGCCAATAGATCGTTGGCCCGCTCTGCTGATGGTGAATCGCATCAATGCCGTCATCCGCGCCCTGGCCCGCAAAGATGGTTGCTGGCCCGACTATTCCCCCTTCGGTAAAGACGATCCGGATTATTACAGCCTGTCCCCCAGCTTCGATGAACAGGTGATGGGCCACCCGCCGCCATTAAAGGCAGCCCCTTGGCGTATGCCTACCTCGCCTCACGTCCCATATTGCGGTCCGCCCATTTGATGAAGCTGGCCATATTCGGCGCATCCGTGTGGCCGCCCGTATGTTGCCGCCAGGCCAGTTGGCCATCGAGCAGTTCGGTCAGCGGCGGCGGCATGACGGCGGTTTTATAATCGTTGCCGACACCGAGATCGCCCGCGCCGAGCAGTTTCCATACCGAACCGGCCGCCACCGTGGCCATATAACTGCCCTGCTGGTCCAGCCATTTGGCGTCACCGGCTTCAGGCACACCGTAGGAGATAAAGACCAGACGCGGCGCGGCCAACGCGATCAGCTCATGCGCATCGACCGGCAGATCACCGGCATTGAGCGGCCCGCCGTATTTGAGGAAATTGCCGGCCATCCAGTGATATTCGCCGGAACCGGTCAGGCTCTCGACCGCTTCGCCGAAATTGCGCCGATGCGGCTTGGCCCCGCCTTCGCCGGAAGACCCGATCAGCCCCATGTAAAAGCGCTGATCGAAGGCCATGGTGACCAGCGCCGCCTTGCCGTAACGCGAAACGCCCTCGATGCCGATA
>Ga0153956_1001945_pt1 | contig 16522 bp, 18 predicted proteins | sample TSFL040MetaG_FD_104704 | JGI IMG/M metagenome (GOLD analysis project Ga0153956, IMG submission 104704) | Attine ant fungus gardens microbial communities from Florida, USA - TSFL040 MetaG | ecosystem: Host-associated > Fungi > Mycelium > Unclassified | place: USA: Florida, Wekiwa Springs...
GTTCAGGTCCCTGGACCGCCCGATCACGGGTTGCGTAGCTTCGATTCTCATGCCCCGTATTGCGTCAAACGGCAATCCGGTTACATCCGCCCGAAAGCAACCGAAAGCCGGTCAAGATCCGGAAGTGACCGGACCCCCGAGGCTCAGGACGATGATCCGTGGCTTTCCGTCCTCGCAGATCGCCGCCCCTTTTCCGATGCTCCGGTACCAGCGACCATGCCGGTACCCGCGCGCTCTGCGGTTGATGTCGAACCAGAAATTGCTGTAGGTGGAGCTGTTGCCGGTGAAATGGAAGGCGAACACGCTCGTCTGAACTCGACCGTCCCTGGCCCTCATGACACCAAACTAGCCGACATGGACGTTGCCAGCGCAGCCGGCCTCTCGTACAAGCGACTCAAGGCCCGAAGGGATTCTCGATGCCCGAGCTGCCCGGCCGCCACATCTGCCAGACCTTCGGGGACCGCTTGAGACCGATCTCGCCGATCTCCTCGAATCCGAAGCGGCGGTAGAAGGGAATGTTCCTTCGGGCAAGAGAGCCAACCCGGTCCGCAGCTTCTCCAGGATCGAGAGTTTCTCGGTCCCGGGAGGCAACTGCCAATCCGCCGGGCGATCGAGACCGGACTCGAGGCAGAAGCACGGCCTCCCAAACGCAGTCAGGAGATATTCAGGTTCAGAGGAGCACCTTCAAGGCATGGTCACGTTCTCTCAGAGAACCCCCATGGACAAGCCCATGCTCACGCTCACCATCGCCCTCTTCTTCGCGATCACCGCGATCGGCTTCGGTTCCTCGGACCCGGTGCCGGCCGGCTCCGCCGATCCCAACGCGGCGGATACCAGCCCGTCGGGAGACATCCCTGGCAGCTAGGTTCCCTCCGCTAAGGCGATCCGATCCCAATCGTGTTCGACTTCTCGGTTTGCATCAGGAATCGCTCCTGGACGGACTTCCTACACGGCTCGCTTGCGGTTCCAGCAACCCATTCTCTCGGCGGGTGGCGATCAGCTGGTCATGCCGCGAGGCTGAGGAGGCACGACGGAAACGGCCGTCGCATCGACGGGCTCACAGCCGGCAGGCGGCCACGAGTTCATGACGATGCAAGCCGTGAGAAACTCGGGTCTCGCGGCGCTCGGAGCGATGATGCCCGCCCACCCTTCATCCAAACTTGCTTGCCGACCTGCTGGTAGGAACTCCAGGTCTGACGAAACCGAGTGGGCATGGCAAGGCCGACGGTTTCGAGCCGTTCCGCGCTGGAGAGGTCAGCGAGCTCGACATCGATCCGCCAGCGGTGCTGGTCATGCGGCACGTGATCCTGGGGCCGGAAGCCCAGCTCGCTTAGTGCGCGATACCACTCGGCGGTCGCGGTCTCGGCATCGTCGGCCAGATATAGGCCGCCGATGATCTCGCCCTCTTGCCAGCGGCCGTCAGAGAGCGGCAAGCCGCGACCGAGAAGGTCAGCCCCGTGAGGGACGTGCCGAACCCAGAGACCCTGGACCGAGCGGGCATCGACATCCACGCGACTCTCTCGCGTCAGGAGACGCCCGGATACTCGATGCCCGAGATGACCTTGGAAACGGGCATGTACTCACCACGCGCAATCAGGTCGATCGGCCGCTCGTCATCCAAGGCGACATTCGGCCGGATCAACCAGACGCTGATGGCCTCAGGACGAACGACGCGCGCGAGTCGATCGGTCATAGCCGAAAGTTCGACCAGCCGCTTAGCGCGAACGCCAGACGGCTCACTGCGGCCACTCAGCCACCCGCGCACCGTGCTCGGCTTCGCACCTGTCGCTTCGGCGATCAGGCGGTCAGAAAGGCCGGCCCCTTGGTGGACGTGCTGTGCCTCTTCGAGCAGCGGAGTCATAAGCCAATCCTAAGACTCCCACGTTATTACGTCGTGAAATGTCAGAGATTCCTCGACATCGCTATTCCCCATGTCCAAGCGAATGGGCGGTACTGGGCTCGAACCAGTGACCCCCTGCGTGTAAATCCCCACGGTAGGCAGAGGATGAATAACCAGGACGCAGCGATCTTCATGCTGGCTGCCTTCACCGCGACCGGCGTGATCGGCCCAGGAGTCGCTGGCATCGACCTCATCCACAAGAACCCGAAGCCAGTGGTCGAAAGACAAGCCGCCGAAGAACCCCCAGCACCAGCTCGCCCCATCGACTCGGACCGCACACCCTCCGGCGTCCGAGCCTCCGAGAAGCAGACCACTGCGAGGTCTGAGCAGAACGGCGCAGCCAAACGAGCCAAGCGTAGGGCCGATGAGGTCCGAACGAAACAGGCGGATAGCCGGGCAACTTCACAGTTCGGCATCGAGTCAGGAGCCCAGGCGACGGCCCCGATGACCTCTGCGCCGACGACGACGCAAACTACTCCGGCGCCCGCGTCGGCTCCGACCCCGGATCAGAGCGCCCAGCAACAGTTTGGCTTGCCCTGATCGCTGTCAATGCCGGTCGATTCCGCGACCAGTCGACGCTATGCGTCTTCGCGCTTGAGTTCCCACTCGTCGCAAACTCGGACCAGCGCGTCCGGGGGCGGGTCGGTGAGAGGTATCGGCTCGCCTGCCGCTACGAGGTGGCTGTGTCCTTCAAAGATGGCCAGACAGGGATTCCCGTCGAGGCTGGACGGGAATCGAATCGCGGCGGCCCGGAGGCGCTGGTAGACGTCGGCGGCGATCGCCTGCGTTATGGCCCGCCGCCTGGTGGTGATCTCATGGAGGTCGAGATGCTTGAGGTCGTGTGCGGTGAGGTGAGCGGCGTGACGTTTCTCCAGGTCCCGTCGAACCTCAGGGTTCAAGAGGTCGATCACTGGTCCTTCGAGGTGTGCCGTGGTCGGGGCCAGCACGTGCCCGATCCGCCAGGCGGCGGTCACCGGCGCGTCGGGAAGATCCCCCCGCTCGTCCTCATCGAACGTCGAAAGGAAGGCTTGTATCTCTTCGAGATTCGGTCGGAAGTCCGCCAGGACCTCCCGCAACGCGGTCTCCTCTCGCTCGGCGCAGTAGATGGTGCGAAAACGCCGGTCGGGATCATCGAAGCGCTGGCTGGCTCGAAACAGATCCCACGGCAAGAACTCGAGCGGGCCGGTGACATGCCCGACCCGCCAAAGTGGAGTGTCGTTCACGCCTCGAAGCTTGCCAGCTGCCGGGCCGCGCGCAGTACCTCGGCGAACTCCTCCGGCTCGGTCGCCTTCCTCAGCACTCCGATCGGTGCCCGGTCATCGAGGCGGGTGTTGGTGCCAAACAGCCAGGCCCGGACGGTGCTGTCGTCGAACGCGTCGCTGATCATGCGGGTGACCTTGTAGCCCTCCCGCATCCTGAGATCGGTCTGCTGGCGCGGGGACGGCCCGTCAGGGCGGATGTAGCGGCCGAGCTGCTTGACATCGGTGAGGCCCGCCAGATGGGCGGCGATCCGCTGACCCAGATGCTCCTGGAGATAGCCGGCGATCTCGCTGACAGGGAGCGTCGTCGCTTCGTCTTCGAGCCTCTCGGCGGCAGGTGCGGTCAGTGCGGGCATCTTCGGCCTCCTAGTTCGATTTCAAAACAGAATACCACTAAACACACTAAAAAACACACCCTCATGTTTTGGATTGTGGTTCGGGCGACCGGATCCCGTTTGTTGGTCCACCCTGGGTGAGGGTCATGGTGTTGGTGTATCTGTTCGCCGTCATATGGCGGCGAATTCATCCCAGTGACCCCCTGCGTGTAAATCCCCCACGGCAGGCAGAGGATGAATAACCAGGACGCAGCGATCTTCATGCTGGCTGCCTTCACCGGCCTTCGGCAAGGCGAGCTGCGGGCGCTCAGATGGAGGCACCTCTTCCTGTCCGAGCAGCGCCTGTCGGTCGAGGAGGCAATCTCGGGTGACGAGTTCTCCACCACCCAGAGCAGGCGGGTGCGATCGGCTCCTTTGGTGCAGTCCGCCTGCGGCCTGATCGTCGGGCTGCGTCGGCGAGGTCGATGGCTCGGCGACGAGGATCTTCTCTGTTCGGCTCGATCGCGGTACGCCGCTTCGACCCGGTAACCGTCCAGCGGCTCATGGGCCACGCCAACCTGAAGACGACTGAGCGATACCTCCACAGCCGACCACGCGCCGACGATGCCTCCCGCCTCGCAGAAGCCTTCGCGTCGGACGCCGAGCCCCGTCCAAAGCCAGTCGAGTCAGACCCCGTTGCACCCAAGAGCAGCGGCTCAGGCTTCCAACTGAAAACGAGGATCAGAAGATGACCGTGACCACTTGGACGTGAACCGGTCAGCCGTCCGGGGAGAGAAGGCGCAGCGGACAGTCGAGATCGTTCAGCTTGGCGATGCCCTCGTCGGCGGTGAGGAGCAGCTCGACATCGGGGTCGAGCTCGGCCGTGGCCGCGACCAGGGCGTCGGGCATCGCGAGCGCCTTCGCTCCGGCGCGGATGCGGGCGGCAGCGTCCCCGACAGCAGCGTCTACCGGAAGGATGCGTGAGATCAAGTCGGCGAAGAATCCCTTCACGACGTCCTCGTCGTGGTGGCCGAGACGGGCGCCAGTGAGCACCTCGGCGTAGGTGACAGCCGACACGACAAGCTGCTCGCTTGCCAACGACTCCCGGATAGCTTTGTCGGCGACCTGGTGGAGCTTGTCAGAGCGATCGAGAAAGCCGATCACGATGTTGGAGTCGAGCGCTACCGCCACTCGTCACGCAACTTGTCCCGCTGCGCTCGCAGCTTGCCGCCGGTGTCGAGACAGCCGGAATAGCGATCGACCAACTCATCGACCCTCGTGAGGACGATCTGGCCCTTGCCTTGGGCCTCCACTCGCAGCGTGTCACCAGCCTCAAGGCCAGCGGTGCGAAACGCGCCAGATGGGATCGTCACCTGGTGCTTGCTGGAAACCTTGGTGCGATCACGCGGCCGAGTCGCCCGACCCCTGCTTTCCTTTACGTTTCTGCTCATAGGTAAAGAATAGCTCCCATCTCCGCACGAAAGCAAGTGCCGGAAGGCGACCGCCGCCGATACCCTGGGTCTATGGCGGCGAAAGGACACCTGCGCGAGCGGGCGGCCGACGACGATCCGCTGCTCGCCCATCCGGATGTGTCGCCGCTCGCCGAGGACTCCGTCAGCCCCGAGGATCGGGCTTCGATACGAGAGGCCCGGGAAGACGTTGAGGCTGGCCGAACGGCAAGTCTGGAAGAGCCGCAGGCCAAGTACGAGAATCTCCCGTACCTGGAGGGTTGAACTCAGCAGACCCGCCAAGCGCAACCTGCGAGCTAGGCGTCACTCTCGCTGATCTTCTTGCACCTAGAGCACAACAAGGCGTCTTGGGGCGCCTGGTGAGAGCTAGCGCCCAAAACGACTCTATCCCCCGTCTGAGCAGGTGAAGGCGGCCCATAGCACCGCAGCTGCTCCTCGATTCGTGCCCTCTTCACGGACTTTCTTCGCAGATCACCCTAATGCGCGATGATCTCCGCCTCTCTGCGTTGCTGATCAGCCAACGGTCCCGAATGCGCCAGGACTTTTGTCGCCTCGTAGAGCAGCCGCGGACCCTCGGGACCTGTCTATGCGCCTCGGCACATTCCTTGGTACATCGAAAGCGCGGGCCGCTGCGAGCGCGACCCGTAGAGGGCGCGCGCTCAGCGGCACAGGCGCAAATCAGACTGAATGGGCGGTACTGGGCTCGAACCAGTGACCCCCTGCGTGTAAAGCAGGTGCTCTGCCAACTGAGCTAACCGCCCGGGAGTTCGGGATCGACTTGGATCCGCGACCGGAAGCCGTGATTATGCCCGGTTACTGCGGGTCGGCGCAGACGAGCTGTTCGGAGGACACGGGTTCCACCCCGGTGGGAGGACTGGGGCGCTTCGCCTTGGCGGCCTTCTTCCCACTCGCCACGTAAGTCCGGAAGAAGCGGGCGAGGGCGTTCCGCTGGGAACCGACCGAGGCCGCCGGGTCGAGGTTGCCGACGATCAGGGGGTAGAGGGCGGCATACGCCCAGTCGGGCTTGCCCTGCGCCATCTGCGGGGCGAGGGTCTGGAAATCGCTGAACGAGAGGTGCTTGGACCCGGTCAGCTGCCAGGCCAGTTTCGGCTTTCCGGCGTTTCCGAAGTAGCGGCAGGACTTGTCCTGGGGCAGGACCGAACCGAGTCCGTCCTGGGAGACGAAGAGCAGGAAGGGCTTGTGGCTCTTCGCGGTCAGCGGCCACTGCCCGAACAGCGAACCGTCCACGTCCGCGGAGGCGCGGAACCGCTTGTCGACCTGGGCGACCCGGGCCGCGGTCGCGCCACCGAGCGAGTGCCCGAAGATGCCGATCCGGCTGTGGTCGATCCGATTCTTCAGCCACGACTTTCGCGACCGGTTCTGCTTGAGCAGCCAGGTGGTCACGAACCGGACATCCCGGGCCCGCATGTTGACCAGCGAGACGAGCTCGGCCTCGGTCGCCGGCTTGGAGGAGAGTGGGCTGCCGTACAGGCCGTCGACCTGATCTCCATCCGGGAACTGCACCGCAAAAGCGTCGTAGGTGTGATCGATCGAGGCGACCATGAATCCACGACTCGCCAGATCGGCGATCAGCGATGTATACACGGCCCGGTCGGCGGTGTAGGCGTGAGAGAAGATCAGCAGGGGCAGGCTGCGGCGGACCACCTGGCCGCCGGCGCACTCCCTGGTATCGATCTCCACCGGGACGTCGATGCCGAGGAAGCCGAGCAGCTTGTCCCGGGTTCCGTGCGGAAGGTAGGGCGCGTTGCGACAGGAGCCCGATGCCGCCCGGCGAGGATAGGTGACCTGAACCATGAGCCGGCGCCTGCCCGGCGAGCATCCCCGCGATCACCATCGCGAGAACCGTCGCGAGCCCTGCCGACCCTCTCCTGCTTACCATGAGAGCACCGTAACAGCCGGCTAGAGAGGTCAAGTTCAGGCCTGCTGCGCCGCTCCGTCCGGCACCGTGATCTGGTCCTCCGGTCGAGCGAGGCTGCCGTACCGGTTGCGGACAACCAGGATCCAGACCACGCCGGCGACCATCATCGCCAGGCTTTCGAGCTGAGCCTGAGTCAGTCCGAGAAAGACATCCGTGTTCCGACGCAGGAACTCGACCAGGAAACGCTCGCAGCCCGCATACATCAGATAGATCGCGAAAAGGATCCCGAGCCGGAAACGATTGCGGAGCCGCCAGAGGATGAAGGCGCCGAGACCCATGGTCAGGGTTTCGTAGACCGGAGTCGGATGGACGGTCACCCCGGGCGGGGTCGGCACGGTGCCGTCGGGATAGCCCATCGCCCATGGCCCGTTCCAGGGCTTGCCGTAGTCGCCGTCCCCGGAGAGCTGACAGCCGATCCGGCCCACCGCATAGCCGGCCGCGAGGGCGGGTGCGGCGAGATCCAAAAGCCAGAGGTTGAGGAACTTTCGCCACCAGGCCCAGAGGACCACCCCGACGGCGCCCCCGGCGGCACCGCCGTACCAGGTGAGCCCGGAACCGGAGAAGAGATTGCCGACCAGGTCGTCCTTGATCTCGCCGTAATTGTCGAGGACGAAGTAGAGGCGGGCACCGATCAGCCCACCGATCAACGCCGCGAAGACCATCTCGTAGGCCCAGTCCGGCGGCTTGCCGATCTCGTCGAGGCGGCGGTAGACGATCGCGCCCGAGACGATGAACGCCGCGGCAAAGGCCAGACCGAAGGTCTGGAGGGTCAGCGGCCCGATCGAAATCTCCGGAATCACCCTCTGGACCCTACCGCCGTGCCGATCCTCACGGTGACCGCCGCCGACCTGCGCGAGGGAGCCGACGAAGAGAAGTAGCCCCGGCGGGAGTCGAACCCGCGCTTCCAGGTTGAAAACCTGGCGTGCTAACCGTTACACCACGGGGCCGCGCGGCGGACATTCTCTCAGTTAGGCGGAATCCGCGGCTTGACGCCCGGTTTCCCTTCCGAACCGTGCGCGGAAACGTCTGCGGGCGGGCGTTTCCGCTCTCAATTCGAGCTCAGCCGGAGCCCAGCAGGTACTCGAGCAGCGCCTTCTGGGCGTGGAGACGGTTCTCGGCCTGGTCCCATACCGCGGAGCGATCGCCGTAGAGCACATCCGCGGTGATCTCCTCGCCGGGATGAGCCGGCAGGCAGTGCATCACGATCGTCTCGCGCTTCGCATGCGAGAGCAGATGCCCGTCGATCCGGTACGGGGCGAGATCGGCGCGCCGCTGGTCGGCGGTCTCCTCGTCACCCATGCTGACCCAGACGTCGCCATAGATCGCGTCCGCCCCGCTGACCGCCTCGATCGGATCGTCGGTCAGCTTCGCCGGCACTTCTCTTTCAAGCTGATAGCCGCTCGGTGCCGCAACCGCCACTTCGACTCCGGTCAGCGAGCCCGCGACCGCCAGCGAACGGGCGACGTTGTTGCCGTCACCGACGTAGGCGATCTTCAAACCGTCGAGGCTGCCGAACCGCTGCTTCAGGGTCTGCAGGTCAGCCAGGACCTGGCAGGGGTGATACAGCGGGGTGAGCGCGTTAATCACCGGGACGCTCGCGTACTCGCCGAGGGTGACCACGTTGTCGTGCGATCCGGACCGGATCACGATCGCGGAGACGAAGCGAGAGAGCACACGCGCGGTGTCCTCGACCGACTCGCCCCGCGAAAGCTGCATCTCGTCACCCCGCAGGACCACCGGGTGCCCGCCCAGCTCCACCACCCCGACCTCGAAGGAGATCCGGGTCCGGGTCGAGGGCTTCTCGAAGATCAACGCGACCGACTTGCCGGTCAGGGCCGAGCCGCCCTCGGCAGGACGTCCGTTCTTCAGCTCCTCGGCCCGGTCGATCAGGTTGACGAGGCGGCCACCGGATATTTCCGAGCCATCGATGTAGTGCCTGAGGCGAGTGTCGGTCAAGAGGGGAATACTAGGCCAGCTTCCCGCCTGAGATAGTGGTGGGTCCAATGTCAAGAGCGATGCCCTCCACTTCCCCGACCCGCCTGCGCCGTGGCGAGACCTTCGAAGGCGAAATCGAGACCCTTGCCTACGGTGGCCGTGGGATCGCCCGGCCCGACGGCTATGTGGTCTTCGTCAACGGAGGATTGCCCGGTGACACGGTCCGCGCCGAGATCACCAAGTCGAAGCGGGGTTACGCCGAGGCGAACGCGATCGACCTGATCAAACCCAGCCCCGACCGGCTCCCCGACACCGATCTCCACCAGGGCGAGGCCTGCCCCGGTGCCTCGTGGCAGGCACTCGAGTACGAGCGCCAGCTCGCCTTCAAGGAGGAGCACGTCGCCGATGCCCTGACCCGGATCGGCAAGCTCGGCGACATCAACATCGACCCGATCGTCCCCGCCGACGAGCGGTGGCGCTATCGCAACAAGGTCGAGTATTCCTTCGGCGAGCAGGACGGCGAGCTGGTGCTCGGCTTCCATCCCCGCGGCCGCTGGGACGAGGTCCTGGACATCGAGGACTGCCACCTCTCGTCGGAGGCCACCAACCGTGCCCGGAACGAGGTGCTGGCCTGGGCCCGGTCCGAAGGGCTCAACGCCTACGACCCGCACGATCACCGCGGCATCCTCCGCAACCTGGTGATCCGGGAAGGCCGCCGCACCGGTCAGATCCAGACCCGGCTGGTCACCTCGCGGGCCAGCTTCCCCAAGCCACCGGTCGATCTCCACACGATCATCGACGGGCCTTCCGGGTCGACCTCGGGGCCGACCGGCGTGCTCGGCGAGGAGGTCCTGCGCGAACGGATCTTCGACCTCGACATCGAGCTCTCCCACGATGCCTTCTTCCAGACCAACACCGAGATGGCCGAGAAGCTCTACGGCCTGGCGGCCGAGTACGCCGGACTGACCGGGACCGAGAAGCTCTTCGACCTCTACTGCGGGGTCGGCACGATCGGCCTCAGCATGGCCCGCGACGCCGGCCAGGTATGGGGGCTCGAGATCGTTCCCGACGCGATCGAGAACGCGAAGCGGAACGCCAAGGCCAACAACATCACCAACGCCCGCTTCGTCGCCGCCAACGCCCGCACCGGCATGCGGCCGCTGATCGAGGAGGCGGGACGCCCCGACGTGATCACGATCGATCCGCCCCGGGCCGGTCTCTCGGCCAAGATCGTCCGGCGGGTGATCGAGTGCGAGGCCCGTCGGATCGTCTACATCTCCTGCAATCCGACCACGCTCGCCCCGAATGCCGCCCAGCTGGTCGAAGCCGGCTACCGCTTGACGCGGGTTCGCCCGGTTGACATGTTTCCCCAGACCCCGCACATCGAGTGCGTCGCCCAGTTCGACCTGATCGGCGAGGTCAAGTACGTGGAATCCCCCAGCGACCGAAAGCGTCGCGAACGAGACGAGCGGCGCCAGGCCGCCAAGGAGGCAGACCAGTGAGCCGACCCGCCCAGCAGCGCGCCTTCGGAGTTGCCGCCGGCCTGCCCGAGGAGGTCTGCGCACCGCTGGCCGCCGCCTGCGAGGAAGTCGGCTACAGCTCGATCTGGGCCAACGACCATCCCGGGGCGAAGGGGCTCGACACTCTGGCCGAGTTCGCCAAGGGCGCCGACGGGATCGAGCTGGGCGTGGCCGTGATCGCCCTCGACCGCCAGGGCCCGGAAGTCATCGCCGCCGACATCGAACGGCTCGATCTCGACCCGTCCCGGCTCTGGATCGGGGTCGGGGCCGGCTTCTCCAAGAAGCCCCGCACCTTCATGGCCGAGCAGATCGGCCGGCTGCGGGACGAGCTGCCCGGGGTCCGCGTCGTGATGGCGGCGATGGGTCCGCGGATGTGCGCTCTGGCCGGAGCTGAGTACGACGGCGCCTTCTTCAACTGGATGACTCCCGGCTTCGCCGCCGGGGCCCGGACCAAGGTCGAGGAAGGCGCGGCCGAGGCCGGCCATGAGGCTCCCCCGGTCTTCGGTTACGTCCGGACCGCGGTCGGAGCCGACGCCGAGGCCCGGCTGGCCAAGGAAGAATCGTTCTACCGGGACCTGCACAAGGGCTACCGCGATCACTTCGACCGGCTCGGCGAGCCCGAAGGTACGGTCGGGGTCGCCGCCGCCGACCGCGACGAAGCCCAGGCCAGACTCGCCGCCTACGACGCTCTCGACGTGATCGTCGTCCGAGGATTGGCTTCGGCTCGGGTCGAGCCGATGGTCGAGCTGGCTCGCTCCGCCGCTCCCGCCTGAACGGCTTGTTCCGGACTGAGCGCCGAAACTCTCGCCGGCGGGAGTTTGCGCGCCCGGTTCGTCTCGACCGCACCCGTGATGCCGGTTTGATTGGATCTCGGTCCGATGTCACAGGCACCTGACGCCCCCGAGGGCGAAGTCACCGAATCCGAGATGGCCCCCGCCCCGAGGGGAGACAGAAGCCCTGCCGGATTGATCGGCTGGACGATCTTCGGCAGCCGCTGGATCCAGGCGCCGCTCTACATCGGCCTGATCGTGGCCCAGGCGATCTACGTGGTCATGTTCTGGAAGGAACTGGTCCACATCATCACCGACTTCGATCATCTCGACGAGGCGAAGGTGATGCTGGCGGTGCTCGGCTTGGTCGACGTGGTGATGATCGCCAACCTGCTGATCATGGTGATCATCGGCGGCTACGAGACCTTCGTCTCCAGGATCAAGGTCGACAACCACCCGGATCAGCCGGAGTGGCTCTCGCATGTGAACGCCAATGTGCTCAAGGTGAAGTTGGCGATGGCGATCGTCGGCATCTCCTCGATCCACCTGCTCAAGACTTTCATCGAGTACGGCCACAAGGAAGACCTGTCCGAATCGGTGGTCATGTGGCAGGTGCTGATCCACCTCACCTTCGTGGCCTCGGCGGTCGCCCTCGCCTGCATCGACCGTTTCCTCTCGCCGCGGCACGACATCGGCCCCTGAGCCTGGTGGTTTGATCCGCGGCCGACCCGGTTAGAGTCGGGGCATGCCAGACCGCGACAAGATCTCCCGTTACGCCAAGGCGACCGCGAAGGAAGGCAAGGGAGGCGAACTGGCCGAGATCCTGCTCGAGGCGGCCGACGCCAACCGCGCTTTCGAGGGCTGCCTCCAGTACGAGGTTCACCAGTCCGTCTTCGACCCCGACACGATCTGGGTGACCGAGTCCTGGGCCGACCAGGGCTCGCTCAAAGCCTCGCTCGAGGACGAGGGCAACCAGGGGCTGATCGCCCGCTCCCGGCCCTTGATCGAAGACATGGAGGTGATCGAGCTGGTTCCGCTGGGCGGCGTCGAGGCCCGGCTCGCCGACCCTCGGGCGGCAACCCCGAAGCCCGGCTACAAGCTGATCCAGGTCGATGACGTCGAAGACTCGGCCAAGGGCCACGGGCTCGATGCGGTCCAGGAAGCCCGTTTCGCCACCGGTGACCTCGAGTCCAGCCAAGTCGGAGTGAGCCTCTTCCGCATGCACCCTGAACAGCGTCAGCCCTTCGGCCACCATCACGACAAGGCGGAAGAGGTCTATTTCGTGATCTCCGGCTCGGGCCGGGTCAAGCTCGACGACGAGATCGTGGAGCTGGCCGAAGGAAGCCTGCTCCGGGTCAGCCCCGAGATCACCCGCTGCTTCGAAGCGGGCCCGGACGGCATGGTCTACTACGCTGCCGGCCAGCACATGAAAGGCGACGGAGGGATCGAACCGGGCTGGTGGACCGACTGAACGGTCTCAGCCTGATCGAGCGAGAAAGGGAGCTCCGCGCCCTGCGGGAGCAGCTCGAGCATGCCCGGAGGGGCCGGGGTTCGTTGGTGGTGATCGAAGGTCCCGCCGGGATCGGCAAGACCTCGTTGATCCGCGCCTCGATCGCCGAGGCGCTGGACCTGGGCATGACCGTCATCTCCGGGCGCGGCGGGGTGCTGGAGCAGGACGTCGAGTACGGCGTGGTCCGACAGATGGTCGAACGGGTCGTGATCAAGGCAGACGAGGCGGAGCGGGAGCTGCTGCTGGCCGGGCCCGCCGCCCCGGCCGGCGTCGCGCTGGGCCTCGCGGAGCTGCCGGCTGATCCGGGACCGGGCCGCGACACGTCCGAGAATCTCCTGCACGGCTTCTACTGGCTGACCGTGAACCTGGCCGAGCGAGGACCGCTCCTGGCTGTCTTCGACGACGCGCATTGGGGAGACTCGGCTTCGCTGGCAACCGCCGCTTATCTGGCTCATCGAGTCGAGGGACACCCGATCGCAATGCTGGCCGGCGTCCGGGACGACGAACCACTCTCCCGATCGCGGTCACTGACCCCCGTCCTCAACGAGGCGGGAGCCATCTTCCTCCACCCCCGGCCCCTGACGGTCGACGGAGTCGCGACCGTCCTCTCCGCCGCCTTCGACGGCGCCGATATCCCTCCTGAGCTGGCCGAAGCCGCCCTGCGAGCGACTGCCGGCAACCCCTTCTTCGCGACCGAGCTGGCGCGTGAGCTCGCCGCCTCGCATGACGAGCCCGGTTCCCTCTCTGCCGCTCAGGTCCTCGACGCCGATCCGACCGCGGTGAAGCGGGCTCTGCTGATGCGGCTGGGGGCGCTCGGCACTCCGGCCCGGCGCCTGGCGCAGGCCCTGGCCACGCTGGGCGGCGAGGGCGAGCTACGGCACGCGATGGCGATCGCCGCCCTCGAACCGGGACAGGCCGAGCCGGCGGTCGACGTGCTGGCCCAGGCCGGCCTGGTCGAAGGCGTCCGGCCGGTGCGGCTCGCCCACCCCCTGGTCCGCGCGGCGATCGCCGACGACGTACCGGCCTCTGCCCGGGCGACCGCCCATCTGCGGGCGCTCAAGGTCCTCACAGCCGAAGGCGCTCCGGACGACGCGCTGATCGTCCACGCCCTCAACGGTGAACCCGACGGCGACCCCGACACCGTGGCCCTGCTCCGCCGCATGGCGGAGAGGGCCCGACTCGGCGGATCCCCCGCGACCGCCGCCGGCCACCTTCGGCGCGCCCTGGCCGAGCCACCCGATCCGGAGGCCCGGGCCGAGGTCGTGGCCGAGCTGGGCAGGGCCGAGGTTCGGGCGGGTGAGTTCGAGCCCGGCCTCGGGCACCTCGACGAGGCGCTCCGAGACCTGACCGAAACCGAAGCCCGGATCGGTGTCCATCGCGACCGCGCCTTCGCCGCCTTCGCTTCCGGTGGCATGGAGGGCGCCCGTGAACTGGTTACCGCGGCGCTCGCCGAACTCGATGACCGGGATTCGGATGAAGCGCTGCAGCTCGAGGCCGAGCTCGCCACCCTGGCCTGGCTGACCGGTCAGGATTCCGGAGTCGACCTGAAGCGGCATCTCGGGGTCGAGGGCAGGACCCGGGCGGAACGTTCGATCCTCGGGCTGCTGGCCCAGGAGGAACATGCGACGGGCGCTCACCCCGACCAGGTCGTGGAGCTGGCCACCCGCGCTCTCGGTGGCGGGCGCCTGATCGCCGAGGACTCCTCCGAGTCGCTGGCCTGGTACATGGCTACCTACGTCCTGCTGACCTGTGAGGAGACCGTCGAAGCCCGAGCCACGATCGAGCAGGCCCTCGCCGACGGCCACCGGCGGGGATCCGCCTTCGGGCGAGCTGGTGCGCTGGGCTGCCGCTCGGTGCTGGCGATGGTCGAGGGCCGCCCCGGCGACGCCGAGGTGGATGCCAGGTCGGCGGCGGGCGGGGCGATCCCGCCGATCATGGTCCCCGTCAACGCGTCCTTCCGGGTCCGGGCGCTGACCGAGCAAGGCAAGCTGGAAGAGGCCGAAGCGGAGATGGTCGCCGCCGGGATCGAACACTCGCCGGGCGGGCCCACCGTGCTGCGCTGGATCCCCTGGGGGAGGGCCGTCCTCCACGAGGCGCAGGGAGACGCCGCTGCCGTGCGGGCCGATGTCGCCCCGCTCGAGGACGACGACCGCACCGGCCGTTCGATGAAGGCGCTGTCCTGGCGGGCTCTGCTGGCCAGGGCGATCGCCCGCTCGGGGTACAGCGAGGAGGCCGATCGGCTGGCCACTCGACACTTGGAGTGGGCCGAGTGGTGGGGACGCTCCGCCGCGCTGGGGACGGCGCAGCGGAGCTACGCGCTGGCCGGCCCGCCTGAGGAGCGGATCGAGCGGATGAGCGTGGCGGTGGAGACCCTGGCCTCGTCGCCGACCAGGACCGAGGAGGCCAAGGCCCGAACCGAGCTCGGAGTCGCCCTGCTGAGGTCGGGCCGCAAGGGCGACGGCCAAAAGCAGCTGGAGGCGGGCCTGGAGATCGCGACCGATTGCGGAGCGAGGACGACCGCTCAGGCCGCGGTGGAGGAGCTCGACATCGCCGGGGCCGCGCACCGCAGGCTCGCGTTCGACGAGCTGACCGCCTCGGAGCGCCGGGTGGCCGAGTACGCGGCCGAGGGGTGGACCAACCGGGAGATCGCCGAAGAGCTGTTCGTCACCCCGAAGACCGTCGAGAACCACCTGACCAGGGTCTACTCGAAGCTCGGTGTCGGTTCCCGTCGGGACCTCGGCACCGCCCTCTGACGGCGCCCACCCCACCCCCCAAGGTTGAAGACAGGGGGTCATACCCCCATGAGAGCCGGCCGCGGGACCGTCAGTCTGGCCTCATGTCACGAGTCCACCAGATCGAGCTCCGCTGCGAAGTCGACCCGCGAAGCGCGTCGATCCGCGGCGAGATGACCACCCGGCGAGGCAGGCCGCTGCCGTTCAGCGGCTGGACCGAGTTCGCCTCCGTCCTGATTTCACTCACCTCAGGCTCAGGCGGACCGTCCGGCGAGGCGGGGGACGACGGCGAAACCAGAACCCAACCCAGACAGGAGAACTAGTCAAATGAGAGGCATCGACAAGACCACGCGGCCGCGCCTGGCCACCATCCTCGCCGGCCTGGCCCTGCTCGTCGCGCTCGGTGGCACCGCCACCGCGGCGTCCGGGCTGATCAACGGCAAGAAGATCAAAAACCGCACGATCACGGGCAAGAAGCTGAAGAACGGCACTGTGACCAAGAACAAAATCGCTCCGGCGACGGTCAAGGCGTTGCAGGGGCAGATCGGACCTCAGGGGCCGAAGGGCGCGCCGGGGCAGGACGGAGTGGCCAACCCCGAGTTCGGGTCCGCCGACTCGGTCGTCCTGCCGGCCAACATCGAGACCGACGTCGTCTCACTTTCGGTGGCAGCCGGCCGATACCTGGTCATGGCCACGGCCAACCTGAAGTCCTCCGGCACCGGCAACGCCTCCTGCGTCGTCGGCACCAGCGACGGTGAGTTCAGTCCCGCGGCGACCTGGAAGTCACCGGTAGCGAACAGCTCATCGACGGTCCCGCTCGAGTGGATCACCGAAGCCTCGGTCACCACGATCAAGTTGATCTGCCACCCGGGAACGGTGCTCGGCGGCGCCAACGGCACTCTGATCGCGGTCCCGGTCTCCTGACCCGGGCGAGTCGGTCAGCCGGTGAGACCGGAGAGGGCGGCGATTGTCGCCACCCTCTCCGGCCTCGTCGTCTGGCCACGCCTTCTAGATGTAGTTCCTAAGGACGTTGTTTCGTAGATCCGGGTGACCTTGGATGCTGGGGGTGTCTAATCACCAGCTCCAAGGAGGCACCCGGATGGAAGTGCACGCTAACGCTTCGTTGACGCCGAGGGGTCGCCTGACCATGGTCAGGCGGCTCGAAAACGAGAAC
>Ga0153956_1001946_pt1 | contig 16506 bp, 17 predicted proteins | sample TSFL040MetaG_FD_104704 | JGI IMG/M metagenome (GOLD analysis project Ga0153956, IMG submission 104704) | Attine ant fungus gardens microbial communities from Florida, USA - TSFL040 MetaG | ecosystem: Host-associated > Fungi > Mycelium > Unclassified | place: USA: Florida, Wekiwa Springs...
GCCCTTGGCTTCCTGATAGAAGCCGCGCGCCATATAAAATCTGCCCAAAGCCAGATTGGCGGCGGAGCGCCCCTCGTCCGGCGCGATGGATGCTGCATCGATCAATTCATCGAGACGCGGAAGAAAACTCGCCTTCTGATTTTTCGCCCATTCGGCCGCATCGAACACCGAGGTCCCCCGCCTGCCCATGCGGCCGGACGAAACACCCGCCGCGGACAGCGTCAGTCCGCCGGGACGGCTGATGACGATTTTGTCCGAACGCGCCTCGACGCCGACATCGTCCGAATTCGTCGCAACCGCGACGCCCTGCACGGATTCCAACAACGAGAATTCCACGAAGTTCTGCGGACGCAGGAAGCCGCGCGCGGGCAGCGGCGCGGGGACGACCCACAGCGTATCGCCGACTTCCGGATCATGAAACCGGAACAGCGGACCGGGCTGCGCCATCGCGACGCTGACATTGGCGCGGCTCGGGTCGCCGACGCTGCGCTCGGCGGTCAGCGACAGCGAGGCCGACAGATCCTGATCCGCCACCGTAAGAACAACCCCATGCTGATCGCCCGAGAGCGAGATCAATTGCGGCCGCTTGAGTTTGATATGGATCGCCTGCCCGCCCTGCACCGGCACGCTTTCCGCTGCCGAGATCAGTGCGCCGCCTTCCGCCTCGATCGGCTGCACATCGAGTGGGGCGTTATCCGCCACGATCATCCAGATCGAGTCCGCTCGCTTGAACAGCGCCGTCGGCACGTTGCTTCCGAACGGAAACGTCACTCTGAAGTCGCTGCTGGTCCGCTTGGCGACGATGCCCTGCATGGACCGATCCGCCGTCGCCACATCCTTGGGCCCGGATATTGGTGTCGCGGTGCTTGCCGCATCGGATTTTCTGGGAAGATCCGCAGGCTTCGCTGCCTCGGCCTCACCGGATTTGCGCGGCAGGTCGCTGCGGTCGCCGGCCGTCTTTGGTGCGGGCACAGCTGGCGCTGCGGCAGCGGGAGCCTCTGCAGCGGGAACTTCGGCGGGCGCAGCAGATGCCGCCGGTGTTGTTACGACAGGTATTGCAGGCGCGGCAGGCTTCGCGAGCGGCACGGCCGCTTCCTGCTTCACCACCGGTTCGGCCGCGACCGGACGCGAGAGCGCCGGGCTGAGCGCCATGCCCGCCTTGCCGGTGTCGAAACCGATATCAACGATGTAGTTGCGCTCCTCGCGGAAGCCGTGAACATCGACCTCTCCGATCAGCGAGATCTCCACCGACGCATTGTCGCCCGAGATCGCCTGTTTCATGCTCTTGATGTTCGAAGGCGCGGACACCTTGGCATCGGCGAGATCGAACGTCAGCGGCGCGGAGAACGACAGCGTGTATTTGTCCGCGTTGAGCGACGAGGAGACGCTGACGCCTTCCGGCAATTCAAAGACAAAACGCACAAAGGTCGGCTGCACCGCCGTGCGCACCCGCACAGGCGGGCGCGCCTCGGCGGCTTCAACCTTTTTCTGCATCCGCAGAATGCGCTCGGCGGCAAGCGCACGCTCGGACAATTCCTTCACCACCTCGGCAGGCAGCGGCGGCGGCAGGCCGGTCCATTTCTCGGGCAGCAGGTCGATATAGATCCGCTCGCCCGCCACCATCTGATTGACACGGACCCTCTGGTTGAGCGCGAGACGGATCGCAGCGCCGTCCGGGTCGCGCCGCGCCGAAGCGATATAGGCAGGCACCGCGTCGTTGAGCGCTTCGACCGGCATGTCGACGGGCTTGGCGAAACGGACCACCATGATCGCGCCCGCCATCGACACTTCAGTCGGCACTTCTTCGGCGAAGCGCAGCAGCAGCCGCGCGTAACCATTCTCCTGGGTGAGTGTCGCTTCGCCCTTCACCGGATCGGCGGATGCGCGCCCAGGCCATGCCAGCGCGACAGCCACGAGCACAACAGAGAATGCCGCGCGCGCAAAAGCGCGCGCCCGGGCCAGCCGCCCGAACGCTCCACGCCACCTCATGGATTGCAACGCAGCCTGCTCGGCCATGTGCTCCGTCTCTTTGGCTCTCCCGAACGCCGGGAGCCCGGATAACCGGACCACCCTAGAATCCCGCGTTTAATGCGCTATTAAGTCCACACCTTTGAAATCATTAGGCTTGCTGCGCCCGTGCGCGGCTTCGTACGCCAAGAATGCTTCCGAGGTGTCGTTTCTTAAATCCCGGTAAAATGGGCCATGATCCGGGTTAAGGAAGCATTAACCATGGCGAACGCGGCACTGATCTTTTCGGCGGATCGCAGCTCGCTTCCAAGGACCATTCTCGTCGCGCGCGCCTACCCGGCCTGCACATGCCCTTCGACGGATAGCTCTGCCGGCGGCAGGCCGGAAACGTGACGCCGGTACATGGCTTCGAAAAGATTTTCGAGATCGGCGGTGAAGCGCCGCACGTCGAAGAGTGAGCTTGTTCGGAGGTTCTCGGCCAACCTCTTGCGAATGCCCTCAAGTCGATCGGCATCGATCGCCAAAGCGACGGCGCGTTCGATGTAGTCTTCGCGCGACAGCGTGACGAGATCATCCTGAAGGCCGATTGCGGTCAGGATGCTCGCTGCCACCCGGCCCGCGAAGGCCGTACCCTGTCTCGTGAGAACAGGCAGACCGGTCCAAAGGGCATCGCTGGCCGTGGTGTGCGCGTTGACCGGAAACGTATCGAGAAACAGGTCCGCGAGCCTGTGCCGGGAAAGATGATCAGGAAGATCGACCCTGGGCGCAAAGACCAGCCGGTCCGGATCAATCCCACGCGTGGCCGCTTCCCGCCGAAGGTTTTGCACGACCACCTCGCGGTTCTTCAGCAGCCATAACACGCTCCCAGGGACGCGGTGCAGGATCATCATCCAGTCGGTGAAAATGTCCGGATTGATCTTGTTGTTGTTATTGAAGCAGCAAAACACCAACTCTTTATCGGGCAGCCCATGATCTTTCCGAAACACCGGCCCGCTCGGAACCGTGCGAGCCGTCGTGTCGTTCACCTGATAGCAGTTCGGCAGATACGCCAAACGCTCCGTGAAGTTGTCCCGCTGCGACGGCGGCGCGACGATCTTGTCGGCGACAATATAATCGATGAATTCCGCGCCCATCGTCGAAGGATAACCGAGATATGCGACCTGGATCGGCGCGACACGCGCTGCAAAGATATCCGTGCGTGGATCTTGCAGATAACCGTTCAGATCGATCGCAACATCGATCCGCTGTTCGCGCACGACACGCACAGCATCGTCCGTAGACATGTTCGGTCCGAGATCGAAGCACTCGTCAAAAGAACTGCGAACGCGATCCGACATCCCTCCAGATACCTGGGGGCCAATGAAAAATCCGACGACATCAAATCTCGACCTATCGTGAAGATCGAATAATTTTGCGATCAGGATAGATGTCGCGTGTTGTCGGAAATCGGATGAGAAATACCCAAGCCTCATCTTAGCGCGTTGAGGCTGCCTCTCGAACACCGGCGCCTTTGAAACCGATAGGTATGTCAAATTGGCGTAAGCCCGAGACGCTTTTAGGTGAAGCACCGGATCATCGTACGCATAGAGAAGATATGAGGGCAGAGAGGGATGCCTGCCCTCATCAATTTCGATTTTCATTTGGCGGATATCGTCTTCCCGATATCTCCAGTCGCAGAGCATCGCAGCGGAGCCAAACCGATCACCGAGAAGAAACCTTTGGTGCGGATCCAACGACAAGGCCCGCTCGAAGCTCTGAAGCGAGCACTCAAAATCTCTCATCGCGACGAAGGCGCCGCCGCGGCCAGCCCATGCCTCGGCGAGATCCGGCGAAATCTCGATTGCCCGGTCAAACGCCGCAACGGCTTCGGTGTATGATTTATGGGACGATACGAGAGTATTCCCGAGCCCGGTCCACGCATTCGCGTTTTTCGGATTTTCCGACAACAGCCGTTTGTAGACAGGAAAGGCCTCATCGAAGCGCTGAGCCTGCGCGAGAACCGTCGCACGCCCAAGCATCGCATCCTCGTTCTGCGGATCAGCCGACAGAATGCGGTCGTAGATCGATAGCGCTTCACCGAAGCGGTCGAGACGGCGCATGGCATTCGCACGCGTCAGTTGAGCATCCGTCAAGGATGGATCGATTTTCAGTGCATCTTCCGTAGCTTTGATCGCATCCGCATAACGGCCGAGACGCCCCAACGCAAAACCAAGCACCGCCAAGACCTCGGCATTCTGCGGCTCCGCCGCAAGAACACGTTCTGCCAACTTGCAGCCTTCTTCGAAGCTGCCTTGATGAACCAAGACTGATGCAAGGTTCGCCAGCGATGGACCATGCGAAGGCACCATCTCAAGAGTCGCTCTGAAATGACGTTCAGCCTCTGCTAGATCGCCTCGGTCGAGACAGTCCAGTGCATTGAAAAAATGCTGTTTCGCCAAATCCGTCGCGGTCATGGGCTGCTTTTACGGGTTCCAACGTCCTTTTTCAAAGGCCGTAAATACGAAAAAAGCCTGGCATCCTGAGGGACGAAGGAAATGCCCGATAAGCCTACGCCGCAAGATAAAGTCCAGCGCACGCGACGCCCCGCAAAAACGGGGCCTACAGGGCGAACCGACGGCCACCCTGTCAAGTATGTGCTTCCGATTGTCTTTAATTGACCGGGCGGCCTTCGATCTTCGGCAGATCGGACAACGATGCCGACTTCTCCCCGCCTGCCCGGCGCGCGATCTCCACCGTCAGCCGCTCGGCGTTTTCCGGCTGCATCTGTCCGACGATGTCGGATAGCTTGCGCGGCGCGATCTGCGAAGCGATCTGATAGAGAACGGCAATGTCGAGGCGGTCGAATACCTTGGCGGCGTCCTTCGGCTTCATGTTCTCGTACATCGTGACGAGGTCTTTCAGCTTCGCCGCTTCCGCCTTTGCCTTCTGACCCTCGGCCGCGGTGATGCGCGCTTCCGTCGCCTTCAATTCCTGCAGCTTGCCGTCCAGCTTCTGCTCGGCGGTCTTGACGAGGTTTTCGCGGATATCGATCTCGCGGGAACGCGCCTCGATTTCCTGCCGTCGCGATTGCAACCGCTCCAGCACCGCGCGCTCCGAAGGCGATACCGCCGTCGCGGGATCAGGCTGTGCCGCGACGTCCTCCGGCCGCTGGGTAGAAACCCCAGCCGGCTCGGCAGGCTTCGATTCCGGCGCATGTTCGACCGAACCGGTAACGTCGGACGGATCGAACGTGTTGCTACGACCCGTCGGGAAATTCAGGGCAGTCTCCGCCCATGACTTCGGCCGCACCGGATCATCCCGGAAAATATATCCGCCATCCAGAAGCAGGCCCGAGATCTTGAGCACGGCCAGACAACTGGCCGCGATCAAAAGCAGCGGGACGATCCGGAATTCGCGGAGCAGACTCTTCATGCCGCAAGACCACGCCGTCGCTCGGAGAAGGCCTGCGCCGCCGCGACCACCGATTTCGCGTCGGTACGTGCCGGTGCAGCGCCGTCAGCCGAGGCACGGGCCGCTACCGCGATATCGCAGAGCCGCTTCAGGATTTCGCTGCCGACCGCGATCTGCTTGCCGAGCGATCCGGACAGATCGGAGGCTTCCGACAACTGCGCACCGAGATTCTCGTCGCATTCGCGCACTGTGACCTTGAGACCGCCGATGGCGCGCTCGGCGATTTCGGTCGCGGTGATCAATTCGGAGATCGTCGCCTTCAGCGACTGCTCGTCCGCCTTCAATATCTTCAGGCGCTTGTTGAGGATGCGGCAGTAAGCGATCGTCCAGATCAGCAGGACTGCGACGAGACCTTCGATAGCCATTCCCATCACGTGGTTCATTGTGCCTCCATCAGTTTTGTTTGCTCGTCCTGCTTCTCGAACATCGCGTAGGTCGTATGCGGCTTGTGCAGCGGCTTCGAGACGCGGATCGCGACGCGGTCGCCGACCCGCCCCATCCGTCCCTCGCTCAATTTCACGTCGCCGCAGCGCACCGACACCATCGCATCGGGGCGAATGTCGAGCGGCAGCGTGTCGCCGACTTTCAGCGACATCAGTTGTTTCAGCGGCATGTCGGCTTCGTAGAGCACGGCATCGACATACATTTCCGCCTGAGCGATCTCGGTGGCGAGATGGCCTTCCCAGATCGGGTCACGGCCGAATTTTTCGCCCATGAACATCTGCAACAGCACGTTGCGGATCGGTTCGATGGTCGCGTAAGGCAGCAGCAATTCGACATTGCCGCCGCGATCTTCCATGTCGACGCGCAGCCGCACCAGAATGGCGGCGTTAGCGGGACGGCTAATGGCGGCGAAACGCGGATTGGTCTCGAGACGATCGATTGTAAACGTTACCGGCGACAACGGCCGGAATGCCTGTTCGGCATCCGCCAGCACGACTTCGACGAGGCGCTTGACGAGATTGGTCTCGATGGTGGTGTAGGGCCGCCCCTCGATGCGCAGCGAGGTCTGGCCGCGACGACCGCCGAGCAGCACGTCGATCATCGAATAGATCAGGCTGGAATCGACGGTGAACAGCCCGAAGTTCTCCCACTCCTCCGCCTTGAACACGGTGAGCACGCAAGGCAACGGGATCGAATTCAGATAGTCGGCGAAACGCACCGAGGTAATGCGGTCGAGCGAGACTTCAACGTTGTCGGAGGTGAAGTTGCGCAGGCTCGTCGTCATCAACCGCACCAGGCGGTCGAACACGATTTCGAGCATCGGCAGACGCTCGTAGGACACCATCGCCGAGTCGATGATGGCGCGAATGCCGGAGTGGTCTTCGAGATGGACTTCGCCGTCGCTGAAGCCAAGGAGATTGTCGATCTCCTCCTGCGACAGCACCCGCTCGCCGCTGGACTTGCCGTTGCCCAGACCCCGGCTGCCGCCGTCGACCATGGCGGCCCATTGCTCCGCCATCGACTCCGTGAGTTCATTGGCGGCGGCTTCGGCGGCCGCCTCTTCCGGGTCCTCCGAGTCGAGCGCGCCTTCCCATTGGGCGGCAAGCGCGTCCTGATCGACGTCACCCGGCGTCATTGGATCACCACTTCCTTGAACAGCACGGCGTTGACATGGTCCGGCGCGATCGCGGCGTTGACGCGCTTGGTGAGTTCTTCCTTCATCCGGAACAAGCCGATCGAGCCGTTGAGATCGTTGGCGCGCAGCTCGCGCAGATAAGTCTGGAACAGGTCGGTCACCCGGGGAACCGCAGGCTTGATCTTCTCGACCAGCGAAGCCTCCTTCAGCTCCAGCACGGCCCTGACCTTGAGATATTGAATGCGATCGCCCGGATTGGCCGCGAGGTTGACCAGCACGTCGGGCACTTCGAGAAAGACCGGAGGTGCCGCGGCCTTGGTTTCGGCCGAAGCATGCTGCTCGTCATGGCCGCGCAGGAACACGTACCAGCCGAGGCCGCCGACCGCGAGCGCCAGGACCACCGCACCCGCGATCATGAGAATCTTGCGCTTACCGCTCGGCGCGGCTTCAGCCGCAGCCTCTTCGGTACCCTCTACGACCTGATCCTCGTCTGCCATCGCCCGTCCCGTCAGGATGAGCCCGATGTGCCGAACTGGCTTGAATACGCGAGACAAAGGCCGCCGGCGCATGAGCGCCTTACTGCGCCGACGCTAGGTCGCAATGGTTAACGGTTTCTTTCTTTTGGTCCCGAACTGGGAAAATTTTGCCGGGCAAACATGGTCAACAAGACCTTATTGCCGCCCGGCTACCGCCTTCCGCATCGGTCCATCCATTTGAAATCTCATGATTTTCAAAACTGGCACGGCTCTCGCATTACCCAACGCGAACCGCACGCTTGGGAGAGCGGACGGTTTAACGAACCGCCATCGGCTTTGGGAGAGGCAGAAGGCGGTTTTGCAAGGGGAGACTTGCGATGGAGAACACGACTCTCATCGCGCTATCGCGCCAAATGACGCTTGAGCGGCAGCTCGACGTCGTCGCCAACAACGTGGCGAACGTCGGCACCAACGGCTACAAGTCCGATTCCTCGCTGTTCGAGGAATATCTGCGTTCGGGCGCACACGAGGACAATTTTTCCGCCAACGATCGCCGCGTCAGCTTCGTGCATGACCGCGCGACGGTCCGCGATTTTACGCAAGGTCCGCTCGATAACACCAAGAACCCGCTCGATGTCGCCATCAGCGGCAACGGCTTTTTCACGATCCAGACGCCGGGCGGCGAGCGTTATAGCCGCGACGGCCGGTTCCAGATCAATTCGCAGGGCCAGCTCGTCAACGCCAGCGGCCATCCGGTGCTGGGCACCAGCGGCGTCATCACGCTCCAGCCGACCGACCACGACATCAAGATTACGGACGACGGCACCGTCACCGTGCTGGAAGGCACGATCACGCAGACCGACTCCGTTCGCGGCAAACTGAAACTCACCTCCTTCGCCAACCTGCAGCAATTGAAGAAGGAAGGCTCGAACCTGTTTGCGGCGCCTGCGGGCGTCTCCGGTCAGGCCGATACGAAATCCACCGTCAAGGAAGGTTTCATCGAGCGCTCGAACGTCAACGCGATTGCCGAGATGAGCCGGATGCTGGAAATCACCCGCACCTATCAGAACATTTCGAACCTGATGCAGCAGCAAGCGGATTTGCGGAAGAACGCCATCCAGATACTGGCCGAAGTGCCGGCCTGAGGAGATTGAACGATGCGTGCTCTCTATACTGCCGCGACGGGAATGGCCGCTCAGGAACTGAACGTCCAGGTCATCTCCAACAACATCGCGAACCTGCGCACCACCGGCTACAAGAAGCAGATGGCGAGCTTCCAGGACCTGCTCTACGAGCACGTCCAGCGCGTCGGCGCGCAAGCCTCCGATCAGGGGACCGTGCTGCCGGTCGGCATCGATATCGGCGCCGGCGTCAGGACCGTCGGCACCCCGCGCCTGATGACGCAGGGCACGCTGTCGCCGGTCGGCGGCGATCTCAACATCGCGATCCGCGGCGAAGGTTACTTCAAGATCCAGTTGCCGGACTCGACCTACGCCTACACGCGTGACGGCTCGTTCACGACCGACGGCCAGGGCCGTATCGTCAACGCGCAGGGCAATCTGCTGCAGCCGACGATCTCGGTGCCGCAGAACGCCTCGCAGCTCACGATCAATGCGCAGGGTCAGGTCTCGGTGATGCTGCCGGGCACGACTACGCCTTCAGTGATCGGCCAGATCGGCCTTACCCGCTTCATCAACAAGTCGGGCCTGCAACCCATCGGCGACAACCTCTTCACCGACACCCCCGCATCCGGCCCGCCGCAGGACGGCCTCGCCAATGCCGACGGCTTCGGCGACATGCAGCAGGGCAATCTCGAACAGGCCAACGTCGAGGTGGTCTCGGAAATCTCCGACCTGATCGCCGCCCAGCGCGCCTATGAAATGAACGCCAAGGTCGTCAGTGCCGCCGACCAGATGATGCAATCCACCACCGGCATGCTGCGCTAAGCCATGAGCACGATCATGACACCCACCTTCATGAAGACCGGCTTCGCCCTCGCCGCTTTCCTGCTCGCCGCTTCGCCCGCTCTCGCGGACCCGATGCAGGACACGATCCACGGTCCCTCGTTGCGCGACAGCGCCGTCATCATGAGCGACGTGGTGCGGATCGGCGATCTCGTCGACAACGCAGGCGCCGCTTCGCAGATCGCGATCTACCGCGCGCCCGACCTCGGCACCACCGGCATGCTACGCACCGCGCAACTGATCGAGACGTTGCGCGCCAATCAGGTGATCGGCGTCGACACCCACAATCTCAAGGAAATCGCGATCACCCGCGCATCGCGCCCGCTTCCGGCCAAGGACGTCGAGCAGCAGGTGGCGAAAGCCCTGGCGCATCGCGGCGGCCTTGGCGATGCCGAGAACCTGTCTCTGACCTTCGACCGCGAACTGCGCGACATCCAGCTCGATCCCGCCATCACCGGCGACATGATCCCGGTTGCCACCTATTACGATGCCCGCAGCCACCGCTTCGACGTGCTGTTCGACATCGCCAGCGACGCCTCCTCCACGCCCGCGAAGCTGCGCTTCACCGGCACCGCGATCGAAACCGTGCAGGCCGCCGTGCTGATGCGCCCGATGGAACGCAGCGACGTCATCAAGGCTTCCGACATCAGCATCGAGCGACGTCCGAAGGCCGAAGCCGGCCCTGACGGAATGTCGCTCGACCGCGCGATCGGCATGCAGATGCGTCACACGATGCGCGCCGGACAGGCGCTGCGGACATCCGATCTCGCCAAGGCGGACCTCGTGACGCGCGACCAGGGCATCACGCTGATCTACGAGGCTCCCGGCATCTATCTCACCGGCCGCGGCAAGGCGCTCGAAGCCGGAACCAAGGGCGACACCGTCAACGTCATGAACCTGCAATCGAAGCGCACCGTGCAGGGCATCGTCGTCGGGCCGGGTCAAGTCGCCATCATCGCCGCCAAGCCGCGCGTCATGCGACCCACCACTCTCGCCGTCAACGCGACCGAAGCCGGAAAGACCGAGTAAATGTACAGGCATCGCAAACTTCATCTGCTCCGCACCGTTGCCGCGCTCGCGGCGATCGGATGCCTCGCGGGCGGCTGCTCCTCGCTCGAGCGCCTCGCCAACATCGGCGAGCAACCGAAGCTCTCGGCGATCGACAACCCGACGACGAAGGCAGGCTACAAGCCGGTGTCGATGCCGATGCCGACGCCGCAACCCGCCTCCTACAATCCGAATTCGCTGTGGCGGAACGGCTCGCGCGCCTTCTTCAAGGATCAGCGCGCCCATCAGGTCGGCGACATTCTCACCATCACCGTCAACATCACCGACAAAGCCAACATCGCCAACGAAACCCAGCGCAGCCGCGCCAGCACCGAGGATTCCAACATCACGAACTTCTTCGGCGTGAAGAAGGTGCCCGGCACCAATGCCGCGGGCAACATGCTGACGACGGGCTCGACCGCATCCAGCGACGGCAAGGGCTCGGTGGTGCGTCAGGAAGCGGTGCAGACCAACGTCGCCGCCGTGGTCACGCAACTGCTGCCGAACGGCAATCTCGTCGTCGAGGGCAAGCAGGAAATCCGCGTCAATTACGAGATGCGCGAACTGGTGGTCGCGGGCATCGTGCGGCCCGAAGACATCCAGAGCGACAACACCATCGACTCCAGCAAGATCGCGCAAGCCCGCATCGCTTATGGCGGCCGTGGCCAGATCTCCGACGTCCAGCAACCACGCTACGGCCAACAGGTGATGGACGTCCTGCTCCCGTTCTAATCGCGAATTCTCCCCTCGCGATCTCCCGAGCTCCCACGCCGATCCGTGAACCTAGGCATGGAAAGGCGTATACGACACGGCCTCCGCTAGCTCCCCTGGCGCGAGGCCGTGATCGTTTTCAGAATATGCACGCGTGAAAGACCTAACCGAGCCGCTCGGCAACCCATCGCGCGGCTGCCGCAAACACTTGCTCGTGCCGCGCGGCGGTCGGCTTGCCTCCTTGCGTATAGACAGCAATCACGATCGGCACGTCGGACTTTGTCCATGCCACGGCGATGTCGCCTGCCGCGTCCTTGCCGTTGCTGCCGGTCTTGTCGCCGATCCGCCAATCCTTCGGCAGGCCACTGCGCAGGCGATTGCCGCCGGTCTTGCAGTTCAACAACCAACCGGTCAGATGTTCGCGCGAGGACGGCGACAACGCATTCCCCAGCACGAGGCGCTTGAGGTTGCCCGCCATTGCCGCGGGCGTTGTGGTGTCATGCGGATCACCCGGCGGCGAACGATTGAGCTCCGGTTCGTTGTGATCGAGGCGCGACGTCGTGTCACCAAGCGATCGCCAGAATGCGGTGAGCTTCGCAGGACCGCCGATGTGCTTGAGCAGCAGGTTGGCGCAGGTATTGTCGCTGAGTTCAACCGCGCCCTTGCACAGTTCGGCGATCGAGAGCGTGCCCTTGGCAAGATTTTCCTTAGCGACAGGCGCATAGTCCAGAATATCCTTCCGCCCGTAAGAGATCGTCCGGTCGAGACGATCGGCACCACGATCCACACGGGCAAGCATGCAGGCCGCAAGCGAGGCCTTGAACGTGCTGCACATCACGAAGCGTTGGTTCGCACGCCATGCGAGCGTCACGCCGGAGCTGACGTTTTCGGCATAAAGGCCAATCTTCCCGCCGGTCGCACGTTCATAGTCCTTGAGGAAGGACGGCGCATCGTCGGCAACAGCCGGCCACGCGGCCAGCACGGGCACGACGGCAGGCATCGCAACAAGCAAGGCACGTCGATTGATGATCATGAAAATTCCTGAAGCGGAATGGTCCATCCAGCTTCAGCAGCCATTCACGCCGAGACTATGGCAGTCCCGTTATTCGTCGCGATAGACCTTCTCGCGCTTCTCGTGGCGCTCCTGCGCCTCGACCGACAGGGTCGCGATGGGACGTGCCTCAAGCCGCTTCAGCGAGATCGGCTCGCCGGTCTCTTCGCAATAGCCGTAGGTATTGTCCTCGATGCGCTGGATCGCGGCATCGATCTTGGAAATCAGCTTGCGTTGACGATCGCGCGCGCGCAGTTCGATGGCGCGGTCGGTTTCCGACGATGCACGGTCGGCAAGATCGGGGTGATTGACGTTTTCTTCCTGCAACTGCTGAAGCGTGGTTTTCGCTTCGCGCAGGATCTCTTCTTTCCACGCGAGAAGCTTGGCGCGGAAGTATTCGCGCTGCCGTTCATTCATGAACGGCTCTTTCTCGGACGGTTTATAGGCCTTCACTTTTTCCAACACCGATTCTCATCCCCAGCCAGGGCGATCCGGGTCGCCGGGCGGTGCTTATATAGCGGTGATCCATGACAGACAATACAGGGAAACACCGCTGCGCGGGGCTATGCCCCGTTAACTGCGGAACCGGGGGCGGAATTGATGAAAATGCCCGCGGAACAGGCATTTTTGGGCCGAAAAATAGAAGTTTTTGCTAGTGCGGCGATGCAGCGGTTCGCTTCATTTTCTCCGCGAATTCTTCAAACGCCGGATCACCGCGCGGCTTTTGCGATCTCGACCTCGACCCGCAACTCGATCTCGGACAACACCTGATCGAGCCCGGCATCTCCCGAACTCATCTTCAATTCGGTCGCGGCTCCGCGCAGCCGGTTGACCATGGATGAGTCCAGCGTCCCCGACAGCATTCCAATCTTGAGATCGTCGAGAAGGTCGAGCGCGCTCTTGCCGCGCGCGACGGATTTCCGGCGACGCTGGGTCGGGTCTTCTTCGATGCCCTGAAGCGCCAGCAGCGCATCGATGCCCGCGGCCGCGCGCGGCGCGGTGGCGGCGCGCGTCTCGGTCGCGGTCGTCATCTCGTCGAGCGTGAAGCCGCCCGCACTTGTGCGCCGCGCCAAGGCGGGCGCTCCGAAAGTGGTGCCGTTGGGTCCGTTGATTCGCATGATGGTCTCGCCTTGCATCGTCTCAGCCCGACGAAGGGACACACGAGCTATGGCGGCAGACTTGCGCCCTCATGGTTAAGAATTCCTAAACGACCCGGCAGAATTTACCGGTCCGGCAAGTTCGGCGCGGCCTTGCGGCGCTCCCGATTTATGCTCGGCCGAAAAAAACACAGTAATTTCAATACCAATTCCCCCAAAAAAACTGGCATGGCTCTCGCAAGGCTCTCTCCGGTTCTCCTGTGGGAGCGGGCGAACCAAGGAAGACAGAACCTCAGCGGGGAGCGAGGATGGTTCGGCTATTTCAGGCGCTGTGCGGAGCGGCGATCGCGGTCTTGATCGCGATCGGACCGACTTGCGCGACATCGCGTATCAAGGATCTCGCCAATATCGAAGGCGTGCGCCAGAACCAGTTGATCGGTTACGGCCTCGTCGTCGGCCTCAACGGCACCGGCGATACCCTCAACAACATTCCCTTCACCAAGCAGTCGCTGCAAGCGATGCTGGAACGCATGGGCGTCAACATTCGCGGCGCCACGATCCGCACCGGCAACGTCGCCGCGGTGATGGTGACCGGCAACCTGCCCGCCTTCGCCACGCAAGGCACGCGCATGGACGTCAGCGTCTCGGCGATGGGCGACGCCAAGAGCCTGCAAGGCGGCACCCTGCTCGTCACGCCCCTGCTCGGCGCCGACGGCAATGTCTACGCGGTCGCGCAGGGCTCGCTCGCGATCGGCGGTTTTTCGGCCGAAGGCCAGGCCGCCAGTGTCACGCGCGGCGTGCCGACCAACGGACGCATCGCCAACGGCGCGCTGGTCGAACGCGAGATCGAGTTCGCGCTGAACAAGCTTCCCAATGTCCGCCTCGCGCTGCGTAATGGCGATTTCACCACGGCCAAGCGCATCGCCGCCGCCGTCAACGATTACCTCGGCAACAAGGTCGCCGAACCTGTCGATCCCTCGACCGTGCAGCTCAGCATTCCGGCGGAATTCAAGGGCAACGTCGTGGCGCTGCTGACCGAGATCGAGCAGTTGCAGGTCGAACCGGACATCGGCGCCAAGATCATCATCGACGAACGCTCGGGCATCATCGTGATGGGCCGCGACGTGCGCGTCGCCACTGTCGCGGTCGCGCAGGGCAATCTCACCGTGACGGTGTCGGAAAGCCCGCAGGTCAGCCAGCCCAATGCGTTCGGCAGCGGGCGAACCGTCGTCACGCCCAATACCAATATCGGGGTTCGGGAAGACGGCAAAAAACTCGCACTGGTGAAGGACGGCGTTTCGCTCCAACAACTTGTCGACGGTCTCAATGGCTTGGGTATCGGTCCGCGCGACATGATCAGCATCCTGCAGGCCATCAAGGCCGCGGGCGCGATCCAGGCCGACATCGAGGTGATGTGATGAACGCATCTCCCTCCATGCCGCTCGTCAACGGCCGCGCCGATCCGCTGTTTGCCCAGGCGCTGGAAAAAGTCTCGCCGCAGAACCAGGCCAAAGCCAAAGCCAAGGCGGAGGATTTCGAGGCGGTGTTTCTCAACTCGATGTTCTCACAGATGACGGACGGCCTGAAGGGCGAAGGCCCGTTCGGCGACACCAAAAGCACCGGCGTCTGGCGCTCGATGATGACCGACCAGTACGCGCGGTCGTTTGCCAAGGCGGGCGGCATCGGCATCGGCAACGAAGTCTACCGCACGCTGATCATGCAACAGGCCAACAAATCGGCTTAAGGCCGGGAGCATCCTCATGAACGCCGGACTTTCCCAAAACACCGCTCCCGCACCGATCGTTCCGGCTTCGACACCGGCCGAAGCGCAGCGGCTCGCGGATGGATTGATGAGCATCATGGCGAGCCTGCTCGATATCGTGGAGCAGGAAACCGAACTGGTGCGCGCGGGCAAGGTTCGCGAAGCGATGGCGATGGAAACCCGGAAAGGCGAAATCTCGCGCGACTACATGCGCGCCGTCTCCGAAGTCAAACACAGTACCGCTTACTTCAAGCGCTCGACGCCGGACCTGCTGGCGACGCTGCACCGACACCACGACACCTTCCGCGCCATGCTGCAGGTCAACCTCACCGTGCTTGCGACCGCGCATGCGGTCTCGGAAGGCATCATTCGCGGCGTCAACAACGAAATCCAGCGCCGCCGCAATCCGCAGGGCTATACCGCCGCTGGCCAGCGCGCCGCGCCGAACCACCGCTACGCCGCCCCGCTCACGCTCAGCCGCTCGCTTTAGGCACAGTCATCTCCCTCGTCGTTCCGGGGCGCGAGCCAACGGGTCGGCGCACTGTCCGGAATGACGAAAGACCAAATGCCTCACGCACGATACAATTCGATTTAAATTGCGACACCGCTCCTAGGGTCGCTTTCAGACTTCCTGTTTCAAAGTTCCCGCGAAGGGAAGCACTTTGACTCACAGGAGGCCAGGAGGCTGCCATGAGCACGGATTTCAGTATCAGACCGGTGGGCGCATCGGTCATCGCGCCTGCTGTCGTGCAGCAGGTGCCGGACGCCGCGAAGTCGGCCGTACCGACACAACTCGGTTCCGACAAGGCCGTGATCGCAGCGTCGAACACGCAGTCGAACAGTTCGGACCCGCGCGCCAACACCAACCTCGGCCACCAGATCATGATCGATCGCGCGGCCGCGGAAGTCGTCTATCAGGTGGTGGACAATCGCACCAACATCGTCGTCAATCAGTATCCCGACGAGACGCGGCTGCGGGCGCGGGCTTACTTGCGTGCGCAGGACGAAGCCAGGCAGGACAAGAAGACCAAGCATCAGGCCGACCGCGAGGCGTAAACGGGCCAATATTCACAGAAACAAAACAGGCCGCAGAAAATTCTGCGGCCTGTTTTGTTTCTGAAAAGGGATGAGAATCTTCAGCTTCGCGTCGCGTAAGCCGTCTCGAGCGACTGCGCGCCGGTCGCGGCATTGGTCATCACGGTCTTGATCTGCGCCTTGCCGTTCCCGGCCAAGAGGAATTTCGAATCCCCGAACCTGAACGCATTGTCCTTGATCAGAACGTCCTGATACTTCAGCGTCGAACCGCTCTGATAGCGGACCTTGGCGCGGAAGCCGTCCACGTTCGAAACCTGAATCGAGAACTTGGTGTTGTCCGCGTAAGCCCCGGTCCATGAACCCTGA
>Ga0153956_1001947_pt1 | contig 16505 bp, 16 predicted proteins | sample TSFL040MetaG_FD_104704 | JGI IMG/M metagenome (GOLD analysis project Ga0153956, IMG submission 104704) | Attine ant fungus gardens microbial communities from Florida, USA - TSFL040 MetaG | ecosystem: Host-associated > Fungi > Mycelium > Unclassified | place: USA: Florida, Wekiwa Springs...
GCACTGGGGCCGGGTGCCGATGGTGGTGCTGGCGACGGTGGCGACGGTGATCGCCTCGCAGGCGGTGATCTCGGGCGCCTTCTCGGTGACCAAGCAGGCGATCCAGCTCGGCTTCCTGCCGCGGCTGCAGATCCGTCACACCTCCGCCAAAGAGATCGGTCAGGTCTACCTGCCCGCGGTCAACTGGTTCCTGCTGATCACGGTGGTGGCGCTGGTGATCGGCTTCGGCTCCTCGACCAAGCTCGGCGCCGCCTACGGGATCGCGGTCACCTGCACGATCACCGCCGACACTCTGCTCTTCCTCGTGATCGCCAAGGCGCTGTGGAAGAAACCCGGATGGCTGGTCGGCATCGGCGCCGCCGTCTTCTTCACCATCGACCTCGCCTTCCTCGCCGCCAACCTGACCAAGACCGAGCACGGCGGCTGGTTCCCGCTCTCGATCGGCTTCGTACTGTTCGCCGTCCTCAGCACCTGGCGCCGCGGCACCCGGGAAATCAGCGACTCGCGGATCGAGGCGGAGGGCTCCCTGCAGTCGTTCGTCGACGAACTGCACGCCGCCGATCCGCAGCCGCCGCGCACCCCCGGCACCGCCGTCTACCTGAACGCGCGCCGCGAGACGACTCCGCTCGCCCTCCGCGCCAGCCTCGAACACGGCCACTCCCTGCACGAGTCGATCGTGATCATCTCGATCGAGACCACCCGCACGCCCTACGTCTCCGACGCGGAGCACCTGGTGGTCGACCACCTCGGCTACGAGGACGACGGCATCTCCCACCTGACCGCCAAGGTCGGCTTCCAGGAAGCGATCAAGGTCCCGCACATCTTCGCTCTAGCCTGCACCCGCGGCCTCGAGGGCGACGCCCGCGAGGAGGACGCCGTCTACTACCTCTCGCAGGTGACGCTCCGTCCCGCCGCCCGCCCCGGCGGCATGCGGCGCCGGCGCAAGCAGCTCTACATCGCCCTCGCCCGCAACGCCTCCAGCCCGGCCGACTACTTCCACCTGCCGGCCGATCGCACGGTGACGATCGGCTCGACGATCGATCTTTAGTCCGCGCGGGGTTTAAAAACAAACGATTCTGAGGATTACTTCCCGCAGGGAGTTCACGGGAGGCAGGGACCACCGTGTATTGGGAAGGAGAAGTTCATGGAAGTGTCCAGACAGACCAGGCGGCTCTCGCGGGGGGCGCTCGCGCTTGTCGTGGTCGCGATGGCGATGCTCGGCGTGGCAGCCGGCGCGTCGGCGGCGACCTACACCGCGCTCGGCGATTCCTACGCCGCCGGGCCGTTGATCCCGAACCAGTCGCTGAACCCGCTCGGGTGCCTGCGCTCGGATCACAACTACGCGCACCTCGCCGCCTCGGCGAAAGGGCTGACGCTCACCGACGTCAGCTGCAGCGGCGCGACGACCAACGACATGACCGAAACGCAGAACGTCGAACCGGGGCCGAACCCGCCCCAGTTCAACGGCCTGAACGCCGGCACCAACGTCGTCTCGCTGACGATCGGCGGCAACGACATCGGGTTCACGGAAATCATCGAGAGCTGCATCACCTACAACCCGTTCTCGACCCCGTGCAAGGACAAATACGACCCGGGCGGCCATGACCAGCTGGCCGAACGGATCGCGAACACGGCGCCGAAGGTGGCGGCGGTGCTCCAGGGCATCCACAGCCGCTCACCGAACGCGCGCGTCTTCGTCGTCAACTACCCGGACATCCTGCCGAGCGGCAGCGGCTGCTGGCCGACCATCCCGCTCTCCTTCGGCGACGTGCCCTACCTGCACGCCACCGAGGAACGGCTGAACGCGATGCTGGCGACGACGGCCGCCGCCAACGGCGCGACCCTGGTCGACTGGTACACCCCCAGCATCGGCCACGATGCCTGCAAGGGCAGCTCGACCCGTTGGGTCGAACCGCTGATCCCGGGCGAACTGTCGGCCCCGGTCCATCCCAACAAAGCGGGGATGGCGGGCGGCGCCGCGGCCCTCGAGGCCGCGATCGGCTGACCCACCCGGCACACGGCGGCTACTCGCCGCCGTGTGCCTCCTTCGCCAGCCAGTCCCACTCCTCCCAGCTCGCGAGACGGCGTTCGTAGTCGGGGCGGACGATGCCGAACGCGTCGCGGCCGAAGAAGCAGCGCAGCGGCGGCTTCTCCGCGTCGACCAGCTTCAGGATCGCCGGGCCGCTCGCCTCCGGGTCACCCGCCGAGCGCGACCCGAGCTGTTTGCGGCGCTCCTCGCGCATCGGCTCGTAGGCGTCGATCGGCTCCGAGCGGATGCTCGACGGGCCGCTCCAGTCGGTGGAGAAGCCCTGCGGCTCGACCAGCGTCACGTCGATGCCGAAGCGGGCGACCTCGAGCGAGAGCGATTGGCTGAACGCCTCCAGCCCCCACTTCGACGCGTGGTAGAGCCCGACTTCCGGGAACGCGGTGACGCCGCCGATCGAGGACACCTGGATGATGTGGCCGGAGCCCTGCTCGCGCATGATCGGCAGCGCCGCCTGGGTCACCCAGAGCGCGCCGAAGAGGTTCGTCTCGATCTGGTCGCGCGCCTCCGCCTCGCTGACCTCCTCGACCGCGCCGAAGAGCCCGTAGCCGGCGTTGTTGACGACGACGTCGAGCCGGCCGAACGCCTCGTGCGCCTGCCGCACCGCCGCGAAGTCGGCGTCGTGGTCCTGCACGTCGAGCGCCATCGTCAGCACGCCCTCGCCGTAGCGCTCCGCCAGCGGCTCCAGCGTCGAGGCGTCCCGCGCCGTCGCCGCCACCTTGTCGCCCCGCTCGAGCGCCGCCTCCGCCCAGATCCGCCCGAAGCCCTTCGAGCACCCGGTGATGAACCAAACCTTCGAATCTGCCATCCGTCCTCCTGAGGGGGGATTGACTGGAAGCCCGATCCTTGCAATCCGCCGACGCCGGCTCAGCCGCCGGGCGCGGGCGGCGGCACCTGGCTCGCCATCTGCTTGTAGCCGGCGGGGCTGGGGTGGATGCCGGTGTCGGCGCCGATCACCCACGGTTCGCCGCCGCCCTGGGGGCCGGCGCAGAAGGAGAGGTAGTGGCCGACCTCGAGCTCGTCCTGGGTCGCCGTCGCCTGCACGCTCGGCCCGTCGACCTTGTATTCGAAGTAGGAGCAGGTGTAGCTCGAGGGGTAGACCGGTTCGAGGCTGACGCCGACGTTGAAGTGGGGCGGCGTCACGACCTGGAGGCGGGTGGGGCTCACTTCGGCGGCGACGCTGGCGATCGTTTCGTTCATCATTTTCGCCATCTCGGCGATCTGGGTGACGCTGTAGAGGAGCGCCGAGCTGGGGATCGAGAGGTGGTACTGCATCAGGTAGATCGTCGCGTGCGTCTTTTCCACCAGGTCGGTGTAGAGGCGTTTCAGTTCGGCGCGCAGGTGGACGCTTTCGAAGGCTTCCTGGACGCATTCGGAGTAGCCGCCGAAGATGTCGGACTCCAGCGCGCAGGCGTTCGAGCCGAGGCCGAAGAGGGTGTTCGCGAGGATCGGGTTGGCGCCGATCGTCATCAGGATGTAGTCGGGGTCTTCGGCCTCGATCTTCTGGGTGGTCGGGTAGAGGTTGCCGCCCGGTGCCCAGTTGGTCGGTTCGGAGCCCGAGATCGCGAAGTTCTTGTAGTTGGTGACGCCGTACTCGTTCGCCCACTGTGCCGCCCAGGAGACGTTGTTCGAGAGCCCGTAGTCCGCCGCGTACGGCACTTCCTTCAGACCGTTCTTGGTCGCGGTCGAGTTGGACGAGCAGGCGTCGTCGAGGACTTCGCCGAACGGTTTGCATTCGTAGAGCTCGAGCACGCCCATCGGCGAGCCGTTGCCGTAGAAGCCGAACCCGGCGGTGACCGAGTCGCCCATCGCCCGGACCACCGGGCCCGGGGTGGAGGGGGCGCCGGGCGCGGTGAGCGCCGTCCAGGGCTGGACGACCTTGACGACGACCGTGGCGTGGTCGAGGCGGATCGTCTCGGTCCCCGGCGTCGGCGGCGCGACGTAGGTCAGGTGGTCGGCGGCGAGGTGGGCGGTGCCGGCGCTCGCCCCCTTGGTCATGCTCCAGCGGACCGGCTGCGCGCAGGCCGGCAGCGGGATCGTCGCCTGGCCGTGCGGCGCCACTTCGATCACCGGGACCGAGGCGCAGAAGGGCTTGGCCGCGGCCGCGGTCGACGCGGACGCGGCGCCCTTCGTCGACGGCGCGAGGTGGACGATCCGGCGGGGGATGCTCTTCGAGCGGATGTCGGCCTTGCCGTCCCCGTCGATGTCGATGCTCCCCTGCGCTTCGACGGTGGCGCTCGGCACGTGGCCTTCGCGCCAGGCCTTCCGCAGGCCGTGGACGATCTTCGCCTTAAGGTCGAGCTCGTGGACGAAGGTGAAGGTGCGGCGGCGCTCGCCGGGTCGCGGCGCGCCGGCGCTGAGGCGGTGCGTGATGTGGTCCGCGAGCGGCACGGTCCCCGGCGCCATCTGGACCCGCACCACCAGCCCCATCCGTCGGTTCGCGGCCTGGATCGGATAGCGGACCGCGACCAGCAGGGTCGGTCGGCCGCTCGACGTGCGCGCGAGCTTCACCCGCTCGACCCGGACGTTGGCGGGCGGATGGAGCGGCGCCCGGTGCTTGTGGGTCGCCGCGCCGGCGCTCGCGACGGTGGCGAGCAGCAGCGCGAGGGCGGCGAGCGTGGGGAGGATCCGGAGCGACTTCACGCCGGGCAACCTACAGGCGCAAGGCGGTGCCGGCGATCGGACACGCGGCCGGCCGCCACCTCAAGAGCCGCCCGCCGCCGGCCAGAAACGCGCGACCCGCTCGGCCGCCGCCGCGGCGACCTCGGTCTCCGGCGCCGTCACCGGGTCCCCGGCCCCGCCGAGCCCGCGCATCGTCGTCGCCACCGAGTCGGCGAGCGCGCTCGGGGAGTAGCCGCCCTCGAGCACCGCGCCGACCGGCGCCCCGAGCCGCGCGCCGAGCTCGCGGACCACGGCCGCCATCTGGCCGAAGTCCTCAGCCGTGAGCGCGAGCCCCGCCAGCGGGTCCTCGAGGTGGGCGTCGAAGCCCGCCGACACCAGGATCAGGTCGGGCGCGAATTCGCCCGCGACCGGCGCCACCACCCGGTCGAGCAGGGACAGGAAGACGTCATGTCCCGACCCTTCCGGGACCGGGATGTTCACCGTGAAGCCTTCGCCGCGATCCTCCCCAACATCCTCCGCCAGCCCGGTCCCGGGCCAGATCAGCTCCTGCTGGATCGTGATCAGGAGGACGTCGTCGCGGTCGCGGAAGATCGCTTCGGTGCCGTTGCCGTGGTGGACGTCCCAGTCGAGGATCAGCACCCGCGAGGCGCCTAGTTCGTCGATCGCCACCGCCGCCGCGACCGCGATCGAGTTGAAGAGGCAGAAGCCCATCGCCACCTCCGGTTCGGCGTGGTGGCCGGGCGGGCGCAGGGCGCTGAAGCCGACCGTCGCCTCGCCCGCCAGGAGCGCCCGCGCCATCGCCGCCGCGCCGCCCGCCGCGTGTGCCGCGGCCCGGTAGGAGTTGGGACCGTCGTAGGTCTCGACGTCGATCGCGCCGCCGCCCGCCTCGCTCAGCTCGCGGATCCCGGCGACGTGGCGCGGGGTGTGGACGAGCTCCAGGACCTCGGCGCTCGCCTCGGGCGCCGGGCGCCGCTCCCAGCCGAGCCAGCCCTCCTCCTCCAGCCGACGCTCGATCGCCACCAGCCGCGGCGGCGACTCCGGGTGCCCGGGCATCGCCTCGCGCGGATCATGTTCGAGGCTGGAGGGATCGCTGAAGTAGAGCGCTCTCAGGGACCAAGCTTGAGCGCCGGCCCGGTCGGCGTCAAGCGGCGGTCGCGAGGCGAGCCGCGCGCTTGGTCAGGTAGCGCTGCTCGGGGAGGCTCGCGGTCAGCCCGGCGGCGCGGACGTACTCGGCGTGGGCGCCCGCGCCGTCGCCCGCCAGCTCCAGCAGGTGGGCGCGGACGGCGTGCATGCGGTGGTGGCCTTCGAGCTTCGGCTCGACCTCGGCGAGCAGGTCGAGCCCGGCCCGCGGCCCGTCCGCCATCGCCGCCGCCACCGCTCGGTTCAGCGCGACCATCGGCCCCGGCGCGACCCCTTCGAGCAGCCCGTAGAGGGCGAGGATCTCGGCCCAGTCGGTGTCCTCGGCGCGCGGCGCCCGGTCGTGGGCGGCGGCGATGGCGGCCTGCAGCTGGTAGGGACCGACGGCGCCCGCCGCGATCGCCTCGTCCAGCACCCGGCCGCCCTCGGCGATCATCGCCGCGTCCCAGAGCGAGCGGTCCTGCTCGTCCAGCGGCACCAGTTCGCCGCGCGCGTCGGCGCGGGCGGGACGGCGCGCGTCGGTCAGCAGCATCAGCGCCAGGAGGCCGCCGACCTCGGGCTCCCGCGGGAGCGCCAGCCGCGCGATCCGGGTCAGCCGGATCGCCTCGCCGGAGAGCTCGGTCCGCGCCAGCTCGCCGCCCTCGGTCGCCGCGTAGCCCTCGTTGAAGATCAGGTAGAGAACGGAGAGCACGGTGCGCAGCCGCTCGGTTCGTTCCTCGGCGGCGGGCAGGCCGAACGGCTCGTCGGCCTCGGCGACCGTCCCCTTGGCGCGCGCGATCCGCCGGCCCATCGTCTTCTCCGGGACGAGGAAGGCGGCGGCGATCTCCGCGGTCGAGAGCCCGCCGACCGCGCGCAGGGTGAGGGCGACCGCCGACGCCGGGGTCAGCTCCGGCCGGCAGCACATGAAGATCAGCGCCAGGGTGTCGTCGGCCTCGGCGCTCGGGCCGGGATCGGGTTCGACGGCGAGCCGCTCCTCGCGCGCCCGCCGTGCGGAATCGGCGCGGATCCGGTCGGTCATCCGGCGCGAAGCCACCGCGATCAGCCACCCGGTCGGGCTCACCGGCGTCCCCTGCGTCGGCCACTGGCGCGCCGCGTCGATCATCGCCTCCTGCACGGCGTCCTCGGAGTCGGCGAAGTCGCCGAACCGCCGCACCACCGCGGCGAGGACCCGCGGCGCGGCTTCGCGCAGCAGGTCCTCGACCTCGCCACGGCGAGGAGTGACGTTCATCCCTGCTCGCTGTTCCACATCACCTCGCGCACCTCGATGCGGTCGTGGATCGGCGCGCCGCCCGGGCCCGGAGCCGCGGAGCCGCGCGCGGCGATCTCGATCGCCCGCTCCTGGGACTCGACGTCGATCATCCGGTAGCCGGCCAGCAGCTCCTTCGCCTCCGGGAAGGGCCCGTCGGTGACGACCGGCGCCCCGCCGCCGGAGACGACGATCTTGGCCAGCTCCGGCGCCGTCAGCGCCTGCGCCTCGATCAGCTCGCCGCTCTCACGCAGCTCCGCGTTCAGCTCCAGCTGGAAGTCGATGTGGGCCTGCGCCTCCCCCTCGGTCCACTCGCTCATCGGTGGCAGACCCTCGACCCCGCCGTAGTACTGCAGCAGCATGAACTTCATCTCGTGACCTCCTCGTTGGTGGCACCGTCGGCGCCTTCGGGAGTGTGTCGGAGCCGCCGCCGCGAAAGCGACATCGCCGGGGCTAAAGATCGAAATTGGCTCTGTAGGCGGGCGGGACGAGGTCCACGTACTCGGGGTGGCGCTTCATCCACCCGTTCACGAAGGGGCAGAAGGGGAGGACGGCGATGCCCTGCCCGCGCGCCTGGTCGAGGGCGAAGCGGGCGAGGCGGCCGCCCAGGCCGCGGCCTTCGAAGCGGTCCTCGACCTCGGTGTGGATCAGCGCCAGCAGCCCTTTGCGGGAGCGGTAGACGAGGAAGCCGGCGAGCTCTCCGTCGACCGTCACCTCGAAGCGTTTGCGCTCCGGCGCGTCCGCGACGACGATCCGCGCGTCCCCGGTCACCCTTCCGCCTCCCACGCCTGCTCGACCTCGTCGGCCAGCTCGGGGTACTGGTAGGGCCCGGGCTCGCGCAGCTTCGCGATCACCTGGCGGCGGCTCAGGTCGTCCTTGTCCTGGCTCAGCTTGCGCTTGCAGACGAAGCGGCTCACCGGGATCCGCAGCCCGACCGTGCCCTTGGCGACCTCCCGTCCCCACTTCTGATCGAGGTAGAGCGGGTTCTCGACGGCGCCCTCGAAGCGCTCGACCAGCCGCGTCAGCGTCGCCAGGTTCTCGTCGGGGCCGAGCACCTCCGGCACCCCATATATATGGGCGACGCTGAAGTTCCAGGTCGGCGCCCGCGTCGCGTCGGGCCCGTACCAGCTGGGCGATACGTAGCCGTGGCGGCCCTGGACGATCACCAGCACCTCCCGGTCGGCGAAGCCGTGCACCTCCTCGTCGGGCCGGCCGACGTGGGTGAGCAGCGCGAGGTCCGCGGCGTCCTCGTCGAGGAGGACCGGGTAGTGGGAGGCCACGAGCTCGCCGGCGTTGTCGCTGACGATCGTCGCCCAAGGGTTCTGACGGACCAGATCGCGGACCGCCTCGGGATCGGTGGTGGCGTGGGCGGGGTTGTGCCGCATCCCCCAATTGTCCCGGATCGAAGACGAAAAAAGGGGCCGGCTCCCAGGCGGCCGGCCCCCTTGAAGCTCTAGACCGTCTTTGCGGCCGACACCGACGGTACGGACTGGCCAACGATGTTGATCTTCACCCTGCTCACCTCCTTCTCCCTGGCTTTGCGAATGACTCGACCGCTGAGACCTGTTCCATTGCTGGAAGGGATTCCAGCAGTACAGGGCGTTCCAGCAAAGTGCGCTGGAATTGCTCAGAAACTGCTCTACGATCAATCGAGCTATCCCGCTTGAGCCAAGGAGACCAACCAGATGCCCCCCGCCAAAGCCAGCACCGCGTCCATGGAGACGACCCTGGCATCGATCGTTGCCCACCCCACCCGCGCGCGCGCCTTCTCGATCCTCGCGGAACGCACCGCAAGTCCTGTCGAAATCGCCCAGGAGATCGGCAAAGACGTGGGGCACGTCGGTTACCACGTGCGCAAACTTCAGGAGCTGAACCTGATCGAGCTGGTCGACGAGCGTCCGGTTCGGGGAGCCGTCGAGCACTTCTACCGCGCGGTCGAGCGACCCATGGTTCATCAGAAAGAAGTCGCGCAGCAGTCAATCGAGGAACGCGAGGTCTTCACGCGCCTCCTCCTTCAACTCCACATCGCGGATGTCGCTCGCTCGATGGACGAGCACCTCTTCGACGCGCGGACGAACCACTGGGTCATCCGTATGCCGATGGTCGTCGACGAGGAGGGTTTCGAGGAACTGTCCTCCCTCCACGCCGAGCTCTACGAGCGCACCCTCGACATCCAGGCGCGCAGCGATGAACGGCGCAGCGGTACAGAAGACGAGGGCATTCCGACGATGTCCACCAACATGTTCTTCGAGATGCCCGCGCGCAGGAAGCCCTCCTCAGAGCAGTCCTAGCGGCACCTGACATTCATTCGTCGACAAAACCGCACGTCCGCGCGGCGGGGCGCCTACTCTTTGTAGTCCCATGCTGTTAGAGGATCGATCGAGCACGCCGGATTACCCGCCGCGGGCGCCCCGGCGCTGGCCGAAGCGCCTGCTGGTCGGCGGCGTCGTCACGCTGGTGCTCGCCGCCGTGGCCGCGTTCGTCGTCTCCGCCTTCGCGCTCTCCGGCTCGAGCATCGAAGAAGATGGCTCCTCGCTCGGCAAGATCAACACCGACACCTTCGGCGGCGACGTCTCCAACGTCCGCGCCACCGCGGTGAAGAGCGGCGAAGACATCCCGGTCGAACTGAAGGGCGACCGGATCGTGCCGACGACGCCGCTCCACCCGGGCGAACGGGTGACGGTCGAAGCGACCGTCAAGCGCCCGAGCGCGGTCGGCTTCCTGGCGGGCGGCGAAAACAAGCTGAAGATGACGACCACCGCGCCGTCGGCCAAGATCGAAACCGCCTGGATCAGCGTGAAGAAGGGCAAGAACCCCTACGTCCACTTCAACCGCCCGGTCAGCCAGGTCTCCTACGGCCAGCCCGGCAAGCTGAAGCACCGCCACTTCGACCAGCCGCGCGACAGTTTCTCGCTCGGCCCGCAGCCCGCGGCCGGCCAGGCGATCGTCGCCGGCGCGGTCTGGGACAAGTCGATGGAGCACGTCGGCAAGTTCAAGTCCGTGACCTGGTTCCCGGCCACCGGCAAGCCGACCATCGCCGCGAACCCGACCGCGGGCTCGACGATCTCCGCCTCGACCCCGATCGAGATCACCGTCTCGAAGCCGGTGAAGAAGATCTTCGGGTCGGAAAAGCCGAAGCTCTCGCCGGAAGTCGATGGCAAGTGGTCAGAACCGAACCCGCACACGCTGCGCTTCACGCCGTCCGGCTTCGGCGCGCCGCTGGCCACCGACCTGAAGGTCGAGCTGCCCGAAGAGGTCGAAGTCGTCCAGGCCGACGGCTCGGTGCAGAACGCGTCGGAGGTCAAGTGGGAAGTCCCGGCCGGCTCTGAACTGCGCCTGCAGCAGATGCTCGCCGAGCTCGGCTACCTGCCCTACAAGTGGAACGGCGAAGAAGTCGCGAAGACTCCGGAAGCCCAGGTCGCGGCGGCGACCACCGAAGCGCCGAAGGGCCACTTCAGCCCGCGCTGGGGGAACATGCCCTCCGGCCTCAAGGAACTGTGGTCGCCGAACGAAACGACCGTGCTGACCGAAGGCGCGCTGATGTCCTTCGAGGAACGCAGCGGCCTCGAAGTCGACGGCGTCGCCGGCCCGGTGGTCTGGGAAGCCCTGATGAAGGCGGTCATCGCCGGCGAAACGAAAGGGGAAAAGGGCGCCGCCAACGGCTACACCTACGTCTGGGTGAACGAGTCTCTCCCCGAGACCGTCAACGTCTGGCACAACGGCAAGATGATCCTCAGCGAAGCCGCTGCGAACACCGGCATCCCCGGCGCCGAAACCGAAGCCGGCACCTTCAACGTCTTCCTGCGCTACGAAGAAACCACGATGGAAGGCGAAAATCCCGACGGCTCGCACTACAGCGACCCTGGGATCAAGTGGGTCTCCTACTTCAACGGCGGCGACGCCCTGCATCAGTTCGATCGCGCCTCCTACGGCAGCCCGCAGAGCCTCGGCTGCGTCGAGATGCCGAACGAAGAGGCCGAAGTGATCTGGCCTTACACGCCGCTCGGCACCCCGGTCACGATCAACCCGGCCTAGCGGCGGCCCTCGACCTTCTCATGTGACCCCCTCAACGGGGGTTGGCGAAGTGTCCCGCGCGGTAATAAGGGACGACAAGCTTCAACGAGAAAGGACCAACTTCCATGAGCACTTCGACCGTGGCCGCATCGGGCACGTTCAAGCTCGGTGGCGACCTCGAGGTGAACCGGCTCGGCTACGGCACGATGCAGCTGACCGGCGACGGCGTCTGGGGCGAGCCCGACGACCGTGACGAAGCCATCGCCGTGCTGAGGCGTGCGGTCGATGCCGGCGTCAACTTCATCGACACCGCCGACTCCTACGGGCCGGAGGTCGCCGAGCGACTGATCTTCGAGGCCCTCCATCCGTACGCCGACGATCTCGTCATCGCCACCAAGGCGGGGTTGACCCGGCCCGGTCCCGGCGACTGGCGCCCGGTCGGCCGCCCCGAGTACCTGCGCCAGCAGTGCGAGCTGAGCCTGCGCCGGCTCGGGCTCGAGACGATCGACCTCTTCCAGCTCCACCGGATCGACGCGAAGGTGCCGCTGGAGGAGCAGGTCGGTGAGCTCGCCGAGCTCCAGAAGGAGGGGAAGATCCGCCACATCGGGCTGAGCGAGGTGAGCGTCGATCAACTCGAAGCGGCGGGGAAGACGGCGACGATCGTCAGCGTCCAGAACCTCTTCAACCTGACCGCGCGCGACGCCGAGCCGCTGCTCGACCACTGCACCGAGCACGACATCGGCTTCATCCCCTGGTTCCCGCTGGCGACCGGCAGGCTGCTGGAGGACGGCGGACCGCTGGCCGAGATCGCCGCCGACACCGGCGCCGAGCCCGCCCAGCTGGCGCTCGCCTGGCTCCTGCGGCGCTCGCCGGTGATGCTGCCGATCCCGGGCACCTCCTCGGTCGAGCACCTCGACCAGAACCTCGGCGCCGCCGGGCTGGAGCTGACCGACGAGCAGTTCGCGGCCCTGGAGGGGGTGGCCTGATGGCGACGATGCGAGCGATGCAGATCGCGGAGGCGGGCGGCGACTTCGAACTGGTGGAGCGCCAGGTGCCGAGCCCCGGCCGCGGTGAGGTCCTCGTCCGCGTCCACGCCTGCGGCGTCTGCCACAGCGACGTGCTGGCCAGGGAGGGCGCCTTCCCCGGCGTCCCCTTCCCGATCGTCCCCGGCCACGAGGTCGCGGGCGAGATCGCGGAGGTCGGCGAGGACGTCCAGCCCTGGCAGGTCGGGCAGCGGGTCGGCGTCGGCTGGTTCGGCGGCAACTGCGGCTGGTGCGAGCCATGCCGGCGCGGCGACTTCATCGGTTGCCAGAACATGGGCATCCCCGGCGTCACCTTCGACGGCGGCTATGCCGACTACGTGCTGGTGAAAAGCAGCGCCCTGGCGCTGATCCCCGACGATCTCGCCGACGAGGACGCGGCGCCGCTCCTCTGCGCCGGGATCACCACCTTCAACGCGCTCCGCCACTCCGGCGCGCGTGGCGGTGACCTGGTGGCGGTGCTCGGCGTCGGTGGGCTCGGGCACCTCGGCATCCAGTTCGCCGCCAAGCTCGGCTTCCGCACCGTGGCGATCGCCCGCGGCACCGACAAAGAGGGGCTGGCCCGTGAGCTCGGTGCCGACGAGTACATCGACAGCACCGTCGGCAACGCTGGCGAGGCACTGCAGGCCCTGGGCGGCGCGAAGGCCATCCTCTCGACGATCTCGAGCGGGGTCGCCAACACCGAAGTGCTCGGCGGGCTCGGCCGGCGCGGCGAGCTGATCGTGGTCGGTGCCTCGCCGGAACCGGTCGAGGCCGCCCCGTTCGCGCTGATCGGGGGCGATCGCTCGGTCTCCGGCCACGCCTCCGGGACCTCGATGGACTCGCAGGACACGCTCGCCTTCAGCTCCCAGCAGGGCATCCGGCCGCGGATCGAGACGATGCCGCTGGAGCGGGCGGGCGAGGCCTACGACAAGATGCTCGCCGGCGACGCCCGCTTCCGCATGGTGCTGACGACCGGCGCCTAGGTACCCACCGCCCTCAGTCGGCCGCGAGGACCGCGCGCTCGATCAGGTCCGCGGCGAGCTCCGTCCCTCGCGCCGCCTGGAGGCGGCGCGAGGTCTGGGCGAGGCGGTCGGCGAGGGCGCCGTCGTCGAGCAGCCGCGCGATCGCCCCGCGCAGCTCGGTGGGCTCGTGGGCGTAGGTGTCGACGCGGATCCCGTACCCCGTCTCGTCGATCCGCTGGGCGTTGTCGTGCTGGTCCCAGAAGACCGGCAGCAGCACCATCGGCTTGCCGAAGTAGAGCGACTCGGTGACGGTGTTGTTGCCGCCGTGGGTGATGACGAGGTCGACCTGGGGCAGGACTGACGTCTGCGGCAGGAACTCGGCACCGACCATGTTCGGCGCCAGCTCGAACTCGCTCGCCTGCGGGCCCTTGGAGACGATGAAGCGGTAGGGCGCGTCGGCGAGCTCCGCCACCAGGGTGCGCATCAGCGCGACGTCGGCGGAGCCGAGCGAGCCCAGGCTGAGGTAGACGAGCGGCTCCTCGCGCCCGGCCGGCTCGTCGGGCAGCCGCCAGTCGGGGTCGGTCGCCCGCACGCTGGCGCCGAGGTTGTGCCAGGTCGGGCCGAGCGGGTCGCGCCGCGGGTAGTCGACCTCCTGCGGATAGAGGTAGAGGTTCAGCGTCGGGCTCGCGTGGATGAGGTCGTCGCGGGGGAGCGACGGGGCGCCGCGCTCGCGGCAGAACTCGTCGAAGTCGGCGTGCATCTCCGCGTGGGCGGCGCGGTAGGCGTCCCAGAACTCGGCCCAGCCGGAGCGGTCCTCGCTCGGCAGCCCGGAGAAGACCGGCGGCAGGTCGGGGTCCTTGATCTCCAGCGGGTTGCAGGAGTCGATCCGCGCCCACGGCCGGCCGCTCGCGAAGAGCGCCGGGAAGGTGACGACGTTGTCCTCGACCACGAGGTCGGGCTCGAGCTCGCCCAGGATCTCGATCAGCCGCGCGTCGACGTACTTGGCGCCGTCGATCAAGGCCTGGAAGGTGGGCGCGATGAACTCGCCGAGCTGCTCGATCGTCGGCCTGCGGAAGACCGGCGCGGTGTCGCGGATGAAGTCCTTCCAGAACTGGCCCGGCGCTTCCTCGGTCTCCGGCGGCGGGTTCAGCCGCATCGTCCGCTCCTCGAAGCCCTGCGCCTCGAGCGTCCCGGCGAAGGACTCCTCGACGATGAAGACGACCCGGTGGCCGCGGCGCCGCAGCACGTCGCCGATGCCGACGCAGTTGTTGGTCGGTCCGAACGCCCCCTCCGGGAAGAAGACGACCGTCCTGGCCCGCTCACCCATGGTGCTAAACATAGGCGCATGGACTTCGGAATCGGATATTTCCCCACCGCCGACGCGGTCGGCCCGGGTGAGCTTGCCGCCTTCGTCGAGGAGCGCGGCTTCTCCTCGCTGGTGTTCGCCGAGCACACCCACATCCCGGCGAGCCGCGAGTCCCCGTACCCCGGCGGCGGCGACCTGCCGCGCAAGTACACGGCGACGCTCGACCTCTTCGTCGCCCTGACGGCGGCCGCCCTGGCGACCTCGCGGCTGCGGGTCGGCAGCGGCATCAGCCTGGTGATCCAGCGCGACCCGATCATCACCGCGAAAGAGGTCGCCTCGATCGACGTCCTCTCCGGCGGCCGCTTCGACTTCGGCGTCGGCGCCGGCTGGAACCGCGAGGAGATGGAACACCACGGCACCGACCCGCGCACGCGGATGCGCCTCTTCGCCGAGCGGGTGGAAGCGATCAAGACGATCTGGACCGAGCGCGAGGCGACCTTCCACGGCGAGTTCGTGAACTTCGACCGGATCCTGGTCGAGCCGAAGCCGGCGCAGCGGCCGCACCCACCGATCCTCGTCGGCGGCCTCGGCCCGACCGTGATCGACCGCGTCCTCGCCTTCGGCGACGCCTGGTTCCCGAACTGGACGCCGGACATCACCGAGCGCGCCGCCGAGCTGCGCTCGCGCGCCGAGCGCCCGATCGACTTCATGGCGATGGGTCCACCCACCGACCCGAGGGAGCTGGAACGGCTCGCCGCGGCCGACACCCGCCTCGTCTCCTGGTGGCTGCCGAGCGGCGGCTACAGCGTGATCGAGCCGGAGCTGGAGAAGGTCGAGCGGGCGATCGCCGAATTCCACGGCGAGGCGTGACCGCCGCGGAGGCGCGCGCCCGGTTCGCCGGCGCCCGCCTCGCCCGCCTCGCCACCGCCGACGCGGCGGGCCGGCCCCACCTCGTGCCGATCGCCTTCGCGGTCGCCGGCGACACGATCTACAGCGCGGTCGACGCGAAACCGAAGCGCACGCGGGCGCTGCGCCGGCTCGCCAACGTGCGGGCCAACCCGGCGGTGTCGCTGCTGGTCGACCACTGGGACGAGGAGGACTGGAGCCGGCTCTGGTGGGCGCGGGCCGACGGGACCGGGCGCGTCCTCGCTCCGGAGGAGCCGGAGGCGCGGCGCGCGGTCGAGCTGCTCCGCGAGCGTTATCCGCGCCAGCGGGCCGACGGCGAGGTGTTGGCGGTCGCGGTCGAGCGCTGGAGCGGCTGGAGCGCATAGATTGCGCGGTCCATGCCCGCGCACAGATCGGTAGAGCGCTTCGAGTCAGGCAACCACACCAGCGGTGAGCTGGACACGCCCGGGTTCGCCCGCCAGGCGGCGCTGATCGTCGCGGTGATGGCGGCTCTCCTCGCCGTCGCCACCTTCCTCTCCAACGAGGCGGTGAAAGAGGTGATCACCGGTGAGACCGGCCGCGCCGACACCTCCTCGCGGCTGGAGTCGAACCAGCTGAAGATCGATGTCGCCGACGGCAACGCGACGATGCTGAAAGTCCTCGCCGACGGGCCGCACGACGAGGCCGAAGCGGCGGTCGCCGCGGCCGCCCACGAGCGCCGCATCGAGCATGAACTTGCCCCCGCCGACCACCGCCTGGTCGAGGAGATGCACCACGACGAAGAGCACGTCGACCACTACAACGACAAGCACCTCCTCTACGAGCTGGCCGAGGTCGGCCTCGAGGTGGGCATCGTCCTGGCGACGGTCTCAATCATCGCCCACCGCCGCTGGCTGCTCGGCACCGGCGCCGCGGTCGGCATCGTCGGCACCGTGTTGCTGGTCGCCGGCGCCCTGACTGTCTAGAAGCTGACTCCATACTGCTGGCTCGCTGGAAAGTAGGTGGGAGGTCGACCGCGAGTTGGGAGCAATCAGAAACCTCGCTCGGGACTCGTGGGGTTCGCGGGGAGGACGGCGAGGGTCGGGAAGTTGCCGGACTTCCGTGGGCGTCCCGTGCGGGAGAGGTCACGAAGAGCCTCGAAGGGCATCATCCGTTGACGAAGACGCCGGGAAGGTCACCCTTCCGCGCGCCTCACGTCTGTTCTCGGGCCCGGAAAAGAGGCCCGAAAACGCGATGCACGACTTGACCACACCATGGTGGGGTCAAC
>Ga0153956_1001948_pt1 | contig 16493 bp, 17 predicted proteins | sample TSFL040MetaG_FD_104704 | JGI IMG/M metagenome (GOLD analysis project Ga0153956, IMG submission 104704) | Attine ant fungus gardens microbial communities from Florida, USA - TSFL040 MetaG | ecosystem: Host-associated > Fungi > Mycelium > Unclassified | place: USA: Florida, Wekiwa Springs...
AAAAGTGTTGACATTAAACAAAAAATTAACGAATTTGTGCAGGAAATAGATAAGTGCATTGTATTATTGAAGAAATAATACAGAAAGTGAACAAGCTCAAATGGGAGAAATCTCAATAAAAATAAATATTGCTGACCGAGTTTACCCGCTAAAGGTAAACATGGAGGAAGAGGAAATAATACGCAGGGCGGCAAAGCTGATCAATGATCGCATAAAAGAATATCAGGAAAATTATGCGGTTAGAGATAAACAAGACCTGCTGGCAATGAGTGTATTGCATTATGCAACATCATCATTAAAAGCAGAGAAAAAGGTTACGGTTGAGGACACCGAAGTAACCGATAAAGTTTATCAGTTAGATCATCTGTTATCCGAATTTTTTTCAAAGTCGTAATAACGTTCTTTAATATAAAGCCTAAAGATAAAAGCATAAAGCTCAAAGCAGCCAAGATAGGCACATCGGGCTTTGGGTCTTTTAGCTTTAAGCTTGAAATGAGCCAATTAAGATTTAACCGCGGTTGAATTTTATGTTTCACTATTAAAAACTTAACACTTCAATATCTACGGATCGAAGAAGGGCATGCGTTACCCGACAAGGTTTAACGGTAACCCATGATCCTAAATATCTGTATCGAAGTTTTTAAAATACATGTAACGTAAAGTTTAGACGCGGTTTTTTTATTATATACTAAATTATACTTTTTAACTAATGGACATTTTATACATTATAATCGGTTTGCTTATCGGCATCCCGACGGGCATCGTAATAGGCCGTTTCCTGTTACGCAAGCTCTTTAAAGATCAGGAAACAGCGGCTCAGAATAAAGTGAAAAAAATTCTTAAAGATGCCGAGAACGATGCCGAGATACTTAGAAAAAACAAATTGCTTGAAGCTAAAGAGCGTTTTTTACAAATGAAAGCCGAGCATGAGCAGGAAGTTAACGCCCGTAATAACGAGGTTAGCCAACGCGAAAACGGTGTTAAGCAAAAGGAGCAATCATATAACGCTAAGATCGAAAACCTGTCGCGCAAAGAAGGTGAGTTGGATAAGGTTAAACAAAACCTTGAGCGCCAGACTGACATTGTTGTGAAAAAACAAGAGGAGGTTGATGCACTGAAAAATCAGCACGTAACCCAACTGGAAAGCATAGCAGGCCTGTCTGCCGAGGATGCCAAAAATCAATTGGTTGAAAACCTGCGGGAAGACGCCCGTGCTAAGGCAATGGCCCAGATTAAAGACATAGTTGACGAGGCTAAGCTTACCGCTACCAAAGAGGCCAAAAAGATCGTCATCCAGACTATCCAGCGTACGGCTACCGAGGCAGCTATTGAGAATACCGTTTCTATTTTCAATATCGAGAACGACGAGATCAAAGGCCGTATCATCGGTCGCGAGGGTCGTAATATCCGTGCGCTGGAAGCCGCTACCGGTATCGAGATCATTGTTGACGATACGCCCGAAGCTATCATTCTTTCAGGTTTTGACCCGGTACGCCGCGAGATTGCCCGTTTAGCTATGCACCGCCTGGTGACTGACGGCCGTATACACCCGGCCCGTATTGAAGAGGTTGTTGCTAAAACCAAAAAACAGATCGAAGAAGAAATTGTAGAGATTGGTGAGCGCACTGTGATTGATTTAGGTATCACCGGTCTGCATCCTGAACTGATCCGTATGGTGGGCCGTATGCGTTACCGTTCGTCTTACGGGCAAAACCTGCTGCAGCACTCGCGCGAGGTGGCTAACTTCTGTGCAACCATGGCTGCCGAATTAGGCCTGAATGTTAAACTGGCAAAACGTGCCGGTTTACTGCACGATATTGGTAAAGTGCCTGATGATAACCCGGAACTGCCGCACGCTATCCTGGGTATGCAGCTGGCCGAAAAATATAAAGAACATCCTGAAGTGTGCAACGCCATTGGCGCTCACCATGACGAGATCGAGATGACCTCAATGCTGTCGCCTATCATTCAGGTGTGCGACGCTATTTCGGGCGCACGCCCTGGTGCACGCCGCGAGGTGGTTGAAAGCTACATTAAACGTTTGAAAGAGCTGGAAGACCTGGCACTGTCATACCCTGGTGTTGAGAAAACTTTCGCTATACAGGCCGGTCGCGAATTGCGCGTAGTGGTTGAAAGCGAAAGGGTAAGCGATGCCGAGTCAGAAACCCTGGCAGCCGACATATCGAACCGTATCCAGACTGAAATGACCTATCCGGGCCAAATCAAAGTAACCGTTATCCGCGAAACGCGTTCGGTAGCGTTTGCTAAGTAATAATTTTTCAACGTCATGCTGAACTCGTTTCAGCATCCCACGCGCTAAGCAAAAAATGCTTTCCTGATGGGATGCCGAAACGAGTTCGGCATGACCTGAGGATATGGAAGTCTTATGAAAAAGCAACCACCCAAAATAGAAAAGCGTCCAATCGACCTTATCATCGATGAATACGATAGTTTTCACCAAAAGCCGGCCAACAGGGTTATCAACTACTTTTGCATACCGTTAATGGTGTTTAGCATTGTAGGTTTTGTATGGTCATTACCCTTTCCGCAGTTAAAATTTTTGGGTGGTTACATCGCCTTTTTTAACTGGGGATCCTTCCTGATCGCTTTTTCGGTGTATTACTATATGCGGCTGTCGCCATTGTTGTCGTACATTGTATTACTCATTCTTTTTGGGTTGATATACGGCATCATCCAGTTGCAGACACTTGAAAAAGCCGGCGGATTTGTAGTGCCCCAGGTTTGCGTATTTTTCTTTATTATCAGTATCATCGCCCAGTTTATCGGTTACCAGATCGAGGGCAAAAAACCCACCTTTAGCGAGGAATTTAAATTTATGCTGACCGGGCCGGCCTGGTTGCTGAGTTTGGTATTGAAGAAGTTTGGAGTGAAATATTAGCAAGACCCCTCCCGGCCTCCCCGAAGGGGAGGAGAATAGCAGCTATAAGTATTGAAAAAGAAAGGGCTTCACATTTTGTGAAGCCCTTTCTTTTCATTGACTATATCCAAGCCCCTCCCCTTCAGGGAGGCCGGGAGGGGTGTTTACAAATTCTTCCCTAACTTATCCAAAGTATCCTGCGGAACATTCTCTAAATCCAGCACCAGGAAACCATCCAGGGCGTCAGAAAATTTAGGGTCAATGTTAAAGCTTATGATCTTGGCATTAAGGCCGATGTACTGACGCAGCAGCACCGGCACTTTCATGTTATGGGTTTCTACCTGCGATATCAGCTGATCGAGCGATTTAAAGCTGTCTTCGCCGCTCATAAGCGCATCCGAGTCGATGCTCGAAAAATCAACCTTGAACTTTTTACGTGGCTTTACAAACTGCGCCATGTCATGGTCAAAGTGGTTGCGGTTAATATAATCGACAATCAACGATTTAGAGAGCTTGGAAAATGCGTTGCTAATACTTACCGGGCCAATCAGATATTGATAACGTGGGTTGTCCAGCAAGTACTTCAATATGCCTTTCCAAAGCAGAAACAGGGGCAGCGGTTTTTGCTGATATTCTTTACGGATAAATGAGCGGCCAAGCTCCAGGCTCTTGCGTAGCACGGGGGTAAACTGGTCTTTAATTTTAAACAGCTCGGCCACATAAAAGCCATCTTTGCCCTGGCTGTAAAAAATCTCGTCGCCAAGGCCAATGCGGTAAGCACCTACAATCACCTTGGCTTCGGTGTCCCAGATGAAAAGGTGATGGTAATAAATATCATACTCATCCAGGTCGATAGCCTTGTTGGTACCCTCGCCAATTTCGCGGAAGGTTACTTCGCGCAGACGGCCAATTTCACGAATAATATTAGGGATGTATGATGTCGGCGCGATGAATACCTCATAGTTTTTCTCTACCCAAACGGTAAAGTTTTCGCGCACCTTTTCAACCTCTTTTTCAAGAACGGCCGGTGCTATTGACTTAACAATTTCCTGTTGTTTTTTTTTTATTTTAAACAGGTTACGCGGACTAAATATCTTTTTCTCCTCCTCCAAACCTGAGCCCAATGCGTAGGTGCGTGCGCGCAGATAGCCCAACACTTTGGCGGCGTTATTATTATCAGGAATGTCTTCTGTCTTTATCGGTTTGCCAATGCGCAGCTTAATGGCTTGCCCCTGTTTGTTAAATAGTTCTGACGGTAGTTTGGCCGTGCGCAGCGTAGGGTGTATCAGGCTCAGCAAGTTAAACAGCAAACCATTGTTGCCATGGAAATAAATAGGCACTACCGGCACTTTAGCTTTGGTGATGATCTTGCCCACAACCGGGTGCCACATACGGTCGGTAACCTCTTGTTTGTCCAGTTTAAAGGTTGATACCTCGCCAGCCGGGAAAATGCCGATAGGTGTGCCGTCGGCCAATAGCTGTAAAGTGTTCTTTAGTCCGCTGATGCTTGATGAATGCTCAATATTTTCAAAAGGATTTACCGCAATAAAGAAGCCGCTCAGGTTAGGTATCTTTTTCAAAATAAAGTTAGCCATCAGCTTAGCATCGGGTCTTACCATCAGCAACATCTTTAAAAAAACCAAACCTTCAATACCGCCATAAGGGTGGTTTGCTATCGCGATGAAGCTGCCCGTTGCGGGGATGTTTTTTAGTTCTTTTTCGTCAAATTCAACCTCAACACCGCAGCCTTTTAAAATAGCATCAATAAACTCAATACCCTGTTTGGGCTGGGCTTGCGCAAACAACTCATTCACCTGATTTATTTTCATCAGTTCCATCAGGAAAGACGCCAGTCCGGGTAGCCTGAGTCTATCCAGTTTGGTGGCCTTGGCAAATTCTTCAGTGGTTATGATTTTCATTCAGTGCGCTAGATTGTGACATTAAATATTTTCTAAAATTATTACTTTAATCGCGTTTTTCAACCTGGTCAATGAAATCACGCCTAAAAAGTTACCTTTCCATCACAAAACGGCAGTGGAACGGAATGGTCGTCCTGGTGCTCGTCATTGGGATAGTGCTGACTGCGCCTTATGTTTACCGGTATATTCGCCAGGATACAACTATTGATTTTAAGGATTTTGATAAAGACGTCGCCCTGCTAAAACAAGCAAATGGCGGCAAGGATATTGAAGGCGATGAGCCAACATCAGACACTAAACCAACCAACTTAAAACTTTTTGTTTTTAACCCCAACAACCTGCCTGCCCGGCAATGGCTGCAACTGGGTTTTAACGACAAGCAAATCGCCATTATAAAAAATTACGAAAGCAAGGGGGGGCATTTTTATCGCAGGCAGGATCTAAAAAAAATATACGGTGTCACCGATACCGATTACCGGCGTGTGGAACCTTATATCAATATCCCTGACGAAGGTTTTACCAGCAACAAACTACCCGCAGGCGAAACTATCGAACTAAACAGTGCCGACTCGGCTAAACTTACCAAAGTTCATGGTATCGGCCCGGCCTTTGCACAACGAATTGCAGAGTACAGAAAACGGTTGGGTGGATTTTTAAACAAGGAGCAATTAAAAGAGGTGTATGGTATTGACAGCGACAGATATCACGACATCCAAAATCAACTCACCCTAAATCCTTCGTCAGTCACTAAAATCGACGTTAACCATGTTGATTTTGAGAGCCTGCGCAAGTTTCCATATCTCACCAATAAGCAAACCAATGCAATTATCCAATATCGCACACAACATGGCAATTATCGCTCAATAATGGATATGGGGCAAATAGCTATCTTGGATGAAGTAATTTTGCGTAAAATTGAGCCTTATTTAAGTTTTAAATGATAGAGCAACAAATAAAAGCCGCTGTACGCGATATACCTGATTTCCCGAAACCGGGTATCATATTTAAAGATATCACTACCATTTTAAAAGATCCGGAGCTCTGCGACGGTATTGTAGACGCATTTGCAGCGCAATTGCAGGGCATGCGTATTGATGCTGTTGCCGGTGTTGAAAGCCGCGGATTTTTATTTGGATTGACTTTAGCTACGCGACTGGGTGTGCCATTTATTCCGGTGCGCAAGGCAGGTAAGCTGCCTTACACCATCCGCCAGAAAAAATACGACCTGGAATATGGTACGGCAACTATTGAAATGCATACCGATGCCTTTGAGCCAGGCGCACATATTTTATTACATGATGACTTACTGGCTACCGGAGGCACTATGTATGCTGCCAGCGAACTTATACAGGAAATGGGCGGCAAAGTGGCAGGCTTTAGTTTTGTTGTTGGCTTAGCATTTTTAAACGGACGGGAGCGCATAGCACCCGTTAGTGACAAGATAATTGTATTGGCCGAATATTAAATATAACATCACCTATGAAAAGATCTGCATTAATTATAGCCTTTGTGCTGATGACGCTTGGCAGCATTGCACAAAAATATGTACCTACCACCAACACCCTGAACGGCAAAGTTATGTTTGGCTATCAGGGCTGGCACGCTACACCAAATGACGGCTCAGGGAATAACGTGTGGCGGCATTACTTTGGCAAGGACACACCGGATGCGCAGCATGCCGATTTTGATGTTTGGCCTGATATGCGCGAATACCCTGATGATGTAACCGAAGCTACCAATATGCATTATCCGGACGGCAAGCCGGCTAAACTGTATTCGGCTTACAAATATGGTGCGGTTGACGTGCATTTTAAATGGATGCAGGAGCATGAACTGGATGGTGTTTTTGAGCAGCGTTTTATTAGTGATATCCGCTCGGGCGGTGGCCGCAGGCACTTTAACCAGGTTGTGCGCAACGTACAAAAAGCCAGCGAAAAATATCAGCGTGTTTATTGTATCATGTACGATATTTCGGGCGCGGGCCCTAACTGGAAAAAAGATCTGATCAAAGATTGGATGTTCTTGGTCGACTCGTTGAATGTTACTAAAGGCAAATCATATTTGCATCACAACGGCAAGCCGCTGCTAGCTATTTGGGGGCTGGGCTTTGACCATACCACGCCATTTGCCACTTTACCGCAAGCAGATTCATTGCTGGATTGGTTTCACAAAAATGCCCCTGCAAAATATCAGGCAACCATTATGGGTGGCATTAACGATACCTGGTTAACGCATAGCGACGAATGGAAGGCGGTTTATAATAAAATGGATATTATAAGTCCTTGGTCGGTGGGTAGATACCGCGATTGGGGGACAGCTTATAAATTTAAACAAACTAAAGTTGTACCTGATAAAGCTTATTGCGACGCACATAACATAGCTTATATGCCGGTGATATTTCCAGGGTTTTCGTGGTATAATCTGCGCCATGGCAAGAGTCCGTTTAACCAGATACCACGGTTGTACGGTAGTTTTTATTGGAACCAATCTTTTAATGTACTGGATGCAGGCGTAAAAATGGTATACATAGCCATGTTCGATGAAATAGACGAAGGCACGGCTATGTACAAAGCTGCACCAACTGCTGCTCAGCGTCCCGCTGGCGAAAAGTTTTTGTCGCTGGATGAAGATGGTGTAGAATTACCGTCAGATTGGTATTTGCAATTGGCGCAAGCCACCAGTAATGTTTTGAGGGGGAAAGCTAAAAATGAATCTGGGGGGCCAAGACCTAAGAACTTTAGGTTGAATTATAATATTTATATGATGGGTTTACGTTTCAAAAAGCCAGATGACTTTTTCAGCAATAATCAGCGTGATTCTAATTATTATACCATACGAAAAGATGTTTTAATGATGCCCGCGGTTGGCCATGAATTGATATCGACAGATAAAAAGGTGGAGATCAGATTGAGTTTCGCAGAAACCGATACGAGTAAGATGAAATATCTCAAGGGGCAACCCAAATGGAACTACAGTAACGACAATCACCAACGTATAATAAATGGTTTAATTGACGGCAATTATTTCAAAAAATTTGGATATGAAAAATTTGGTGTATTGGATAGTAGTAAAGTCTCGTTTATTACAGGTGCAGAATTGAAGAAATATAATGCCGACGATGCCGGGATAGTTGACATACCTGTGACTAATCCTTACAAAGGCATTTATCATAAACTAAAGCTGTTATACATGTATAAAAAAGGCAGGGGCGAGGCTTACAGCTTTTATTATTACAATGACGAAAAAGCACTAAAAAAATATCTGGATGAAACCAGATATATGCTGACGTATAAATAAAAATGGTTGTAGAGACGCGATGCATCGCGTCTTTGTACGTTTTCCAAACCGTCCTAAGGGGTTATCTTTAAATTCATTAAGACGCGAAGCATCGCGTCTCTACATCAGGAATGATGGCCGCCGTTATATGACATATCTTTACAAAAACAAATACAGGATATCTTCTGCCAGACTGCAAACGTGGAATTATGGGGATAATGGGATGTATTTTGTTACGATCTGTACGGCAAATCGAGAATGTTTTTTTGGAAATATCGTAGAGAATTCGGAAAGTCAGGCAAAAATGCAGTTAAATGATCTCGGGGAAAGGGTAGAAGAGGAATGGCTAAAGACACCCACATTACGAGCCGATATGAATTTAGAGTTAATGGAATACGTAATTATGCCTAACCATTTTCATGGTATTATTTACATAGGCGAAAATCTTTATAATCAAAACCGTACAGACGCAATGTATCGCGTCTTAAATAATCATAATAAAGAAGAAATGAAGCATCAGGTTTTTGATGCAAAAAATAAATTCGGGACACAGTCAAAAAATTTAGCGTCCATTATTCGTGGTTTTAAGTCAGCAGTAACAATGTATGCGAGAAAGAACAATATACCATTTAATTGGCAGGCAAGCTTTCACGATCATATCATAAGCTCGAATAAAGAATACCAACAAATAGCTGATTATATGATTGATAATCCAGCAAAATGGCAGAAAGATAAATTTTACCAATAGATAGAATTTCGTTATGGTGTGTCCGCCGTCGCAAGACGCGAAGCATCGCGTCTCTACAATTTTCATTATTTTAAAACGAGCAAAACGTAGAGACGCGATGCTTCGCGTCTTAATTAATATAATTATCCAGCAAAATGGCAGGAAGATAATTTATCGATAAATAGAATACGTGTATCGCATGTCCGTCGTGGCAAAACGCGGCGGGTTGTCAATGCCGAAATAAACAAAATTAACTAAGCTAATAATTAAAACTATTATTAATTTAGTTGATATTTACCAATACCAACCTTTATGAAATCACGGATAATAATGGCAGCAATTTGTTGCCTGGCGCTTGGCGCTTGTAAAAAATCTGAAAAAGCTGCACCTAAAGAACAAATTAAACTGCTTTCAAGAGTCACTGAGACAGATGCAAATGGTGAACCCATTAATTCTGTTTCAATAACCTATGATAGCAAGAACAGGATGATTAAAAAAGGCGGCCGAACCTATAACTATACCGGCGACGATTTGACGAGCATTATTGATGGTACAAATGTATATACATTTAAATATGTTAACGGTGTTCCTGTTAGTATGCATTTTAGTGCTCCGCCTTTAGAAGAAGATTATACTTACACAGTTTCAGAGGGTGTAGTGATAAAGCGCGAACGTGCGGATAATTATAGCCATTTGTTTACCTATGTAGATCATAATTGCACAGCAATGAAACAGTTAAATACTAACTCTACCTTTACTTATACTTTTAGTGCAGATAAAAATCCTTATTATAATCCTACGTGCAAATATTTATTGCTGATATCGCCTGAAGATGATAATCATTATAATAAAAATGTGTTTTATGAAAGCTATTATCAACATTCGCCTTTTCGGGGTTCGCAAAATAGCTATTCAGTAGGGCCAGATGGTTATCCAAAATCATCTGTTATAAAAACAACTTCAATTGAAGACCCCGATGCATTCATTTCCAGATATTATACTTATGAATATGTAATGCGCGACGTAGTAAGATAGTACCCAATATGCCGCAGGCGCAGGGCTTTAGCAATCCAAAATATAGCCGCGGGACATTACGATAGGCAAACGGCGCTTGCTTGGCGGCGCCGTTTAAATCATTGTCCTGAAGGTTAAATTAACTCTTGGGGTTTTGATGCGCGTTGTTTTGGGTAAGCTATGCAGCCAGTTAGTTTGCGTAGTGCCTTTCATCACCAGTAAACTGCCGTGCTCCAACAATAAACCTACGGGTTCTTTGCTAACGCGATGTTTAAGTGCAAACTTCCTTTCGGCACCAAAACTCAGTGAGGCTATGGAGGTATCCTTTCCTAATGATTTCTCATCATCGCTATGCCAGGCCATGCCCTCGTTGCCGTCATGATACAGGTTGAGCAGGCAGGAGTTAAATTTGTCGCCGCAAAATTCTTCAACCAGGGCTTTTAACTCCAGTAATTCTTTGGTCCAGGGCAGGGCCTCTTTGGTGGTGTTACTATAAGTGTAACTATAGCCTTCATTACCATACCAGGCCACCTTACGTTTGGTTATGATGTGGCGGCCAAAAATAACCGCCTCATCGTTTTTCCATTTAATGGTGTTGAGCAAAGCAGCAAGGTAATGATCAGCTTTATTTGTTGGTATAATCTTACCATAATAGTTTACAACACCATCGTAAGGCAGCAAGTTGGCTATATCTTGATCTTTATTGATTTCCATTTTGTTTTTTCCAAACTTGATACTCATGCGGCATACAACTGGCGCAAGGGCGGTAGCCGACTTCAATGGCCTCTTGCTCATTGATAAAGAAAACCCGGTTTTGGGCTTTCATCCGCTTGCCGGTTTTGCACTTCAATGTTCCGTAAATTTTTAGTTTTTGGTTGCCGCCAAAACTTATTTGCCCATCCATTATAAGCCTTCGCATCGTCATGAATCTTGAAAACGGACCGGGCCCCAGATTGATATGGCTGATCATGAAGCTTTAGCTGTTTTTGCAGCTTCCCAGCCCAGCATAGCTGTTTTACGCTGGCTGCCCCAATGGTATTGTCCGGTCTCGCCGGTCGACCGGATAACCCGGTGGCATGGGATCAAAAAAGCTACCGGATTATCGCCCACTGCCGTGCCTACGGCACGGCAGGCATTGGGGTTTTGTAAATCGTTAGCCAGGTTGCCATAAGTGGTTACCTTGCCTGCGGGTACTTTAAGCAAAGTTTCCCAAACTTTTAACTGAAATGGCGTGCCCTTGAGGTGAAGTTTAATGTCGTTAAGTTTGCTCCAGTCCTGAGTGAAAATATAGAGCGCATTTTGCTGTATAGCGTCCAGGTATTGGGTATAATGCGCATTAGGAAATTTGCCTTTCAGTTTAGCAAGTGCCCCGTCATTGCTTTCGTCAACAAAAGCCATATAGCAAATGCCTTTAAGAGTGGATGCTACAATGATAGTGCCGAATGGGCTCTCGGCAAAGCTGTAATTAATGTTGAGCTGCTCGCCGCCGTTTTTATATTCGCCGGGCGTCATGCCCTCAACCTTAATAAATAAATCATGCAGGCGGCCGGTGCCTGACAGGCCGGTTTCAAAAGCAGTGTCAAATAACGATGCTTTTTTGTCCTTTAAAATAGCTTTAGCGTGTTCAATACTCAGGTATTGCAGAAACTGCTTTGGCGATACGCCGGCCCAATCCTTAAACATGCGTTGGAAATGGAACGGGCTTAGGTTTACATGCTCGGCAACTTCGTCAAGCGTTGGCTGGCGTTTATAATTGAGCCTTAAAAAATCAATGGCTTCAGCTATTCTTTTATAATCAATTTGGTGTTGCGTTTCCATGATGATGATTTGTTTAACGATACAAATGTATCATGGCCGCAAACACTATAAAACCTGATTCTTGCGGAGTTACATCGCTGCGGTATCATCCAGCGGGATAGAGAACCAGAAGTTACTGCCATTTCCCATCTCACTATCAACGCCTATTTTGCCATTATGGCGATTAATGATCTCAGCACTGATGTAGAGGCCCAGGCCAAGCCCCGAAAACTGGTGCCCAAAGGCATCTACCCGGTAATAACGGTCAAACAAATGCGGTAATTTTTGCCGATTGATACCGATACCAAAGTCGCGGATACTGACGGTGGCCATGGCATCGTCATGAAAAACGGTGATCTCGATACGTTTTTTTTGCGGCGAATATTTAATGGCATTACCTATTAAGTTGATCATCACCTGGTCAATGCGCCGGTAATCGGCATAGATCATTAGCTCTTCATCGCCCAAAAATACAAACTCATAATCATGCAGCGGGTTGATATGTTCGCAGCAATCTCTGATCAGCTCAACCAGATCAAACCGGTTAATATTTAAAGCCAGCTGGCCCTGTTGTATTTTAGTTACATTCAGCAAATCATCAAGCAGGTGAGTAAGTTTACCCAGGTTGTTGCCGGCCTTACTCACAAACACCGGCACTTTTTCTGATGTCGGATCTGTTTTTACCAGTTTTTGCAAAATCTGTATAGATGCACTCAGTGAAGTGATAGGCGTTTTTAATTCATGACTGGCCACACTTATAAATTCGTCTTTGCGCATTTGCAGTTGATATTCCTCGGTAACGTCCTGCAATATGCCGCTAAATTGGTAAGGCTTTCCGTCGGCATCAAACTTAGCGCGGCCGGTGGCCTCCACAATTCGTTTATTGCCCTCGCGGTCCTGAATAGTGTATGTAATATTATAATTGCCGTCAGATCCTTTTTCCATAGCCTTAGCTATGGCAGTGGCTACACGTTCTCTGTCCTCTTCAATTATTGCGTTAAGTGCATTTTTCAGGTCTATCTCTTCGCTGCCGGCAATGCCAAACCATTGCTTAAGGCGGTCATTTCCTAAAAATTTATAATTAGCGGGGTTCAGGTCCCACGTGCCCAGGTCGGCTGCTTCGACAGCAAACTCGAGTTCATTTTTGGCGTTTTGGACATTGTTGTAAGATTGTACCTGATCAGTTGTTTCTGTACAGATAGAGAGCACGCCGCCAAATTTACCGGGCTCGTCATACACCCGGCTGTAACTGAAAGTCCAGAAAGCATCCTCCAGGGTGTTGTTGCGAAAGATGGGGATAAGTTGATTTTCGCTCCAGTTAGGTTCGCCGGTTTCCAGCACCTGATCAATGATAGGTTTAATAATCGGCCAAACTTCAGGCCAGCAATCCTCGGCCCGCTGACCCAGCGCTTCAGGGTGTTTACCGTCGCCGCCTAAGCTTGGGCGATAGGCGTCATTATAAAATTGAATTAGCTCAGGCCCCCAGAATAAAAACATCGGAAAACGCGAGTTAAGCATTATGCTGATCGTAGTTAGCAGGCTTTGTGACCAGCCTTCGGGATTACCTAAGGGGGTGCTTTCCCAGTCAAAATCGCGAATTAGCTGTCCCATTTCGCCGCCGCCTTGCAAATAATGACTGTATGTCGCCTGGACGCTATTTTCTGTAATCATGTATCAATAAAAAAACGGAGCTAAATATAGTTGATAGATTGAACATATGGCATGTAAAAAAGTTTGGCGATATTTTTTCATTTACTAAATAGATTTTATTTGTAATATTAACTTACAAACCTGATTGTTTATCTGCCATGAAACACTTGATCTGCATTATATTATTTGGCTTGGTTTATAAGCCCGGCTTTAGTCAAAATAATGCTAAAATAAAGAAATTTATTAATGAGGTTATAACCGAAAAAAACATCAATTACCAGGATAGCGTAGATAATGAAACACGGCGTTTTATGCATGAAGGTTTAGTAAATACCAGGGTTGTCTACAAATTTCGCGAAGATAGCGTTGATTATGAAGACCGTACCGGCATAAAAAGGATAGCTGAAGCTGGGGCCAGGAGGCTTGTTTCAGATAATAATCATTTTGACAGAAGATTAATTCCTATAGTTGCCGATTCATTAGTGTTAACCGATGCAGAAATAGCTTTTGCCGATAGCGAGATTGATAAGATGCGCAATTATAAATTGACGAGCAATTTAATTCCAGATTCTAAATTGCTTTTTACGGACAGCCTCATAGCTTTACAAAAATATTGGGATAATCTTCGCAATAAACCTATATCAGGCATGTCAAAAGCAGAGAGAGAAAAGTGGATGAAAGGGTTAATTGAAAAATCACAAAAACAGTTTATCGCTTACTATAAATTATCGTCTCCGATTTTTCTGCGAGATGACAATTACTGTCTTTTTTATTATGGCACCGGTTGCATTAATACTATTGATTGGGGATGCGGAGGCGGTACTTTTATGGTTTATAAAAAGGTAAATGGCAATTGGGTGTATTGGGGTGATATTTTAAGATGGATGGTTTAACCCGCTGATCATGTTTTGAAATTGTAAAAAACCTGTTTGTAAATCAAAACATTATCTGTACCTTTGGCGTCCCTGAAAGGAGGTATATTGGGATATGATAATCATCAACGTTAAAGAAGGCGAATCTTTAGACAAAGCGTTAAAACGCTTCAAAAAGAAATTTGAAAAAACAGGTGTGTTGCGCGAGCTGCGTAGCCGTCAGGCATTCGAGAAAAAATCTGTGACCCGTCGCCACGAGATCAAGCATGCCATCTACAAACAGAACATGAACCTTGATACAACTGTTTAATTCTTTGTAAAAAGAATTTTCAGTTTTTCTTGTAAACATATATAAAACTATTTGTACATTCATTTTACTGGATGCACAAGTAGTTTTTATGTTTTTAGACCGGTTTATACAATACATCAAATTTGAAAAACGGTTCTCGCCCCACACCGTATCAGCCTACCGGTCAGACCTGGATCAGTTTATGAGCTTTATTCATGATCCTGAACAGTTACTCACACATCCCGGTCAAATTACCCATCACCAGATACGCAACTGGATGGTTGAAATGATGAACGAGGGCCTGACCCCAACATCCGTTAACCGCAAAGTTGCTACGCTGCGCAAATACTTTAAGTTTTTGGTGCAGGAAGGTATCATTACTGTTAACCCAACTTCAAAAATAGTCACCCCGAAAATACCGAAGCATCTGCCTGTGGTGGTTGAAGACCTGCGCCTTACCCAGATGCTGGATAACGACGAAGTGTTTACAGATGATTTTAAGGGAACCCGTGATAAGCTGATCATTGAGATGTTGTTTGGCACGGGCATGCGGCTGTCTGAACTGCTGGGTATTAAAGAAACCGACATTGATTTTTACGAAGGCACGGTAAAGGTTTTAGGCAAGCGTAATAAAGAGCGCATCATCCCCCTGAACCACGAGCTGCGCAATTTGCTGCTGAAGTACAACGAGTTAAAGAAAAGTGAAAATTTTAGTAACAATTCATTAACGTTGATCGTTACAGATAAAGGGGCAAATGCATATCCAAAACTTATTTATTTGACCGTGCATAAATATCTATCAAACATATCAACTCAAAATAAAAAAAGCCCCCATGTGCTGCGGCATACCTTTGCTACCAGCCTGTTAAATGCGGGAGCAGACCTGAATGCGATCAAGGAACTGCTGGGCCACGCCAACCTGAGCGCCACCCAGATATACACGCATAATTCAGTTGAACGACTAAAAACTATATATAAACTAGCCCACCCGAAGGCATAAAAAGGAGGAATCATGAAAATTACAGTGCAATCAATTCATTTTACTGCAGACAAAGGATTATTGGAATTTATCCAGAAAAAAGCAGACAAACTGGATACCTTTTATGATAATATAATTAATGGCGAAGTTTATTTAAAGCTTGAAAACGTGGATAACGAAGCCAACAAGATCACTGAAATTAAACTGCAGTTACCCGGTAATCAAATTTTTGCGAAGGAGCAATGTAAAACTTTTGAGGAGGCCACAGACCTTGCCATTGAGAGCCTGCGTAAACAAATTGCCAAACATAAAACTAAGAAAGAGATTGCAGCTCAACAGGTTAAAAACGCTGTACTCGCATCAGGCGAAGACGAGTTATAAGCATTAAAAACCGATAATATTTTTTGAAAATCGACAGCTCAAAAAGGCTGTCGATTTTTTTTGATAAAAAATTTTGCGGGGTATTATTTATTTGTAAATTTGCAATCCCTTTCGGGGAGGTATGTAATGCACCTCTTCAACGAAAAGGATGGTTCTTTAAAATAAAAATTATCAAGCCTGAAAAATTAATTGCATCTTCGCCGATTAATTGCCGGAAAGTTTACGTAACCCAACGGTAAACAGGTACATAATAAGCCTCCTTAGCTCAGCTGGTAGAGCAACTGACTTGTAATCAGTAGGTCATTGGTTCGATCCCGATAGGAGGCTCTGTTGATTTTAGATTGTATAATTACGATTTACGATTTTGCCAGTCAATTCGTAAATATAAAATCGCAAATCTGAATCAGCAAGCTGGGGAGATACCAGAGCGGTCAAATGGGACGGACTGTAAATCCGTTGCTTCGGCTACGAAGGTTCGAATCCTTCTCTCCCCACAAAAACGGATAATTAGTGAAGGTTTGAATTACTGAATAATACGATGCGAAATCAAATTTATTCAATAACTCACTCAGTCACTAATTATGTTTTTTGCAAGCGGAAGTAGCTCAGTTGGTAGAGCGATAGCCTTCCAAGCTATAGGTCGCGAGTTCGAACCTCGTCTTCCGCTCAGTTACAGTTTGCACTGGGCAGTTAGCAGTAGGCAGTAAAACA